>JAABUW010009635.1_pt1 | contig 10959 bp, 7 predicted proteins | sample 5560081 | NCBI WGS metagenome assembly JAABUW01 (sample SAMN10711882, study PRJNA513363) | rock metagenome | isolation source: Antarctica rocks | place: Antarctica: Victoria Land, Knobhead sud | reverse complement strand
GTCTATCATTTTCAGTGTGTACTTATGTGTTGTGGCCTGATTTGCAGCTCAAGGGTATTGGGAATAGCGTCAACATCCTGCAAGCAGACATTCCAGCATGTGGACCATCCGTGGTTCATATCACAGATGGTGCGCTGCTGCCACTCTTATTTGCAGCAGCTCCTTCCTCAGCTCCAGCTGCAACGCAAGGTTGAGGCTGTCACTCTCATTGCCTTTGACAAGTGTATATAAGCAGGATGAGGCGGAGAATGTGTTGTAGAGAAGGCGAGTTCGTAAAATCACCCTGCCGGCACCGAGAAAGCACTGAGAGTGACATAGACTTTAGCTAAAAGATGTAGCTGTTTAAAGTGAAAACTGTATGATAGTTCGTGTTGGGATAGAACGTGCAGTGAAATTTCAATGGCTTAGTCAGACGTTTGGCGAAAGGAGCGGGCCTGGCAATCGTCACGGTCTTCTGGTTGAATATGCATGCCACGCCAGTATGGTGCGTGCGGTATGTCAAGGGTTGTGTCACAAGCTGGCCGATGCCGGAGGAGTCGCTTGCAAAACTAAATGTCAGTATAACAGTCAACATTAGCCATTTTCTGCACGCACGACGCAGCTCGATTCAATCGGTTGGTTTCGGAGCTGACCGGTACTCAGAATGCAGAGCTTATTCTGAAATATAACACTACCGACACTACCTGTATAGTTCAATGACGCCTAAACAAGGATGTTGCACCGATCTCCACAGCATCCTGTCGGAAGCAGATAATCAAGTTCATAGCAAGGCATCGCTACCATCGCTTTTCGATAAGCTGCGCAGTCAGGGCAGCTCTTTGCACACCACTTTGCCTACAGCTGTGACTTTGAATGTACATCCACTTGTGGCAAGTAGTGTTGCAATCAAGTTGCACATCATCACATCTACCTGAAGGTGCATGGCCTGAGAGGTGCATTAATACAAGACAACATCTCCACAGTCTGCAGCGATTGCACCTATCTCTTGACAGGGCAAATTGGCAAGTCATGAATACGTTGATATACATACAATGTTTGCCAATTGTTGTGCGCAGCAAGCAGTCCTTTGTGAGTCAATAGGGTACAGCTTTTCAGGTTTGGAACAATTAATTGCAATACTGCCAGCCCTGCAGACCTGGTTTATAATAAACTCTGAATCGCGAGGAATCGTGTGTGAGCAGGGGCTCGGGGACCACGCCTGAGTATGCGATGCATTGTGAGTCAGTTTCAGCGCAAAATTGATACAGGTCGCGTCTGGCTGAGCTGTGGCTGAAAGCTGGAAATTCGCTGGCTGATAGGTCTGCCGGCCACGAGCATCAAGCAGCAGGTAACCGAATCCAAAGGAGAACCGAAGTTCATTATACCTATATCAGCAGAGTAAAAAGCCCTCAGAGTGTGTGTCGAGGCTTCTGTTGACGGGTGCAATCAGGCACATGCAAAGGCAATTGTCCACACAACCAGGCACAAGGCAGACAGGCTCGTGACCGGCGCGCTGGAGCTGCTCTTTCTGGCTATCCTGGCAGACCTGGTGACAGTCTTATGGTGCTGCCTGGCAGAGCTGTGCTTGGGTGCAGATCATCAGAGCAACTGCAGAATGTGAGAGCTGCAGATCTGCAGAACGTCAACATGGCGGATTTGATCTTGCCATGCTGAGATGCAGGTGGCAGCTTCGGGTGATCCATCCAGTGGACAGCTGTGCCTGGCTTCGGTCACCATGCCTTATGGCATCATCTGCTCATTTCATAGCATAGCATGATTTTGAGTTCAACTTCAGGATTTTGAGCTTCGATCGTGACTCCTGTGCTTACGTGTCTCTGCTGCATCAGGGCACTGAACGGTCATGTTGGAACAGCATATATTCAGCAACCTTCCAGAAATCTGCCTGGCGCCTTTTCGCAACACATGCAAAGTTTGCAGTGCCATCAGCAGACACGTTCAGTCGACCGACCAGTGATCATCTGTTCCGTTTTGGCAAGGTGCCTGAAGGTGCTTAACGAATCTTTCGCCCGCCTCACAGTGACTGCTATCGTTCATAGATATTGCGTACATCTAGCATCACTTTGGCCAGCTCGTCTTTGTGCGTGGCTTAGCACCCAGATACGGCAAACACGGTGACCGCGGCTTGCCACTTGCAGCAGTCCTCGAGCTGCTACGACCAGGTTGTGCAGCAGGTCAACACAGCGTTTTCGCGCCTTCGGAGAGCCTGCAGCAGGCAGCACGCTTTCAGGCATCTCTAGACAGCACTGAACGCTGGCAGCCATGGGTCGAAAGGGCTCGGCAAAGGCAGCCCTTGCTTGCACGCTGGCGGTGGTAATTGCAGCTTGTCCTAGCACAGCACAGACGACTTTCAACGCTACGGCTGTCCAGTTCGCTGCAGCGGAGGTAAAGCTACTGCACCTGAGTCTGGATCAGTTTGCAATCTTTACTTGGGTGCTGCATTGCCATTGCCTCATCATCACAGAGAGCTGTACTGGTCTGGATAGTAGCTTCAGCCTGCCTCTGCTACACTACAAGAGCTCTGAGGCAGACCTGTATACATCCAGCAATAGTCTGTCTGGCTTAGCCCTTTGCTATGCAGGCCAATGGTCCTGCCAATCCAAGCTGTGGGTTTGGCCCACTGAGCTTGTCCAGCTTTCCCTTTGGCAAGGCAGCATCCATCAATGCCAACAGCCCCTTCCTGGAGGGCTTACCTCAGGGCGGTTGTGGGCTGTGCTTCCAATTAACCTGTGAAGCTGGGGTGAGCATACCCACATAGCGCTTTGTGTTCGTCTCTTGAACTTGAACCTTGCACCAACTTTATTCATATGTAGGAATTGCGCAGCACACAGAGTGCAAGAATTGCACCAGTTGTTTTGCTTCACCAATTGTCTGCGCGTTCTGTGATGGTACTTTGCTTTGCCTCCAAGATGGTGCACAGCATGCCCTGCTGCATTGCTAGACTTCTGCAACTGGATAAATCTGCTGACTTGTTGCATGCAGGCTCAACATCTCACTGATTTGGCAAACAACTTGCGATTTGGGGATCCTTTGCCTGGCAGCATGTTGCATGTCCTGAATGTCCCACAAGTGTATGCTTACCCTCCTGAGCTTGTGCAGGAAATATGTGAGAACAGCAACCAGCCTTTGGTGGTACAGCTGGTGGACTCTGGTACGTCCAACATCAGCATAAGGGCTCAAGACTTCACAGCACTAGCGCCTGCATACCTTGGCGGCATACCTGTTTCCGTGCAGCAGGTATACAGCCAACAGTGCTGCTGAATTTATGCTGGAAATGCTCTGCTAGACATGCTGCTGTTGTTTCAGACCCAAATCTCTCTGTCTGAATCAGCTCTGTTGCGCCAAGCTGCACCCATGCACATGGGCTTCGACAGTACCTCCGGTTAAGGCAACAGCTTGCAGTGCTCCTTTCTGTCTATCCAAATCGAATCCAAAGCCAAGGCTGAGGGCAGTTGTTTGACTTCAGCATTTCTATGCTTTGCCTATACCCATGCGTATGTGCTTGCTAATATACACACATACATGCTTGCTTGTACCCGTGTATATATGCTCACCCAAACCCATGCATATATGCTCACTTGCCTCCACACACAAACCAATAGACAGCACAATCAGAGTGTCTTGCTTACGCAGGCCAACTGTAGCATTGCTGGCAACATTTTGATCAGAATACTGCAGTATCGCGCTGCTGGAGGAGGCTACATCCAGCTCACTTTCCTGAACACCATTGGTGGCATTGACTCTGTCCTCCTCAGCGCCTCAAAGGCTAATGTAAGCAGCTGAAACCCATGCTTTAGGTGTTGTGTTGCATCCGTCTGTTTGCCAGGCCATGATGCACAACGGGTTTGTACAGTATGGCAAGCATTGCAGCGTGAGCAAAGAGGCAACCTGATTTGCCATGCTTAGACACAGGCTGTCATTGCACCTTGCCTATCGCCTCCCCCTCCTTAGCTTCTCCTCTTGAGCGATGCTTGCACACCAGACAGGCTTCAGTGGTACAGTGAGCAGTCACCAGCAAAACAACAATCTCCCTGTGTATCTGCTCGATTTCCCACAGCCTGACAGTGCACAGACTTTGCATCAGCAGGAATGTGTTTCCAAAGCGGGATCATGTCAGCTTCTGCAGCAGCTTCTGCAACTCTGTCAGGTAAAATACCAATTTTGGTGCTGCTGCAGAACTTTCAGCCCATGTACAACCAGATGGCGGCTGTGTGGGTGGCTAGCAACCTGCCCCCTCCCCCCTTGGATGTGCGCATTGTCTCTGTCACCGGCCAGTCTGTCACTGCTGTGTGAGTAACCTCCACTGAAATGCTGCTTTACTGCCAATACTGAGCACACTCATGCTGCCAATGCAGCTGCAAAGATACAGCTGCTCAGCTGATCAGCTTGCAGTGACTTGGCTGAAGTTCTGATCAGCTTTTGCATTACTAGCCAAACACTGGCGGCATCTGAGCCAGCAGTGCAAGTCAGTCAGGAGTATAGAAGCTTCCCCTGATTTTATCTGCAGACCAGTCCTGGAAATCCATCTAGAGTGGTCTGCTTGATACTCAGAGCAATGGCGGTGCATTAGTCTGTTTGCAGTGGGCCAAAGCAGTGCTGTATGCAATGCCTGATGTGTGCCTGATGCCTGCAGAGGCGCAATCACCACCATAGCTGCGGCTGACGTTCAAACCAGCGTGCAGTTTGATGCAACCAGTCAGAGCAGCAGTGCTTCACCAGCTGCAAGCGGGGGAGTCGCAGGTGAGCTTGACTGCTGCTGGGATAAGTACACTGCTGTAGGCATGCATCTGCATTCCCAATACAACTTGCGTCAACATATGGGGGCCAGCGCTGTCACACCTTTGGTGGCTGCAGCCATCACTGCTGCATGAGGATCTCAAACAGACAACAGCCTGATCTAACAAGTTCAAATCCAACTGAAACATAGGCCTGTCTGTTGCAAAAGACAGCTTGGGGTCCCTGCCATGCTCTCAGGGGTCCTGTCAAATCAGATCTTTGCGGTCTAGGTGAATTCTTAAGGAAGCTTCTGGTTTGCCCTTGTATGCAAGTGGTTCACAGGGTGTGCTACTGCAGTGTATACCTTCCCACCCTCACTGCCTGAGGGACCCCCCACCCCGCCAGAGTCACCAGCACAATCCCCACCAGAGCTCCATGCTACAGATGGACCACCCCCCTCTTCACCCCTGGTCAACAACACATCCCCAAGCCCTGACTCACCTATGCCCCTACAAGCACCTGCAGAGGAAGCTCCTGCAGCAGCTGCTATGTCAGCTGCTGCACTAGCTGCTGCTCCAGCACCAGAGCTTGCTGAGACACTGTCAGTGCCAAGCAGCTTCCCAGAACCTGCTGTAGCACCCTCATTTACACCAGCACCTTCACAGCCTTTGGCAGCTGCTCCTGCAGCTTCAGCCAGTCCGGCGGCGCCTACAGAGCCAGCTGCTCCAACAGCTACACCTTTGACTGATGCAGCTGCAGCTCAGCTGTCATTGCCAGCACAAACACCTATACCAGCCATCAACACCATCACCAGCTCTCTGGAGTCCAACTCCACGGCTATGGCAGCTGCTGCATTGAGCCCTTCCAATGTCACGGTTGCTGCACAGAATCTATCAGCAGAACCACTGATACTGACACAGGATGGGATGCTGTATGACTTGAAGGGTATAGCCTCTAACGGAAGCTGTCTCACCCTGTGGCAGCTCATTCAGCTGAGCCCCAACTTAACCTCCTGGGCAGATACGATACAGGCAATGACCGATGCTCCCTGCTTAAAAACTGTGATGCTCTTTGGCATGCTTGCAAGCCCTGTTTGAACAAATGCCATGCTTTCCAATCAATGCAAGCCCTTGTCTGTTTGTCAAAATGAGCGTACAGAAAGTACACGTGTGTCTCCTGGAGCATGGCACATCCATGTTGTTGGCAGCATTCTCATTCAGTTCTCATTTTGACAACTGCCAAGACAAACTGCATATCCAGATGAGCTTCTGCTCTGCAAAACCTGCCATACACTTTGAATAAGCTGTTCATTTTGCCCGCAGGCTGCTGGTCTTGTTGATGCATTTAACAGCTCAACACAAGAGCTGACCATGTTTGCTCCTCTCAACTCTGCTTTCCAGAGCCTCACTGTTGAGGTAAGCCAGCACGACACTGCAGAGTTTCACACGTAGATGCTTTGCGATTTCACCCTGTCCTGAATCACTGGCTAATGGACAGCATCAGTTGAGGCCAAAGGTCATCCTGTCCAAAATCTTTGTCCAACGCTGCAAGCACTATGCGGGTGGCTCAGCTCTGACGTTTTCCAATATGATCGATGATACTTCACAGCTAGGCATGCCTGTGCTCATGACAAGCTACTTGGAAGCAGCTAGCTAGCAAGTAGCGCTACTGTTGCAAAGCAATCCCGACCGGCAGCAAGTGTCTGGGCACACCACCTTGAGCGATTAAAGTTGCTGGTGTTGCATTTCTGACATCCTGTGTGCAGGTAGGGAATGCTTTGGCCAACCCAGATGGCTCTCTGGAGACTGTGAGTCAGTACATGGCGTCAGAACCCAGCCTGGCACAAGCCATCATTGGCTACCAGACTGTGCAAGGCAGCCATTCACTGTCACTGCTGCGCACTCAGACGCAGCTGAACACAACAGACAGTCTCAGAGTGAACAACGCCTCGAGTGTTCCATTGCCGCTGAATGTGACTGTGGCCGGAGGTAACACAGCAAAGGTAAACACAGATTTGGAGCCACGTTGCTAACTTGCTGCTCATGGCGCATAACTGCAATGAACTTTGTTTGATGCTGCTGCCAAAATACTTGGTGTGAAAGTGTGCCCCAATCTTTATTGCTGCAACTGATTCTCCCACTCTTTGTTTTTCTGCAATTGTTCTCTTTGCACTTTACTGCCTGAAGAGCTGAAGCTTCATGTGACGTTCCACGTGTAATTGTTGCTTTACATAACTACATCTACAGGTGAGTGGACTGCAGAACCCAGCCAATGTGCTGCAGACAGACATTCCAGCATGTGGACCCAGCCTGCTGCAGCTCACAGACGCAGTGCTTCTGCCAGTGAACTTTACAGACTATGTCACATCACGCATTACGCCTGGTGATGACAATTCTACCATGGCTGTTATGGTAGCAGGCTGATGAGAGCTGCTGGAAGGTCTATTGCAGTTTGGCCAATATGAACTATAAACAATTGCAGTCATGAATAAAGACGCTGTGCAGCTTGCAATCCTATTGAGGCAATCTCTGGTGTGGTGCTGATAGTTCCTTGGCGCAACACAGGTGGAAGTCTGTGTTTAGAAGACATGTCAAAGATGTGACTTGCCCTTGAGCAATAATGCGTGATATGGTACGTTATGATAGTCATGTAAGGCAACACGTTTAGCATTCGTTTGGGTGGTTTTGTGATGCTTTTCTGCTTCTTGTGCTTATTAGCTTCAGCTAAAGCTCTGCGATGGCGCATTATGGAGAATCAGCCTCGTACAAACAAGCAGAAGCGACCCCAACCAACACGAAGGCGCTGCTACATGTTGATATAATGCGCAGCTAATACAGTGGTGTGCTTTTGGGATGCAACTCGGCCACGCCTTGCAGTTATTTGACTTGCTTTTGTCTGGTCAGGCAAGGTCTGCGCAGAGCAGACACATGAATCCTTGAAGGCTCTGAGATAGAGAGAGAGAGAGAGAGAGAGGATTTTACATCTTCAGCCAACCAACTAGGTTGTACAGATGTGCCAGGGTTGTCAGTAACCTGGTCAGTTCATCAGTACTAAGTGTCTATCATGTCTAAACAGTCTGAAATGAACTTGTAAACAGTCATGCGCTCCTTCTGGGCAAAGAAGGATCGCATTGAAGAGGTTCGGGAACTGAAAAGAGTGTGATACTTGTTTCTGAGTGGCTGGAAAATAGCCGTACTGTATTTAAACGGCCCAAGTATAAACAATGGTCTCGGAGCAATGTCACGGGGTTTTCATCGCTTTTCAATTGAGATCAGAGGTCATCGAGATCGTTGAAGCAACTGCCGTGCCTTAGAGGCCGTACCTGCAAACTCCACTACAGAAAACGTTGGAAACGCAGGCGTCTGATTGAAAGCTACAGATTTGTTGACTGATGTGGGACGCGCCAAAGGCCTCCATAAGATCTGCATGCCTGTGAATGCTTTGTGCAACACATCCCTGGCTTGCAGGGAAACAAGAGGCAAAAGCGTATGCAAGACACTGCATCACAATTTGACCCATTCTTTGATGATTCATCAACATCTGACATTGTTGTCATGGCTGGGGAGGCAAAGATTCATGCCCACAAGATTGTCTTGAGCGCACATTCACCCTTGTTCAAAGCTATGTTTCAGGTAATGCTTCGAACGCTACATCTGCATTCATGTGATGCAGAAGCGACTGTGATGCACTATGCAGACTGGCACAAAGGAGAGCACAGCTCGGGAGGTGGAAATGGGTGAGATTGAGGGACCGACTCTAACAGCCCTGATTTCATTCATGTACGGGCGCCTAGGCCCAGTCCCAAAAGACATACTGATTCCACTGTTCATAGCTGCTGATGCACATCAGGCACGAACTCTGCTCCTTCACTGGCATGGCTTCAAAGTACTTAAGTAGCTTGACCCAAGTTGCTCATGCTGTTTTTGAACTACAGGTAGATAAGCTCCGGTGGCTGTGTATGCAACAAATAATTGCTGCAATGAACAAGAAGACAGTCCTTGAGGTTATTGTAGTTGCCGATGCTGTCACTGACACAGAGCTGATGGACGTCTGCATGAAATTCCTTTTGAAGTCAGAGAACAGCTAAACTGATGTGTTAGCAAAGGTGTCTGCTGATGTATGCATTTGTTCTTGTATTTGATGCTGTCAAACAAGTTGTTGCAATGCAGCTATGAGATTGCAGAGCAGCCTGCTATGCAAGAGCTGATACTGAACAATCCAAGCCTGGCTCAGAAGCTGCTTATGGTCATCATGAAGCATGCTGCCTCCAAACAGGCACCATCAAAGACTGCTTAGCTTTGGAACACAGTATTCTGTCTTCCCTCAGTTTGATTGTAGTTGGAACTGCACCACTTATGTCACTATGGCACCACTTGTGTTATGGCACTATGAGATGTCATTTGCCAATGTTGAACTTCGATGAAACATTGCAGGCATTGCACTTTTCAGAAGCATTAGCTGTGCATGCCTTTTGGACACCCACTAAACTCTGCCAATGCTGCAACTGCGCTCATCAGGTATGCAGCTTTGTCTTGCATACACTGTGTGCCACCGGGGATGCAACTCTGGCTGCACCCAAATCAGTCCATGTGCTAAACGCAAGACGCAGCCAGCAGAATGCAGATCTCTGCCAAGCATTCTGAATTTGCCATATACTTATAGCCAAAATGCAGCTGTCAGCATTGTTGACACAGCAATGCTTCAAGGTACATGAAGCGTGCATTAGGTGCTCATGATTACACTGACTCATCTGCGCTCCCACAAGCACCTGCAGAGGAAGCTGCTGCAGCAGCTTACATCACAAGGGCTTGCTGAGACATGCTCTGCACAATCAGCCTTTCAGAGCCTGCTGCAGCGTCTTGATTCTTTGCCTTGCCTGATACGCCAGCACCATCCAAGCCTTTGGCAGCTGCTTCTGCTGCTTCAGCCAATGTGGCACTGCCTACAGTGCCAGCTGCTCCAACAGCTACACCTTTGAGTAATTCAGCTGCAGCTCAGCTGTCATTGCCGGCACCAGAACTTGCACTCCAGTGACCTGGCGATGGTACTTTGAACTGGTACAAGTTTAAGTGCAGCTCTGTGGAGTCCAACTCCACAGCTGCATCAGCTGCTGCGTCATTGAGCCCCTCAAATGGAACAGCTGCTGTACAGAATCTATCAGCAGAGCCACTGGTGATGACACAGGGTGGGATGATGTACAACATGCAGGGCATAGCGTCCAATGGAAGCTGTCTCACCCTATGGCCCTGAGCCCCAACTTGACCTCCTGGGCATATACGACTACAGGCTACTTCCAAAGCTCCATGCTCGGAAAACGTGACGCTTTTTGGCCTGCTTGCAAGCCCTAGTTGAACAATTGCCATGCTTTCCTATCACTGCAAGCCGTTGTCTGTTTGTCAGAATGAGTGTACAGAAAGTGCATGTGTGTCTCCTGGAGCATATTGTCAGCAGGTTTCTCATCCAACTCTCATTTTGACTCATGCCAAGTCAAATTGCATGTCCAGATGAACTTCTGCTTTGCACAACCTGCTGAACACCATGAATAAGCTGTTTAAGTTGCATGCAGGCTGCTGGTCTGATAGATGCCTTCAACAACTCAACAGGTCAACACAAGAGCTGACCATGTTTGCTCCTCTCAACTCTGCTTTCCACAGCCTCATTGTTGAGGTAAGCAAACACAACAGCTGCAGAGTTTCACCCAGACATGCTTTGCTGTTCGGCTGCATTTTGCCCATTTCTCAAGCACTGGCTGATAGACGGCATCCATTGAGTTTGTTGAGGCCACAGGTCACCCTGCCAAAGGCCTCTGTCTAATGCTGCAAGTGCTGTGTGTACAGCATGTTTGCAGCTGTGAACTTGTCCATGACAACTGAAAGTACCTCACAGCCAATCATGCCTGTCCTTTGAAGGTAAGCTGTTTGAAGGCAGCTAGCTATCCTTGCAGCATGAATCACACAGGAGGCAGGTATCTGGGCGCAACACCTTGAGCCATTGGAAATGCTGCTGTTGCATTTCTGACACCCTGTACAGGTAGAATGCATTGGCCAATCCAGATGGCTCTGTGGATGTTGTCACTCAATACTTGGCATCACAAACCAGCCTGGCACAAGCCATCATTGGCTACCAGACTGTTCAAGGCAGCCATTTGCTGTCACTGCTGCAGACTCCGATGTAGCTCAGCACGACATTCAGTCTCGGAGTGGACAACGCCTCAAGCTTTCCATTGCCAGTGGCTGTAATAGTAGC
>JAABUW010009632.1_pt1 | contig 10962 bp, 18 predicted proteins | sample 5560081 | NCBI WGS metagenome assembly JAABUW01 (sample SAMN10711882, study PRJNA513363) | rock metagenome | isolation source: Antarctica rocks | place: Antarctica: Victoria Land, Knobhead sud | reverse complement strand
CCCTGACTCCCTTGCACCCCTGCTCTCCTTTGGAGCATCTTCGCCAAACTCTGGCAAGGCTGACAAGGACAAGCCAAAGCTGTCCTGGTGATTGCTGAATGAAGAAGACGAAGAGGCAGCCTGACTAGGCTCAGCATTGTTGTCATCATCCCTGGGACGCTGCCTCAGGTTTCCCTCCACAATGCCAGCTGGCGCCTGGCCCATGTGATACTGAACGGCTGTGTACATGTTACGCTCAGGGCCGTAAGTCTCAGGCTCAGGGGCCATGAAAAGTGCCCTGCCCTTTTGATCAACTGCTGCAATGGTGGCTTGGGACGGGGTGGGATTCTGAACAGCAGCACAGTGGCTTATGGGCCGGCTGTGGCGGTCTGCATGGATCATACGGAACCCGGACTCTGCCTTGAAATTGTATGCCATGACTGAGTCCATCTCATTGGAGGCAACAAAACGTCCTGCACAAAGAAGATTTGACCCGTACAGTTCATCAAGAAGCAAACTTGCAACAATGAAATGTAAATCTTGCTGAACATCACAAAGTCACCAGGCATGCAGAAAGCTTTCATCGCATCAAGTATGCAAATGCAGTCCACTACCTCAAAGGATGCATGCTGTTACTGAGTTTGCATTGGCAAATTGTGACGGAAGGCATATGAATGGCTCTGCATGGACACTATAGGCAGGTTGAGTTTCAATGCTGACATATGCCATACAACACAAAGACAGCAAATGTCTTGCTGCAGCAGAACAGTCCCATTTGCACAGCGCCCCCACTGAACGCATCCCACTCAGCACCCAACATAAAACGCTGCACGCTTGGTGACATTTACCAAGCGTGCAGCATGCCAGAAACACACCACGCTTGGTAACATCCCAAAACACAGAAAATTGTCACCTGTGTCGCCACCTGGCGAGAGACATGTGACCGGCTGTGCAGTGGCTGTGAGGTGGTGCTTCTGCAGCTGGCCGTGCTGTTCACCAAAGGCAACGAGCCGCCGCCCTACCGCAGCTACTATTACGCCCTCTGCTGCCTGGCCTGGTTTTGGTGCACAATCCGGCAGGACGGCCACAGCATGAACCTGATCGGCAAACTTGAGCTCTGCCACTGTGTGCAGCCAGAGACCTGCATCACCAAGAAGGGGATACTTTGAGGTCCACATAGTGGGGGCTGAACATGTGAGAGGCTGAATGACTGAGCAGGTCCATGCAAGCTAATTGAAGGCAGCCAGAGACCTGCAGCACCAAAGAGGGGGATAGTTTGAGGTCCACATCAGTGAGGGGCTGATCAGGGCGAAGTGTTGTATGACTGAGCAGGTCCATGCAAGCTGAACGAGGGGATGAAAGTGTGCCGGTGAAGTACATGCATCCGTTCCCAGGCTGCCCTTGTGAAGCGCTTGATGCAAAGCTGGACAGGCAGCCAGTAAAGGGACCCTTCAAAGGACAGCTCAATGATGGTGTGAAGGACCAGAAAGATACTGAATGGCTGTCATGATAGGGGGGAAAAGGACTCAACATTTCTGTGCTACAGGTAGCTGCAGAAAATCAGTGCGCACGTCTCACACATGCACAGACGACTCAATGAATGAGCACACTGCTAAGGTGACACATGTTGCTAGAGATCCCGTTTGATCCCGGACTACCTTTCTGTGCAGAGCCTGATTTGGCAAGCTGGATCAACAGAAGGCGGCCCTTGCAGGGTGACCAGCTGCTGGCCTTCACCCCCTCTCCGGTACCTACCACCACAAAAACCTCATCTTCTTCTGCCTTAGCCGAGCTCTCTGCATCTTCTTCTTCTGCAGCTTTGGGCCCTGTCATGCTGGCCTGCACCCCTTCCTCTTCTTCCGGCCTTGCCTCTGCGATGCTAGTAGCTGCCCCTTCCTCTTCTTGCGCTTCTGGGGCCTTGACCTCTGGGTTGGGCATAGCAGCCTCTGTTGTGCTGAGAATTTTCCCTTCTTCGTTTGCTTCACCTAGCAAAACAAAATAACATGTTCTCCATGGCCTCTGTATGACAGCATTCAACATCAGATGCTCATATTGGTTGTGAGGTTGCTTCAAGACAGCCACGGAGGACGTTACTGCAGATTGCCACTTATTCACTGCTGCTCAGACAAAAGACATGCCACCTGCAGCCTGGTTGTCTAGCAGGCCTCACCTTCTCACCATTGAAAAGCATGCATGTGCTGTTGCAAACGAGCATGTCAAATCCTGCTAGAAAAGAGAGCAGGCCAGACATGCATCTCCAGCAAAGCTTGCTTGCAAACAAGGGCTTGCAGACAAGGACTGGCACATCTCAGTGGCGCAACAAATGCAGAAATGAGGAGGCTGATGCTCCAGTCCATGCCATTGTCAGCAGCAGCAGCAGCAGACAGTGACACATGCATGCAGGACAACACAGCATGTACAGCACACTGTGTGACAATGCTAATCATGTCAAGCGGAAACAGCAAGCTGCTTGCATGGCAGATGCTCCTGTTTTGGAGCAGAACTCTGCTTGATATTGTCCTGTGCTTCTAAGCCAGAGTGTCTGATACCCACAAACGGATTCACACCGCGGACTGTATAGTGCTATTACAGTATGGGGAAACACAGTATGCAAACCAACACAACCATGAATGCTCTCTCAGAAGATAGAAGCAGAAGTGGACTCACCAGGGGCTGTGAACAGTGGAGTTGCCCTTGCTGAGGGCTTTTGGGCAGCAGGCCTGGGTGGTCTCTGCCACATGCAGATGCCAGAAACGCACTCTCCTGCTTGTAGAGGATATCTTGCCAGCGTAGCACCTGGAAATCCGTATTATCATTACTATTGTTACTATTTATATTATCTACTATTTACACAAAATGATATTTTCTGCATGTATCACTGGCTCAAGATGAGGCCCTTCATGCAATGCACTTATGTGTCTGAATTGCATGATATGCATTTTCCTTTGGTACCATTTCTCTGTTGCATGTTATCTGTGAGTAGGGGCTACATGCTGATCTTCTTTGTGTCGTTCCAAGTTTGACAGATGTAACAGGAGTCATATGTACACGTGAATTCGAAATGCCCCTGCTGAATTCCCGTGTTCAGCAACATGTACCAGTAATGCTTGATTTGGCAGGGAAGAAGATGAAGAATGATGTTGAGAGATGATGATGATGATGATGAAAGAAATGACGAGAGACAATGAAAGAGCACCTGTGACAGGGTGCATGCAGCGCAGCTCCCAGAGCTTGTCACTGCCTTGACACGCCACCACCAGCACAGCCTTGGCGGGGTGCACAGTCAGATGGACGGGTCGGGCGGGGGGTAGCAAGGGTAGGCTGCGCATGTTGGGATGCTCCTGGTGTTGCAGGTCCAGCAGCTGCAATCTGCCAGTTGAAGATGCACACAGCACTGTGAACCTGCAGAAGGTCAGCCAACTCAGCTGCTCTTTTGTCTAAGGCATTTGAGAGAAAAACAGATTTTGGAAGAATCCCCTGATTGTTTCAATTGATTACACACATTAAGAGCCAATGCTCCCTGACAGAGCAGGGTACCAGACTGAGCTCCCAAGGGGGCTGTCAGCGCCCCAATGCTCAGTTACACTTGCCCTGAGGAGCTTGCCCATCAAACGTAAAGTAAGCCAACCGTGCTGTCTTGCATTTGTTCCTATATTGTTGCACAAAAAAACAGTGGCACGCTCTACTCACAAGCTTACAGCAGGGTGACAAATTCCAAGCTGATACACGGTGCAAAAATATTGCAAATACACAGCTATGCCAGGATGCTGTCGCCAAGCTGAGGTACATCCTGTTGACCTATAGCTTCAATGCCAGGCCACTGTGCAATTTTCTGCTACTACTGGCTCAGCCCCAACTAAACCTTGCCCCCAGCTCTGCCAAGTGGCAGGCTGAGCAGCCAGGGCCTAAATGGGCACCAGCCTGATCATGTGCAATGACACATGATCCAATCCAAACTCAGAGTCTGGCTCAGACTTAAGTATCAACCAGAATCGAGTTTCCGGCCCCGAGTATGGGTCGAGTTAGATGCCGCACGCCACAGGAGAAGTGGGATCCCAGAAAATGCTGGTGCTTGCTCAGGGATTCCCCTCAGAGGAGGCCCTCTCGCGAAACTTTTTTTTTTTGACTACTGAACTTATCAGCACAGCTGCTGTAACAGTGTCGTTGCAGAGTGCAACAGCAGCTGCAGTGCATCACAGGGCCATCTTCCGTGATTCAAGAAAAGAAGAGAAAAGAAAAGTTTGCGCTTTGCCCCCCATTGTGCCTAACTGGTACAGCTTTTCAGCGATCATAATCATGATTCAAGTGAGCAGTCAATCAAGGATCTTACTTGGTCAATGCCATGCAGACAACATCTTGCGTTCCGAGGGCAGGCGCTTTGGCTTCAAAACTTACACTGCTAACTGTGACTTGTGTGTCTGCATACCTGGAGTGGAAGACACCAGATGCAGAGGTGGCTGGCTGCCACAAAGGCACAGCATGGGTGACCCCAGCCACAGCCAGGGGGCTGGCCACAGCCCGGCCGGTTCCAGGGGCACATGACAGCAGTGCCATCCTGTCACTGAGGGCCAGAGAGGAGCCCTTCAGGCCCACAGCTGTGGGCAGGGGGATCAGCACCACTGGGAGGCTGCCCAGGTGCTTCATGGCTGCCAGCTGCAGCTGTGGTGGCTGTGTATGCAGCTGTGGGGCCCTGGGGCCAGAGCCTGTGGAGTGGGACACAGCAGGGGTGGGGTGCTGGAAGGGGTCTGCATGGGAAGGCTGAGCTGGTGGGTGAGTTTGCTGAGCTGTCAACTGCAGCATGGTCCCATTGCGTAGGCCCAACAAAACCTGAAGCAGCAGCACCAATTCATAAGGCACAACATCATCCATCAGAACATCTGTGACACCTATGTCTGTGGTGATTATATTGTCATCCTTACTATCCTTTCGTCACACTTATAGATAATTTTGAGAGCCAGCACTTGTTCCCATGTTGGAGTTTCATTGCATACATAAACATTACACCCAACACCATAAAGTATGATTGCAATGATTGCCTGAAGAGCAAGGCATAAGCAGCTGCACACCATGACTGCTTGTGTGACACACGTCATGATGCAGCGACCTGTGCCCCTCTGGGGTACCAAGTGCTCCCCAGCAGACATTATTGTCCTGAGGTTAGTGCTATGAGCCAATCACCTGAACATCATCATGTCTGGACTGCAGAGGCAGAATCTGAACGCTCTCAGGGATTGCCTGATCAGGCAATGCCTTCCTTGGGGACCCTGGGGGCTCCTCAGGGGCTGCAGCAGCACCCCCCTGGAAGGTCTGGTGCATCAGGGGGGTGATGGCCACAGAGGCAAAGGGCAGAAAGCAGGGCTGCTGGGAAACGCCCTGATTGGGCTCACCAGGTTGCAGCAACAGCAACTGCAGACCTGGCTTGTATGTGCCAGCTGCCACCAGCTTGCAACCTCTACCACCTGACAAGAACATACTTCTGTGCTTTGATACGCTGTGCAGTAGCTCAATCATGTCATGGCAGCTTTCAAGCAAGAATGATGCACAACCTCGTCCAAAGCACAAAGCTATGACTTTGTGGACGTGCATCATTGAGTGCAATGTGAAACGAGCCCTGTAGAATCTTACAGATGCAGGAGATGACTCACTAGGGGCAGACTTGCAAACTGATTAACAACCAGACCAACAACAGACTGCAGACACCCATGTGCACAGCTTCAAACTCTCTCCCTCTCACACTGACCAACATGTTTCTCTCACGCAACAGCATTGGCAGTCAGCTTCAACAGCAAAGATGAAAACAGATTCATAGGCGACAGGCAGACACAGACAGGCAGGCAGGCAGGCAGACAGACAGGCAAACATACAGGCAGACAAACAAGTAGGCAGACAGACGGGCAGATCAACAGACAGCCAAACAAAATAGTCGATCTGACCTATTATTGATTGGAGGTTTCAAGGAAAGATGGATGGGCAGCAGAACTGACCTTGAGGGTAGGAAAGCAGATGTATGCAGGAGACTTCATCCTGCAGAGCCACACGGGCAGTCTCCTGAAGGCACCACCTCCTGCGGCCGCGCTTGCGCTTGCCAGGGCTCTGCGCAACTGCCCCTGCCACCCAGGGCCGTCCCCCGCTGCCCTCCTCTGCCAGCACCGCTTGCACTGCTACCAAGCCCTGCGTTTGTTGATCGCAGAGCATATTTAGTCTTCAGGATCAGCACACTCACGTTAAGATGCGTCTTACAACAAGAATGACAGAGTTCAGGTTGTGATGGCGGCAAAAGACCAACCACATGTGATGTGACAAGCATGCTTGACCTTGGCAATGCACTGCGTGTCAACCAGACAGCATGTTGACAGACATGCATACAAGCATGTACAAGCAGCTGGCCTTGTATGATGAACATCAAGCTCTGGATGAGGAATGGATGGACTGACCTTGAAGTGGGTACATGAAGCAACAACGGTGCCGTCAGCAGCTGCAGCTGTGCTGATGCTGGCCCCTCCCGGCGGCATCCATACATCTTCACCACCCCTCCAAACCTGCAGTACAGGTCCTCTGCATGGATCATGTCATGCATGTACTCGACTGGTTGTCTTATTACCAGCACAAGGCAGCAGAAGAGGTTTTGCAGAGCACTTCTTCTTGAAAGGTATGACAGAGCCAAACACAGTGTGGTTCTCATTCTCAACCCCCAATCTCACTGTTCATGTGTTGACCATCACTAAGGCCACAAACTTTGGCCATTTACTTTATACCTTACAGTCTGGGGTGTGGAGCCAGTTGTGACTCATCAGACATTCTGGCTTGAAAGCACAGGTGTATGTGGTGTGCGACAAAACGCTGTGCATGTTGTTGAAAGCAGCGGCCAGATCAGCTTTCACCTGTGATCAAACAGCACCATGACCCACAGCCAAGAAGAAGTGTGCGCAGAGCTCACCTGCGATGAAGTTGCACCACCCGTCTCAGGGTCAGAGGGGGTGACGGGGTGTGAACTGCTGGGTGTGGGTATAGGGCTCCTGCCAGCATGCCCCCAGCCAGTCTGGTCCTCTTCTTCTTGCCCCTGGTCCTCTGGCATGTGGTCATCTGGGGTTGAGATCTCCAAGTCTTCCAGTGTGAGGTGTTCACCCAGGCGTGCACGAGACCTGTCCCCACTGGGACTGCATGACAGCTCTCCTGCACGGTAATACACCCGTAAACATGCTGTGCAGCGTAATGTTGGTGGTACTTACAGGCTGCATGACAAACCTCCTGCACGATGATGCACCATTGAATACGGTTTGCAGCATAACGTTGGTGGTGATGAAAGGCTGCATGACAGCTCTCCTGCATGACAACACACCTGAAGATACGGTGTACGGCATAATGTCGGTGGTCATTACAGGCTGCTTGATAAATCTCCTGCACAACATTGCACCAGTAGGAAAGAACAAGAGAAGAGTACACCTTTTGGCGTCAATATAGTTACTATAGAAGCCAAGTAACACACCGGGTTGCCCAGGCGTACAATAGTACATACATGGTACATCGTAACGTCAGTGGTAGTTACAGGCTGCTTGACAACACTCCTGCACAAGCATGGCAGCTGGCTCAGCTGAGCAATAGGCAAAAATTAGAAGATCAGGCATGTCAAAGGCTGACAGGCAGCCATGTGTCAGTAAGTGCATATTGCAGCATAATTGTTGGTGGTCATCGTAGGCTGCATACGGCCTTTCACCATGTTCAAGACGCTGTTGTGCAAGCTCACAATTGACTGGTGTAGACACAACCACACACAGTTGCGTCTGTCATGTGACAAATAATCCTCTTTTTGAACTATGGCTTATAAAGATGTCCCCCTCCAACACCCCCCCCCCCCCCGCCCCCCCTCCCAGAACAGAATTGTCAGATGACAGATTTGCTTCATCAAGCCATGCTGCATGCCAGCACTTGCCAAGCTTGATTGATTGCCAGTGGGTAGTACATACATAGTTTGGACAGGCAGCATCACATGCATGCATGCCCTCCTTGATGTGCTTGTGGGCTTGGCGTCCTCCAAAGTTCAGGTGAGGGGCACAGAAAATGATTTTTGTTTTATCCCATGTATCACACTAGTCAGGTGTAGCTAATTGCGCAATGTCATGTAAACATCCAAGCATGCAGCAGGTTCACTTGTAGTGGAATACTGTCTCAAAGCATTCTTAGCAGATGAACAAAGCCATGCTGGTGCTGATCCTCATGTGCATTGCTTGAGAGATGCATTGCCTTTTGGACAGAAGCTGGTGCAGGGAGCATCAACCCATTTCAGCATACCAGTGTGTAAGCACTTAGCCATTCTGCTGCCCAGCAGACAGTCTGTACAGATCTATGGTGATCTAGCTTGCATGCGAACAGGAACAAATCATCCATATTGACTTCTCTTGGAACGCCTACAAGGCTGCGTTTGACCACAACAGAACCCAACACTTGCAGCTCTGACAGGTGTTTTGTTCCTTAGGCATGTACTCCATAAAGCACATTATAGAATAATGTAACAAAATATAACATAATGTATTGATTGGTGTACGGTATTGGAGGGTGCACAGTATTGTTAGATGTGTGGCATTGGTTGATGTACGGTATGGGTGCACTGAAATACAGTATTGGTTGATGTACAGTATTGGTTGGACTACAGTACTGTTTGATGTTTGGTAGTGGTTGATGTACGGCATTGGTGGATGTTTGGTATTGGTTGACGTTTGCTGTTGGTTGGATGGTATGTGGTATTGCTTGCTGTACAGGACTGGTTAGTGTACCTTGATCAGGCGCCAGGGCAGCGTCCATGGTGAAGAGCTGCATGCGCTTGTGCATGACTTGCAGCAGCAGACGGTCAGCCAGGCAGGCACAAGCCAGAGTGCGCTCATTGGCTACCAGGCCTACACCCTCTGTCACGTCCCTCAAAGTGCTGCCTGCAGGAAACATTCCGCAGAACTTTTCGTAACTGTAAATCGTCTTTTTTCCAACATCTTGTTACCATTTGAGTGGAGCACTAAAAGGATTAATGCACAAGATCATCACAACCTTTCTTTTTCTTTTACTGAACATGATGCTGTTTTTTGACATTCTGTTACGCTTGGCAGCACCTACCTTGCATGGTCTCGCCTATAACACTGTGCTGAAGTGTTAGCGCATGCTGTTGCAACTTGAGATTATTACAACCTGATTATCAGGCATTTGTGGAGATGCGGCATCCAGGCGTGCGGCCTTGCATATGGCTTACTGCAGATGCTGGTTGGACGTCAAGGCACATGCTGCTTTGTGAGATCCCATAGAGCCCTTGCCCTGGCAAGGGCTAGGGCATAAGTATCAGATGCACCCACAGAAACCATGCTGGAAGAATCGACAGCAGGCATGTGACACGCATCCCACACACAAAACCCACTTTGAGACACCTGACCAGCAGGCATGAAATACACATGCATGCACTTCTTCGCAGTCCGTCTGTCTTTGCATTGCGTCCGAGTGTCACTTCAGTGTCATCTCTCCCTCATGCATCAGATTGGACACTCAAGTGACTGATGCATCAGGAACTGCAAGCAAAGCTGGCCATGACACTCCCAGCATTGTTTCAGCAATAGTCCATATTAAGAATTGGATACAAAGCGTGGGACAGACCTGTTGCCATGGCTCGGCTGCCAGAGGCAAAGGAGAGCACCAGAAGACTGTGGAAGTCTGCCCCCGGCCAGGGGGGTATGCTCCACATGCCTGAGATGCCCGGGTAGTCAGCTGGGCTCTCATACAGCACCTCCACAGTCTGGTCGGCCTGGATCACCCTGATGCTGCCACTGCTGCTGTCGCCACAGGCTGCATACACCTGCATGGACAGACAAGACAGCATTGGCTTTGCCATTTTTGCTTCTTAAACAGCCCCTGCCACTGGGCCGGCCTCCCCCCCCCCAAGGGGTAGGGATGGAGGGGCGGGGGCGGGTGGTTGCAAGTCATCTCCAGCATGACATCATGTAGGCATACGGTATGCTGCTGTGACAGCTGTCAGCATGAATGCACAGGCAAAAGGGCAGGACCCTGAAGCATAGCAGCAGCCTGCTTTGATGCGCCAAATCAAAGGCAAGAATCCTGCTCGAGTAGCTGTGTGAATTGCCAGCCTTGAGGCGCGTGCATCAATGCATCAGTCCCATGCATCGATGCATGCATCAGTCCCAGCATACTTGCTGCAAGTATGCTGGAGTCGGGAAATTGTTGGCTGTATATTGACCTGATCTTGTGGAAGCTTCTGGAGGTTGGCCACAGTGAAAGCCCATACAGGTGCTGCATTGTGCAGTGTGGAGGTGACTGATGGCCCAAGTACAAGGGGACCCCCTGCAGACCCCCCTGGCGAGGGGGTGGGGAGCCTAGCTATGCAGCCGTCACCAGTCTCACAGCCCAGCAGGACGTGGTTGTTTGAAAGGCTCAGCATGGAGGTTGGCGTTGACCCTGGTCTGAATTTGGTGTCCTGCAGGCATTTTACTTCTGTTGCACAGCAGCTTCCACACCAGATCCTTAGCATGTGTCTCAGGCATACTCATTGGCCATGTGTCTCCTTGCCAGGTGATTCTCTATCTTCAACTTCTCTCTTTTCAACCTCATGCATGAGGAGTGTAGAAGGTGTCCAGCAACAGTTGGTGCCCAAAGACAACATACAACATCTGCAATGCAAGAGTGATGCAAGGCGAGCATGCTTGTGCATGCGTACCTGCAGATCAGCAAACCAGCCAGAGCCCTTTCCCTCCCTTGCCAGCTTCTTCTTCACCACCATGCTGAGCACGCTGTGCTCAAACCCCTCACAGACATCAAAGCCCAGCAGCAGCTCCTGGTGCAGCTCAGCAGGCTCAGCGCTGGGAGGGTAAGCAGAAAAGGCGGGAGATAGCCTTTCCCGCCAGCAGCCGCTTGTCAGCAACCGTGGCGCGTTTTGAGCGCCAAAGGGATCTGAACGACCTGCATATGCTGCTATACCTTATGCTACATGTTGTC
>JAABUW010009627.1_pt1 | contig 10966 bp, 9 predicted proteins | sample 5560081 | NCBI WGS metagenome assembly JAABUW01 (sample SAMN10711882, study PRJNA513363) | rock metagenome | isolation source: Antarctica rocks | place: Antarctica: Victoria Land, Knobhead sud | reverse complement strand
ACCGCTACTGGAAAGACGTCTCACCGGAAGCCAAGGCCTTCATTATGACTCTCCTCAAGCCTGATCCACACGACCGCGCCACGAGTGCGCAAGCCTTGCACGATCCATGGATCATGGGTCACGGTGCCACCAACCACGATCTGTTGCCCGAGATCAAGGCCTACATCGCTCGGTCTCGGCTCAAGCGGGGTGTGGAGCTTGTCAAATTGGCGAATCGCATCGAGTCGCTCAGGATGCAGGAGGATGACGAGGAGGATGGACCGCACGACGTGCCCGCGGATGCAAAGAAGGCGGCTGAGGAGGCTGTCGATCATCACCATCCACAGCATGGCGCGTCAGCGGCGGGCGGTCTGATGCCCCCAGGAGACCAGGGGCCGGCAAGGAAGCGGAGTTTGAGCAAATTGGCCAAGAGTGCTATCTTCCGCGAGGTGAGTTTGAAACATTAACCATTGGAGTGACGAGTGCTGACTGGCCAATCGCCATAGGTCGTCCTAGCTAAGGTCAAGGAGATGAAAGCGCAGGAGGAGCAGCAGAGGACTCTCTCGGACGTCTCTGGGCATGGGACAACGCCGCCAGCTCCGAAGCGATGATCACAGCAATTCCCCTTCCTACTATACGGCTGCACCATCGTTACCATCGACACGACTGAAAGGTGATCGGGAAAGCGAGACTCGACATGTGGCGTTCAGAGGCACGGTTCTGTCTATATCTCCCGACATCGGGTTACTTATGATACCTACTCGTTCATACTTTGACGACGGACGATTCGGAACAGCTCCACATGGTACATGTACTGGCTGTGTCTGGATGATTTTTATCTACTTCGCCGTCGACTGCGCCTGCTCGTAGTCCTCCTGCTTCAGCTCTTCGTGCCAGCTCGTCTCTACCAAGCACTCACATTAGCACCCCTCCCTGCGCACTCATATACGTTCTCAGACTTGACTTACTTCCGAGACTAATCGCCAAATGCGCCATCAACGTCCCGTTCGTTGCACCGTGCCAGTGCGTCTCGCCGCCTACGCATACATAAGACAACCGATCAGCGAAGTCACGCAACCTCTAAATCACCCCCAGCTTCGTACGTAGTCACCTACCAGAAATATGCACAACATCCCCCACCTGCAGCCGCCGCGGCTCCTGCCCTTTACTGCAGATGAGCCCGCTGCCCATCGTGACGGTGAGGATCTGGCCGCGCTCGTGCGTGTGCCAGAAGGTGCGGGCGCCGGGGGTGAAGCAGACGTTATTGCCCATGCCTGATATATGAGTTAGACTTGTGACGGTGGAGATAAAATGGGACTGAGGAGGTTACTCACAGTCGTCGGCAGTGAAGACCGGGTCCATGTGAACGGTTCCTGTGAACGTTTCGGTGGGTTGGCGGGAGTTGGTGTCGGGTTTGTGGGCGCTGCGGATGAGTTGCATGGTGGGTGGTTGTGTTGATGTTGTTCGACGTATAGTAGAGTTCACAATAAACAGGTTTCGGTTGTGGTGATTTTGTTAGAGGAAGTGGTTGCGAAATCTATCTCAATGCTAAGGTATAGTTCTACATGTACTTTACATCTCGGCAGTCATTTGAGGAGGTTGTAGAGCTCTAGTTACTTGCTCCGTGATCGGTGGTGAAGGTGGACGAGTAATAAGATGCCATCGGGTCACATCGTCAAGTGCCCATCTATGGATATCGAGTTCGGATCATGTTGTCGGTTGTGGATGACTGTTGTCTATACGATGTCGGCATGCTGGTTGGTCTCCACGATACATGTATACTGCCAAAGACTGTTGTTCTCCATGCACCGGCACCACTCAAGTGGTCATGGATTGCATGGTCTTGACGTCACGAATGATTGCTTGATGGCGAGAAAGGTGTCGTTATTCGAACCTGACGTTTGACTACACATTCTTCAAGTCAAAACCGTTGATGAACGACTGCGACAACGACTATCGATAAAATTTCAGCACCATGGGCGGTAGCAATAAATTCGATCCCAACAAGGACATACCCGACCTGAGTGGTATGTGGCGAAGTTGTGAACATGCTTCGTCGTTGATACTGACAACATTTAGGGAAGGTATACGTTGTGACGGGAGGCAGCGCAGGCATTGGCTACGGCATTTGCGCACATCTTCTGCAGCATGGCTGCAAGACCCTCTACCTGCTTGGCAAGAAAGAGGAGCACCTGGCGGAAGCCGAAGAAGGTCTGAAGCAGTATGGCGACACTTCTCGAGTCAAGCCGATCCAGGTTGAGCTCGAAGACCTCCACCAGACAGACGCGGTAGCCAAGAAGCTCGCCTCCCAGCTGACGCAATTGGACGGACTCGTTCTCAACGCCGGCCTTGGGGTGGGAGTCTACAACGAGACGGTTGATGGCCTCGACTCGCACATGCAGGTCAATGTATTTGCCCAGCACCACCTGGCCATGACGCTACTGCCAATGTTGCAGAAGACACCTGATAGTCGATTGGTCTTCCAGTCTTCCGAGTTCCACCGCATGTTGACTTCACATCCGTCCTTCGAGTCCGTTGGAGAGATCAACACCGACATTGGCGCTTCTCCATTGTACGCGCGATCGAAGCTGGGCCAAATTTTGCAGATGCGATACTTCCACAAGTTGAAGTCACAACCTGGCAACAAACTAGGCTTGAAAGCTGGGCAGGCGCCATGGATCAACGCTACTCACCCTGGTGGCGTCGTGACAGATCAACAGGAGCAGGCAATCGAGGCGTACGGCACCATGGGCAAACTCGGTGTCAAGGCTGTTCGTCCATTCATGAAAGACCCCATGGATGAAGGCTGTCGACCTGCGCTCTACGCTGCTACCGCGATGCAGGTTGGCTCACAGCCCATTGATGGAGAGTACATCGTCCCAGACTGCAAGGTGACGGATGTTTCGAAAGAAGGCAAGGACGAGCATTTGTCCGAAAACCTGTGGAGGCTGACCGAGACGATTCTCCGAGATCAGCTTGGGCATCTGGAGTATCCGACAGTTCTGTTGTAGCTTCGTAGCTTTCACGGCATCGCGATGGTTTCGTGGCAGTTTGCAAAGGTTCTCAAACCCGGTTCCTCGTATAATGTTTGTGGACTATGCTGCCGCCCGAGCGACATGGAAGCCGGAAACGCCATCGTTGGCAAGTTGGGCCACCAGCTGCAGCTCCCAGTCGATGTAAGCTTGCATGTTCTCGCGGGCGTTATCCGTTCCTTCGTAAGGTCGCTTGTAGACGTCTATTGGATCGCTCAACCATCGACACTCGGTTTCCAACGGAAGACCTGCTTCGCTCCAGGCCGATGTGCCTCCTGCAAGCCAAAAGACATCCTGCGATGTACCAGTCCGAGCATCCGCTAAGTTCCCCTCGGCGATCTTGCCATCTGCAGAAGTAAGAACAATGGCTCCCTGACCGGGTGCTGCCTTACAGTCGCGAGCAAGTTCAGGGCCTGAGGCGAAGCAAGCACCAGGTATATGTCCTTTGCGGTAGATTGGGCTCCTTGCAAGGTCGATGATTGTTGCATTCCCAAGTGTATGCAATTCAGAAACAGTAATAGCTGAGCTGCTCGATAGTTCTGCTGTGGGTGGTGTCGTCTTCGGTGAAGGATCATGAGCTCCATGGTACTCGTCGAGTAGGAAGACATCCCAACCCATCTGGTACAACCATGATGCTGACATTCGCGCCCTGACGCCGTCGTCGTCATACAAGACAATTCGCGAGCCCCGAACAGCCACCCACTCATCAGTAGCTTGGACGAGCTGACCTCCAGGCGCAGAGACAAAACCAGCCGGGTGGCCGTTCTTATATTCTTCAGGGTCGCGGACATCCAACGTGTACAGCGTTCTGGTCAAGTCATCACGGAATGTGGCAAGTTGCTTGTCGTTGATGACAGGGACTCCGACATGGCGTGCCCATTTAGAGGCGCTCCTTCTGGCCTCTTGCAAAGCGTCTTCCGAGGGCTTTGGTGCACGCTCGGCCATCCCTCTGTCGAGGTCCAGTCCTTCCAGAGTCCAGCCTATCGTACCATTGCGCAACGCCATGACTTTGTTTGGGAGACCCGAATTGATGAGAGACTGCGTACCCACTATAGACCTAGTCCTACCAGCACAGTTGACGATGATCTGAGTATTGGGGGAAGGGACCAGATCGCGTATGCGGTAGACAAGCTCGCCGCCTGGACAGCTCCGTCCGCGAGGAATGCTCATGGTGTTGAACTCTTCATATCGACGAGCATCCAACACGACTAAGTCTTCCTCTGTATCGAGCAGCTTCTTGATCTCGCTTGCTGGCAGTGAGGGTGTGTGACGAATAGCCTCCACTAGTTCGCCGAACGCCTTGCACGCAGAGTTAACATCGCGGTAGACCTCGCCTGCTCTCGCATAAGCTTGAAGGCCACCCTCGAGAATCCTGACATCCTCATAGCCAAGACTTGCGATGCGCATGAGAGCACGATCGACATAGCCTTCACCATTGTCGTAAACCACCACTGGTACAGACAGCCGTGGGACCAGTGGCCATAGTCTCTCCTCGAGTTCACTTACCGGTATGCTGACAGCCCACAGCGGATGGCTCTCGGCATATGGCCCTTCCTCTCGAACATCGATGAGTGCAATCTCGCGACCTTCGATCCAATGCCGTCGAAGCTCCCTAGGGGTGATTGTTGTTGGCATGTTCTCGGGTTCTTATTTCTCCAGAAAAGCGGGATCTCATCCAGCTCGCTGAACCGATGAATTGGTGAGCATCTTGAACAATTCAATTCAGGAGAGCTCGTAGCGCGCAAGCATTGCAGAGCCGAGGTCGGAGATGTAGATCCTTGAAGATGCGGATAAAATATCATTGAAGCATAAAGGTGCAATCCAATACACAGCTTCAGACGTAAAAGGTCGGTCGTCTTATGTCTGCAGCAAGAAGCCATATCGAACCTTAATCGTCATGCTAAGAAGGCAAACCGACTCCTGCCAAATCGGGCAAATGCGTGGATTTGTGACGCCTTGTCTTGTCCCGACTCGATATATCAGAATAAGTCGCTTGTTGTACAGTATACAAGTTCTACTATTTGTTGTCTTATCTCGAGTCAACGATAGGAACAAACCACAAGGCAATGTTACTATGAAGGTTTACATGATCGCTGATCGACGTCATCTGCGTGCGGGCAACGCACGCTCTCCGAGATATATGAACCAGGTACTAGGTAGGAGGCAGATTGAATGCTCAAGAGACCTCACAATCACCATGTCGGACAGAATATCAGGTCGTTGTAATTGTGGGCGCCATGTATACGACATACCGCGACCCACCGAGATGAACCTGTGTCGTAAGTGCCTAGCTTTCTCGGGTGCAAAATACCTGCTTATTATGTATTAGATTGTATTGATTGCAGAAGGTGGGCAGGGGCCATGTAAATATTGCCCTCTCTCCTCGATCCAGTAATCCCAGCCATCTGACCAGACTTCCCAAGGCATTCCGCACATCTCTTTGTCAAGACAGAGGACATCCGTTCAGACAGCCCGAAGCCTCGAACGCACACCATGCAAGCTGACAGCGGGAACTCGATGGAAAGAGCTTGGTGTGACGAATGCGGTTGTGGGCTTTGGATCCGGTCTCTGAATAAGCAACCCGAGATAACCAATCTGAAAGCAGGTGGGAACCAGCAGAGCAGATCATCTTGTGAGTCCCCGACTTAACGATCATTCAGGTCTGTTCACACCCGGCGAAATTCCCAACCCTACCATGGAGAATTGGCTCAAGAATAAGGAGCCGTGGGAAGTGCGAAAACAGACGCAAGACAGCCATTGCAGATCGTAGACACCAGCAACCGGCACGAAACGTACTGCCGAGCACAACTGAGCATTGCTTTTAAGTCAGAAAGCGATACATATCTCAAACCAACAGTGCTCCTCCGTCACAGTCGATCCTAGAACCAGTCATGTAGCTGCACCTCATGCTTGCAAGATAAGCCTCCGCGGCCTCGTCCGCCTCGCCGACGGCCTTCAGCAGTGACCCTTCTGCCATATGCTTCATGGCTGCTTCGCTGCTCGCGAATTTCTCCAGAAGTGGCGTCTTGATGGGTCCGAGGACTACAAAGTTGGCTCTAATCGGTGCAAGATCCACTGCGAGCCCACGAGTTGCAGAGTCTAGACCACCCAACAAGCCTATCCCACGTGCGATGCCGGGACGAGGTCTGTACACCAGTACACCTGAGGAGGTTGTGATGCTAGACTTTCGGCTGTTGGTCATGTATTTCTTGCCCAGATGCGTAAGCGTAAGAGGACCGAAAAGACGTGTCGTGGAGACGCTGAGCAGGTCGTCATTGCTGGGCTCTTTCGGTCCATCGCCTTGAGGAGGGTGAGGGAACGAGCCGGCCGTCCATATCTTGGAGGCAAGCATCAGCACTCTTCTGTCGTCAAATTAAGACCTCAGCATACGATGTGGTCGATCTTGCCGTTGAATATGGAATTGGCTGCCTTCAGGATGGCTTCCACATCGTTGAACTGTGTTGAGATGTTCGAGACGTCTCCGACAACGAAGTCAATGATCGACTCTTCCGAAGGCGCAGCAGACTTGAGCTCTTGCACGGCCTTCTCCAATCTCTCCTTGTTCGACGAGCTAAGCACGATGTTTGTTCCGGGTAGTGCTGTCAATGCCAGCTTGGCTGTTGCTAGACCGACCCCTGTACTCACAGATGTCAACAACTAAGCAATGGATCTCGAGTCGATGGCTTGTACCTGAGCTGCCGCCAACAAGCAGCACGTTGTTTCGAGCGTTCGGTGCCATACTTCTGGTGTTGATCAAGATGTTTTGATGTTCCGTATCTGAAATAGTTGAAGAAATATACATCGTCTCAGCAAATCAGGCGTGAAGTCTTATAGCGGGCATCGTCGGGACACCTTGGCTCCGTCTCCGTTTGGATAGTATCGTGAGGTTGGACGACGCACCAAGGGCACGATTTCAATTACTCAGCTTTCCAGCCTCCAAGTCTGCATCCTGGAAGGTATCCATTAGGTCTGCATATTCTCGTCGAAGAGCCCACCTGTCGGTAAGATTATCTCCGATGCATGCAGCATACGTCTCAAAAAGACCGCTGGAAGTGTGTCAGCTGGCTGTCGTCCTCAGCGCCTATTATGTGTATATTATCTGCCATTTCACTGCGCGAGCCGGATGATACGGAATTTAGAGCAGCTGTTACAGCGCCTGCTATGTCAGCGTTCAACGGGTGCACTGCAGAGTCGGCAGAATGAACCGCCTCGAGACCGCCCGTGATGCAGATGGTGCCGTGCACTATTGTTTTCAGGACGGAGATGTAAACCAGGAGAAAGTTTGGCTCGAGCGCCTATTGGCCCTACTCAACTTCAGACGCTCGGACCCTCGATTCAGGCCTGGGCGATATCTTTCACCACCACTTCCTCTTTCTCCATGACCGATATAGTGAGACATGGCACGCATCGGCAAGGTAGGCGTCACCGTCACACTCGCGCGCCACGAGATTCAAAGTCCGGACGACCCAGTGAGAGGTACAGTTTCTCTTCGGTTTTTTGCCACCAATCCATCCCAAGGACTCCTTTTCGGGCCGCTCCAACTGGCGGTGGTCTTGAGAGGCCGCATGTCGCTTCAAGTCGCGGAGAATCGCACATCTCACGCGTACATTTGGTTCTATGAGACGTGTGATCTGTTTCGTAAGACCTATCAACTTTTCGATGGGCCTTTCCGCGCCGTTTCGAAGGAAGCCCCTCAGCAACTTTCATTCGAGACACATTTCCCACACTCAACAGGTCTATCTCAACTTCCACCGAGCTTCAGCACCCGCTTCCAAGCGGATGCAGTACGCCAGGCAGGAAAGCATCAGGGCATGGCCTCGATCGAATACAGCCTCCACGTGGAGGCGTCCATGCCCGGCATCGACGTTGAGGTGGCGAACGAGACACAGGCAATCACCATACAATACGAGCAGGCTAGTCGCTCCGTCGATAGTCTGACGAGTCGTGAGGTTGCACAAGTGCTGAGAGTGCAGAGCTATGCCCTGTTGCCGGAACAAGAGCGTCCCAACGGGCTAATAGATCGGACGAGGGCAGTACTAAGGAACGTTCCAAAGCCTCTGTATGCTTTCACCGTGACCTGCTCGAAGATACCGACTGCCATTGCGGTTGGGCAGGCTTTTCAGATCGAGATTCGGGTGCAGACCGACGTGGAAGCAACGACGGCGACCCAGATCCCAGAAATTACCGTGGGCACTTGCAAAGTATTTCTTATATCACGCACAGAGCTCTATGCGACGAACCAGAAAGGCGTCGACTCTCCTCGGCTCGACAATTCGACGACCGTCGGAAGTGTGGAAGGCAGGGAGGACATAACTGGACAATTTACCAAGGAGAAAGACTTCACCAAGACACTCCGATTTGATGCGTTTGCCACAGACATCCCGAGCTCCTTCCACACCTCCAAGCTGAGCCGTTCGTATCGAATACGGCTGGATCTCCAGTTTGTCGTTGCGGAGCAAGTTGTAGATTTGAAAAAGGAGGTGTTGGTTCGAATGCTCCCCAGGCTACCGCCAGTCTATCAGGCGGACGAGTGTCCACCGGCTGGCCCTTCTCGAGCGCGCGAGGACGGAACGCTGCCTGCTTATGAAGACCATCGACGGTCAATTTTCACATCCTTGTAGCAATGTATGATCTATTTGAACCTCTGATCGGCTCACACTAGAACGCAGGTCCTCATATCGGCCAGCTCGGCATCGACTTCCCGAGCCGAGGCGAAGCCGTCGTTAAACGTGGGGTACAGTCTTTGGGAGCGTCTACTTGTATCAAATGTCCATACGATGGGCTCGAGGAGAATAGACCTGAATTGTGTGGATCTATAGTCGACGACATTTGCAGTGATGGACAGACTGACAGTAGAGTTCTACTATGATGTAAGTCAGTTGACTAGAAGCTGTCAAGCAGGCGTGTACTCATGTCATACAGATATCATGCCCATTCGCATATATCGCTTCGTCACGGTAAGAGAATATAACTCTGCGGCTGCAGTCGTGGTCTGATGGACACTCTGTAGCATCGAGGCTCTCGCTGCCAGGACCGGAGCACATATAGCCTGGCGCCCTGTACTACTAGGAGCAATATACCGGGCGACAAACGCACCACAAGGTGCCGCCGGCTCTGCGTCTGATGTCTTCAACCCCACAAAGAAGGCAGTGACTTCCAAAGGCTTTCAAAGAACCCTCAAGAGACTCGGCATCCCACACAATGAGCCTCCCCGGCATCCTGTCAAGACCACTGCTGCTCTGCGGCTTTTGTACTTCCTGAAGAACGATGACCGGGCAAAGCTCACGCACGCCCTGTATCGGGCGTATTGGGTGGATCGCAAGGACGTGAGCGAGCAAGTTACACTCGAGGAAGCCATTCGGAGCTCCGGTATTGCACATGCTGAAGATGTGGTAGAAGCTTTACAGGGAAGAAGAGTTGAAGGGCCCGCGCAAAGAAAGAGTCTAGAGACTGCTACAGCTGATGCGGTCGAGCGAGGCACGCCTGGTGTCCCAGCATTCTGGGTTCCGCATGAGATGTGGACAGATCGGCAAGGCCAGCGGCGACAAGGCAGGCTATATTGGGGTCAGGATCGTATGCAATTCGTTGAGGCCGTCTTGTTGGCTGCTGGGGACGAAAGGCAGCTCTCTAGCATACCAAAATCGCTGCGCAGCCTAGAACCAAGATGTGTAAGAGGGCCCATACCGTCAGGCGAGGAGATGAAGCTGGAGTTCTGGTACGACTTTTCGTCTCCTTGGGCATTCTTGGGGTGGACGCAGCTGCAGCGATTGCAACGACAATTTGGTGAGAGACTCTCCATCGAGATGAAGCCCTTTTTGCTAGGTATACTGTTCCGCGAGTGAGTCTGGGAGCAGCTGCTATTTCTTACACAGCTGACGTCTTCAGGATCGGTGCCCCAAACCTTCCCATGGCTGCCATATCCGAGCAGAAACGCAAGTATAGCCAGCTGGACCACCGAGACTGGGTGCGGTGGTGGAATGCGGTCAACGAGCAGGAAGGGCGACCAGACAAAAACATCGAATTCTACTGGGCTGATATCTTTCCAATCCGAACTCCTACAGTCCTGAGAGCAGTACTTGTCAAGCCAGAGCTGATTAGATCTCTCTGTAAGTCGACAGTTCAGATAGCATGGCGACACCTTTTGCTGACCACATCGCAGTCCGCGCGTGTTGGGAACAGAACAAGGACATGGCAGATGATCAGGTCCTCCAGCAAGTCATCAACGAAGCCGGCTATGATGGCGCCAAAGTCCTTGGCCAAGCCAACGATCCGAAGTACAAAGCTGAACTTCGCGCTCGAACGCAGGAAGCGAAAGAAACTGGAATATGCGGCGTGCCGAGCTATCGACTATTCCGACGGAAAGATGGAGAAGCGTGGACGCAGCACGGAGACATCGTGTGGGGTCAAGATCTGATCACGGACGTGGAGGACTATATAGCTGGCTGGCCCGTTGAGGCGACTAGTAAGCTGTAGTGTGTATTACCTTTCTGCTCAGTTGTGATCGTTCCTTGTTCGAAATTATGGAAGCTGGCCGGGCCGCTTAAGTCTTTCGATGAATGTCCGAGCAATCAATTCTTCCAGTACTTAATATGGTACTGCACACTTTGTGCTTGCCTCATACGTCGCAGGACACCGATTTTCGTGTCTGACCTTCTTGTCGGCGAGGTAAAGTAGGCTAGACTTGCCATACCGCATCAGACAAATTCACTTTTCAAGTTAACATCTGAGCCACTTTCATGTTTGTCTTATAGGTCCGTGTACGTATGGAGACTATCCTCGCCTTGATATAAGAATCCAGGTACCCTCATGGTGGAGATATCGCAGTTTGTCGAAACGCAAACGCGACCTTTCACTAGCGCGATTGCAAATGGGCCAATGGTCTGTGTCACGAGTTCACGAGTCTCACGAGTCACCCTTCCTGGCCTCAGGCAGATACATGACTCGGGCCCTTCAAG
>JAABUW010009623.1_pt1 | contig 10968 bp, 14 predicted proteins | sample 5560081 | NCBI WGS metagenome assembly JAABUW01 (sample SAMN10711882, study PRJNA513363) | rock metagenome | isolation source: Antarctica rocks | place: Antarctica: Victoria Land, Knobhead sud | reverse complement strand
AGAAGTGGATGCTGAGCTCAAGGTGGCCTTCGTACTATGCGTGATGACCTGCGTGCTGATCTGCGTTACAGTGTTCTCATGAGACACTATCTGGGTCACTGTATTGACACTTGTCGATGATGGCGTTCCGTAGAGAATTATTGTACTTCGCGAATCCGTGCAGCCGATGCTTTGGTATGTCTGGCTTACTAATGTCTGCGCGAGTATAATGAGATAGCATGCCGGATTTGCACTTGGACTTCCCAGATGTCAGCTAATATACATGTTACAGGACCGCAAAGGTGCGACCGAATGTCACTTACCAATAAAGCGTATTGTCCGTAACCTTCGGGATATTGCTGCTCGCAGGAAACGCGGATGAGGAAGACTGATAGTCGTAACACGCACTGATCGCAGGGCAGTTGTCCCAGTCCAATTGGCCGTCGACGTGCGGGCAGCATCTAAAATCTGAGGGTTTATCAGCCCCATCAAAGTTATTTCAAAAGGACTTGTTGCGCAGCTGCAAACAAGTGCGAACTACTGCCCTATCTCCTTCGTACAAGGCTTCGATATGTGCACTTGCACTGGGGGCTAGCACCTAGCAGATAGGCACATCCTTGTCCGCCATCACACGTAAACGGCTGACTCTGATCGCCGGAAGTGTAGCCGCACGTCTCGATCGACAGACGGCGGAAGAGATCGTTCATCTCAAGTGATCCATACCGCTCTCGCATCTGTGGTGCCTGCGTCGGCTTGGGGGACCAGCCGTTTAGCAAATTTCCATTGTCGAAGTGACGTGGTGTTGGCTCGAGATGCGGGTGTTTTGTTGTTTGTGCGAGAACTGCGAAAGTGCAGACCAGTGTGAGGAGACGCAACATTGTGCCTTCTCGGCCTACAGACAGTGGAAAGAATCAGCAAGAAAGTGATAAAGTGACTACCGAGCTTCCACAACCGTACGGAGTATATCATAGAGCAGTCCCTTGATCCGCGACAAGCGAGCTCGAGATTCAAATCTTCGCACTGCCCAATCCGATGAATAGGGGAGCTTATCGGCCGTGGGCAAAAGCTAGACCCAAGCTCGGTGCCTGGCTCGACCACATGAGGAAGCGAACATGCACGAGCCTGCATCGATCGTCGGGAGCACAAGCACTATTTGTGCGGTGCATGACGGCCAAGGATCTCTTGCTCAGGCTACACACAGCTACGGGCATTCGGGGTGAGCTCGATATAGATGCGAAACCAGAGTCGATACTTTTGACGAAGCTTGGTTCTGTGCTCATATCGCGGAGCGCTCGACCGGCGAACACACATGCGGCGAGCTACCCAGGCTTAATGTGGGGGCCATTCGTCGTGACAGCCAGATGGACGGCCCATATGCGTTTGCGGGAGTCTTTTGCTGCCAATCACCGGACTCGGTCGACGAAAATCGATCAACCAGGGCGATGGCCACACTACTCTGCGTGCTTAGCCATGCACGTCCAGGGGTGGGTGTCACCCATGTGACTTGGGGCGATAGACGCACCCAGAACCCCCGGGGCATCGGGGCGCTGCGCTGGTGTGGCTTGTCAGTATGCCGTATTGACTATGCCAGCCTTGCAGTAGTGACTCTGCCAGCCTTGCAGAAGGGTCTTTCGCATGCCTCCGCCCGCACCTCGCACCGCCGGATGATCACTCTTGGACTACCAATACTGGACGCCAGTTGCGGCTGTACCACATTGAAGGTCATAACCGATAGCAAGAACGGATGTACTTAGGTCGTTGGATTAATCAAGCGGTTGCGTAAGGCTGCACAAGACAAGGCTGTGGTTGCTGAAGTCAACAAGGTCGCCGTCTAGCCTCTTTAGGCCGGATTAGCGAAAGGCTAGTCGGGCCGGACCTGCACCTTCGTCTCTAGTGCAGAGGTGTGTTTGCCCGGAGTATACCTCAGGGGGCTTTCTAGAGGGTTGGTAGAGGACCTGCTTTGCCGCCTCAAAAGACGCTACACGCCATAGATGTGTCCTGTGCACGCGCCTCTCGGGCACACGGACACATGGGACTATGGCGACAGAGGAAGTATTGTGGTTACGTTCTAATCGGCATCAACACATCGACCATACCTTACCACTGACGGCAGAGATGGATGACACTACCACACATGCGCAGCATGCCTTCACCCCCCTTGATCGTGAGACAGGTGTAGTGGATGAGCAGGCCAAAGCAAAGGTCTCTTACAGACTGTGCGACAAGTGACCCGGCAACTGGAACTTGCGAGGTCTCTACGGCGCCAGAAATCGACGCTGTTCACATCCAATGAGGAAGACATGTTTGAGGACACTTTTCAGCATACCGAACATGCCGTACATGAAGTCCTGGAGCTGGGCGAACCTCCTGCGCCCGGCGCCATTGTCTCTGCTGGAAGGCGAAAGCGGGATGTTCAACCTTGCAACACATCAAACATCCAAGTCAGCTTGACTCGGCTGGGTATTGCGAGCCAAGGACTTCATTCGACTCTCGTTCAGCTCAACGACCGTGGAGCGCAAGCGGGAAGATCTGGACCATCTGAAAGTAGTCCTTCGCTACCATCGGGCTATCAGGTCTCGAAGTCACCCCCGACTTACGAGGAAAGTCAGTTTCTCTCCGAGGGTCGCCGCAGGAATATACAGCGACGTGCCAGCGCAGCGGCTCTCGGTCTCACCGGATCTCCTTTTGCCCACGAGCGCTATCGACCGTGCTCGTCTCAGTCGATTGTGGCACCATCAATCAATGCTGTGCAAAAATCCGTCGAACACAGCACTCTCCGATTCAAGAACCAAGATCTCAGCATTCCCGAGCTTAGCATCCCAGAGCTTGCAGCGGACGAAAGCTACTTCACGCCTTCTTAAGTCTGTCTTCCGATATGTCTCTCTCAGAAGCGGTGGTACAGACAGTGCAGCCATCTCCAGAAACCAAGCAGCTACAGAAGTGCAACCATTCTCAGCTCGAAAGCGTCGAGAACCTTCCGACCACGACATCCCACCTTTCGACGCCTTTGAGCAGACATGTCCAGGCTCACCGAAGGACTGGTAGAGCTCGGAGTCAGTACTGGTGCGAGGCTCGTGTGCGTGAATAAACTGTCATCAAAGCACAGTAAGATATCTGTTGTGAAGCAATCCAACCAACTATCTGCTAGCATTCACATGCCCTGAAATTTCGCTGGAACAAGAACTTGCGGCGCCTCGAGAAGAGCGCCTCGTTCATCCGTGATCTTGCAGAACCCAGGGAGCACTACGAGGCGTCCCGTACGTGGTCCATCAATCCTACCTCCATCGTCCCAATCGAACTCATACGCCGAAGATTGCGAGTGAATGAGTGCGCCTAGCTCACTCGCCCGAGAAATCACGCTCAGCTCGTGCTGTTTTAATGCCTCGTCATTCTTGACATCTGCTTGCCAGGGCATGAATGCAATGTATGTGACATCGAAAATATCATTCCTCGCACTCTGGATTCGGCGGCTATCCGGAGAATCCTGTTGGGTACCGGGAAACAAGTAGGTGTTCAGCAGTCTCCACTGGCTGTACGCTTGTTGCATTGCTGGGAGCACATACGTCAGCGCTTGAGCAAACACATGTCTTGGGAGTGCGAGGGGACTTGCCTTCGCGCTCTGCGACCGGCATCGAAGATGTGTCCAGCTTCGATGGCGCGATTGCCTGCCGCGAGGGCAGAAGCGAACCTGCGAGCTGGTGGCCAGGAGTGATCCTCGATATCAGAAGACTCGTAATACAGTGTTTGCTAACTGGGGGGGACTAGCTGCGGGTTCGAAACCAAGGTTTCCACAGGCGCTGGTAATTTGTTCGATTCAACCCGAGAAAGATCCAGTCTGATGTTCTCGTCTGGATGCACAGCGGCTTTGTGGTAGTAATTGTCGACATGCAAGTCGATCGAGTTGAACAGAGTCTTGACAGCATTCTGGATAGTGCATCGTCGATCGATTGGGGCAGGTACGCTTGCCAGTCCAGGTCGTTGTAGCCAGAACCAGAGGTAGACTTCTCGGTTATGGCCACTCCACCTTTGTAGGACTTTTGCGGGACTGGGTCAACTTCGCGGCCACTTTGAAGATCTGAACGCCGACGATTCCTATGGCGGCAGAGGAAGAATGTGGCTAGAAAGGTGACAAGGGCTGCTCCCAGCGCTGCACCCACGATGCCACCTACTAATGAGCCTGCTGTGTATCTTGTGTCCGTGGAAGCAGAAGTAGTCGCCGGCGAGCTGGCTTCGACAGTCTCCGATGTGCGTGTCACCGGAGACAACGTCGACGTTGTGCTACTGTAGAGTGTGGGAGCTGGGTTTGTCAACGATATCACTGGAGTATTCGCAACTGCTGACGTCGATGCGCCTGGTATCGAGTCAATAGCAGATCCCGATGGAGTATTTGACACATCGCCAACCGACTGTCCAATTTGGCCGATCGGTTGAGTCGCTGTTGTCGACCCTTGGGTTGTTGTTGATCCACCGACTCCCTGCAGAGTTGCTGATGAATTGTCACGGGTACGTCCAGTCCTCGTCGCTACGTTCACGGTTGTGGTTGTAGCCATGTCAACATCAATGCAATGAGTCAGTTGCGGCTTATAGATCCGGTAGTTTTACCATTTGTTCGATAAACCAGAGAAAAGCTAGGTCGATCTCGATTACCAACTTATAATTGGGAGGAACGGACGGCGAGCGGTCGTCGAACCATTAGACTGGGCAGGGGATCATGTCTAAACGGCCGACCGCCAATGCAGTGTCTATCGGACAGGCACTGCAACGCTAGTCTGTTGGCTGCATGTGCTGTGTACCTGGTCAGTGCTCCCAAGTACGAAAGATCTGCCTTTATTGGAAGACGGTACCGCTTCTCAGCCTCGTGGCCGCCGAGGTTCCTCGACCCTCAGTACATTTAGTTTCCAGGAGAGATATGCAAGACCTCAAATGCCGGCATCCCCAGTTTTTGCCCATCTAGCATTAGTACGAAGATGGCCTTAGATTTCCTACCAAACAGTGGCTGGGGTCAGTGCATATACTGACTGGACGTCGCGGTCTCCGCGTGAACGGTATACGCAGTCTCGTGAAGTACTGAAGCGATCGGCAAGCACCACCCCCAACATTGCTCGTGCAATGCAGGCAAGATGGCAGCCAGACATGGTGGTTGGGGTCGACTTTGGGATGACGTGCTCAGGTATGCAGCGCATCTGCTTCTTATACCTCTCGCTGAAGCCCGTCGTAGGCGTAGCATGGAGCAGCGGGCCCGAGTGGCCAGATCCAAAGACCATCCAGCGGTGGCCAGGTAAACTGGGCCATGAGCTGCGCAACAAGGTCGACACCAGCGGTACCTCGCTCGTCAAAGCTTCCCTAGCTCCTTGTGCTTCTTCTAACCCCTCTGCACCGTCTAGTGTCGTACGACATACATACAGGTCACATGACTAGCTGGGGATTCCTGTGCGTCAAACTCATGGTTGGAAGGGCTCTCCGAGACAGCATCACGTACCGTGCGGCGCTCTGACACCTTCCACCCTCCGCCTTCAGCCCCGAAACACTTGCTGACCCTTCTACCCATCACTTTAGGTGCAATCCTGACGATCCGCGTTTTGAATGTAACTCACTGTTCAAGCTGTATCTTGACCCAGACTACAAGGATGCACTCGAAGATGCGCCCTCTGTCGTTGAGGCCCAGTCATGGTATCGAGATTATCTAGCCTCACTGTACCGCTATATCACGAAGTACTTGGGGAACAGTGTGCCGCGCTTCCACCAGAACAGGATAGAGTAGGTGGCGGTTTCTCGTCGTTCACTCCAGAGATGATATGCTGACAGGCGAGCAGGTATGTTTTCCCGGTTCCTGTTACTTGGAGACGACACCCAGCGATGCTAGCGGAGCTTGAAAAGGACATCCGTGCGGCAGGGTTTGGTGACAATCCTGAGTGGGAGCGAGCCAGCATATATTTGACCGAAGCGGAAGCGGCAAGCCATCTATGCTGCAAAGCAGTCCATGAAACGCGGAGAAGTGTATCTTGTTTGCGACGCAGGGGGTGGAACGACTGATCTCAACGTCCTCAAAGTCGAAGCTGCGGCCAAGGATCGGATGGAGCTGGTGCCTCTAAGCTGGACAGAGGGAGAAGCCGTGGGCTCCACCCTCATCGACTGGAAGATCCGTATGCTGATCAAGGAGCGTTTGTCTCACGTCAAGCATTATTTGACCGCCGATATCGATTCTACGGTGTCGGCCATGATGCAAGACAAGTTCGAGAGATTCAAATGCTCGTTCGGTAGCGTAGGCATGGACGTACCTAAGCTATTCTTGCGTATGTCTGCCTTGTGCAAAGTGTGGACGGTACTGACCGTCGTCCGAAGCAATCCCCAGTCTACCGCATGGCGGTGTCGTAGATTCCGAGGACGCCAGAATCGAGGACTCGAAGATGGTCATCACGCGGTAAGTGCCTTCGCAGAGGGTACCGGTTTCGACTAACATCGTTCTACCCAGCGAGGAGTTGCGAGCAGTATTTGACGATCAAATTGACAAGATGTGTAGTATCGTCGATGGACAGCTGAAGATCGTAGAAGAGAACTACGCAACGGAATCAGTTGTATGCTTGCGGCGTCCCCATCATATCATGATCCGACACAAGCTGACTAAATCAGTCTTACCTCATACTTTCAGGAGGCCTTGGCAGTTCCTCCTACGTTCAAAGCCGCATCAAGGCAAAATATGAATGGGGCGCCAGAGCTATCAAGGTGCTACTGGCCGATGAGCCGTATGTACTAAGTGAGTCATGGCTCTTCACCAGTGCTGACTATCAACAGACAGCTGGCAGTTGTCCACGGACTGGTGCTGTCTCGCATTCAGAGCAGGAGGGGTGGCCCGGAGATGTACTCGCTGAGGATGTGTCCTGTCAGCTTCGGAATCATATGCCGAGAGGTCTATGACCCAACGAAACATCAAGGGAAGGACATTACCGATGATACATACGACAAGAGGCGGTGGGCTGAGCGACAAATCCATTGGATTATCAAATAGGTTCGCGCTGAGACTCGTCTCGCTGCTCCCGGCATAAGCTAACTTTGTGCTGAAGGGTCAAGTCATCCGTGCCGCTACCGGTGTCAGTGAGAGTTATCGGCTCAAGCTGGACATGGGTAAAGAAAAAGAGCCGTGGAGGACTAGGGTAGTGATGTCGACTCTGCCGGTCGACCGATTGCCGAGAAGTCTGAAGTGGGAAGGTGCTCAGAATGTCTGTGGAGTCGAAACAATACTCAATCCTAGAGACATGAAGCGCAAGAATCGGCACTGGTATGATATCGGGAAGGAGTATAATCGAGCCGATTTTGAGGTACGTGTGCTTGTCGGGACAGGTTTGAGATATGAGATCTGGTCCAAAGATGGAATCCGAAGTCGAGAGCACGATGAGATCGAAGTAGATTGGCAAACCATCGAGAACCAGCTGTCGCAAAGGAACGCCGATGAAGCAGGACTCGGGATCTATCGAAGCTAGACAGAAGTCCAAGACAAAGGCCGGAAACCTAGGCCAGGGGTGCGAGAAGTTGAGCGACGGCGGCAGTGTATTGTTCGGATGCAACTACCGCTCTCTCATTCTAACACATCCATTAAGAACTGAGCATACCCCGTGTCTCATCAGCAGTACGGATCATGACTCTACTTCGGCAAGCTCACACCAGATAGCTGCTCGCAGATCTTGACAAACTCATCCTGCTTCTTCACGTCGGTCGCACCTTTGTGCGGCGTTCTCGCTCCTTGAGGATTGAAGTAGACTCCGGTATTGCTGCCTACAATACTGCTCTCGCCCACGGCGTAGTCCGCCATCGCCTTGGCAGGTGTCGAGGTCTTCCCAGGCGCACCAGCTCCGCCCATCTTGGTGGCGATCCAGCCAGGATCTAGCGAGCCCGACTGGACGTCCGGCCAGCGGCGAGAAACAGCGTTGGCGAGCATGACGTCGTGAAGTTTACTGTCACTGTATGCTTGCATGGCCTGGAAGGGCTTATTCTGATAGCCGACGTCCTTGAGGCTGTCGTCTCCACCGGAGTGTAGCTGAGATGAGAGGTACAGCAGGCGCTTCGGCTTATCCATCAGGCATGTGAGGATATACGGAGCAAGGGAGTTCACCGCAAAGGTTGATTGCAGGCCGTCTGCCGTCTTGCGGTCGGCATTGCTCGGTCCAAGGCCAGCATTGTGCACAACAGCATCGAATGGGCCAACCTTGTTTGCTTCTGCTGCTGTTTCTTTCGCTCCCTTGATGGTGGACAGATCTCCAATGACAACACCTTCCGCCTTTGGCACGGCATCTTTGGCATCTTTGGCTCTCTGTTGACTGCGAGCATGCAGATAGACCTTGTGGCCCTGGTCTGCTAGGAGTTTCGCGCCCGCTTGCCCGATGCCGTCGGAGCTTCCGGTGATGAGTACTTTTGCCATTCTATTCACGTCTTGAGATGAAACAAGAATGATGAAATTGACGAATGTTGCTCATCAGTTGCACGGACGTTCCGAATAGGCAGGAGCGAGATGTCACGATATTTGGCCAAGCTTGTCTTTTGCCACGAAGGCTGGTTTCCAGCAGAAACGCGTCTTCAACTCCGACATCCTCGAGCTTCAACTGCAAGCAGACATCACAGGTTGTGACACTTACAACAGCGATCGAGCTGCCATGCGAGTCGGAGATCTTGCAGCCGCAACTTCACCGAGCTGCCCGCTCATCTGGAGCCAGTTGCGTTCCCGCGAAATATAGGTCGTAGAGAGGCACCTGTTGCTGTAGCACTGTGGCCTCATCTACGAGCCGCGGGCCTGATTCCGTATCGTCATTGACCGTTCTCGACGAAAGTTACGAGGCGTACAGCCAGCACGTGAGCACGTGGTAAGTGAAACTTAAACCACATTCGAGACACACCCCGCTGCTTGGCTCGAGCCAGACCACCAGCAAACAAGGAAACTGCCAAAGGCGAAAAGAAGGCTTGGTGCAAGTGCCATCGTAGATGGTTCATGACATTGACGGGGTTTCCACTCTCCCACTACACACCGTGACCACCACCTTCAACATGGTCAACCAACAAGGCTCAGCCGCACAATCCGACCGTGGAAAACAGATCTTGGACGTGTTCAACAACGCCTTCGGTGATTTACTGGCAGGAGACCCCGATGCCTTCCAGACCAAATTTCGAAAGATGGCGGCCTCGCCCTTCGCCTTCTATCGCGGATCGGCCTGTCTGTTCTACAAAGACCTGGAACCGGGAGCTGTGCAAGGGCCATTCCTCGACAAACGGACGAGCCAGGTCTGGATTCATGGCGACCTCCACGCAGAGAACTTCGGCACCTACATGGACTCGCGAGGCGAACTTGTCTTCAACGTCAATGACTTCGACGAGGCCTACGTTGGCCCGTTCACCTGGGATCTGTACCGTCTGGTGGCGTCTCTCGCTCTGCTCGGCTACGGCAAGGCTCTGAGTGATAAGCAGATCTCAAAACTAATCAGTGCTTTTGCTGCTGCGTACCGTGAACGCATCCACGAAGTGGCGTCGTCAAGTGGCGTGCCGCGCTTCACGCTGAGGACTGCAAAAGGCCCTTTGCTGGAAGCATTAAGATCTGCCCGAGTGCAAAGCCGCATTGAAGTCCTCAACTCCTCGACCGAGATCAAGGACGCAGACAGGTGTTTCAAGAGAAGCAAGGGCGTTATTGAGCTCGACGAATCTATGAAGGAGAAGCTTGCCACGGCCTTTGGAAATTACCTCACGACGTTGCCGGTCTTGCCAACCGAGAACACCTGCCGAATCAAGGACTCCATCGGCAAGCGTGGTGTTGGCATCGGCTCCGCGGGCCTGCCGACTTACAACGTCCTAATCGAGGGTACTTCCGAGGCTTTGGAGAACGACCGAATTGTCTACCTAAAACAGTCGCAGCCTTCCGCAGTCTCCAGGCACGTCAACATCGAGGCAGCACGCCAGTACTTCAAGCATGAGGGTCATCGTACCGTCATTTCTCAGCGTGCACGTAAGTTTCCGCATCCAACTCCGCCTCTACCTCAACTACTGCTCAAACCGCTGACTAAACCTCTTCTCCGACGTTAGTTCAAGATCATGCCGATCCATGGGCAGGCTGGACCGAAATCGACGGCGTCGGATACATGGTGTCAGAGGTGTCGCCGTACGCGGTCGATTTCGAGTGGTCTGATGTTAACCACATCGACGAAATGGTAGCCGTCTGTGCGGATTTCGGACGCGCGACTGCTATGATGCACGGAGCTGCGGACAAAGACAGCGAATTTGCTGGGCTGGTGGACTTCAGCACGGAAGAAGCGATTCATGCTGCTATTTGCAAAGACGAGGCAGGCTTCGAGCATCTGTTGCTGGACTTCGGGCACAAGTACGCTGACAAGGTGAGGGAGGATCACAAGCTCTTCGTGGACATGTTCCGGAATGGTCAGATACCTGGTTTAGAGAGCGATGCTTGAGCGGTCAGGTACTATTGAGATTGACCTCGGAGGTGATGTTCTGCGAAGAGGGACAGTATGCTCCCAACACCGACTGCGCTCAACACCGACTGCGATGCGAACGAGATTCAGCAGTAGCAGAAAGATAACATCATCAGTCTAGCGGGCAGAGCGTACGTATGCCACACTCTCGTCCTGCACAAGTATAGACGACGACTCATACTCTTCGCTCTCCCATGCTCATTCTTGATTGTACCGTGAAGACATGAGACAATGGTTATCTTTGCCACTTGTCCCAAGACTGTTTGTTTGTACACGTCAAACCCCAACCGTTGTATGACCATAAGACTTCGTACCTCCTACAACCCTTCGTACCTGGTACCTGGTCAATTTTTAGGTTGCCTTAATCGAGCAATTCTCTCACTTGAGTGGCCCGTGAGCTGCGCCACCAAAGCCTCGCAATCCGGGGCAAAGTGTGACGAGCTTGACGAAGCACCAAGGCGCGGGTTGTTTCACAATTAGATTTGATTTCAACGAGGTGGGAGGTGATCTTCCAACCTCCTCACTT
>JAABUW010009618.1_pt1 | contig 10971 bp, 15 predicted proteins | sample 5560081 | NCBI WGS metagenome assembly JAABUW01 (sample SAMN10711882, study PRJNA513363) | rock metagenome | isolation source: Antarctica rocks | place: Antarctica: Victoria Land, Knobhead sud | reverse complement strand
ATTGGATGTCTGTCCAACGCTGACAGAAGCTGGTATGAGGGTCCGTCGGTGGGGAGGGAGTAGGCTGTCGGTCGAAGGCAGTAAAGCTTGTATTCGCCATTCTCGTCGGTCTTAAACTTTCCACGCAGATTGTTGTCGCTCTGATTATCCGGATCCTGGAAATCATACTTCCCATTACTGCTCGCCTGCCAGAAATCAAACGTCACATTCGGGATCGGCTTATGCGTCGATAGATCCCGTATAATGCCATGCATATACGTCACAGTCCCCTCATGCGTATCCTGAATCACACTCTCCCCATTCTTCCTCCAAGGCGCATTCGGGCTCCAGAACGGGCCCAGGATCGCCGCAGAGGTAGGGATGTAGTTCGGATCGTCTGTTTGCACGTAGTTGGCGATTTCGGTTACCAACGATTCCAGGCCTGTGATGTCGGATAACCTGTGCATCTCGTTCCGCTTGCCGTCTGACTCGGCCCAGATCTTGCCGGTCTCGTTGAGGAATTTGACGCCGGCGAGCCATTCTTCGGGGGTGAGGTCGACTTCGCGGGCGAAGTCGTGGAGGTGGCGCATCATGGCGCCGAAGATTGTCTTCATGCGTGGGCTCGTGGCCGGGCCGCAGGTGTCGATGACATGTTGGGTGAAATTGGGGTCGTACTTGTGGGTTGAGCCCATGATTGCGGTATGCAGTGGAATGTTCGAGTGTGAAAGGTACAACGATTTGGGAGAGCTTGAGGAGATGACTGAAGTGCTTGAGATGGTATCTTGCGAGGCAGAGATGAGATGAAACGGCAAGGAAGATGGAAAGCACGACTGAGGGACAATAGAATAGTTATACCTCGTGTTTGTACCCGTTCGCCAGCAACGCGAGCATTAAAAGCTCTCCTCCTCGAGAACACGGCAATTTGCTCGGTGAGGAAGACGACTGGCAAACCATGACGGTCGAGAATTCGCTGATGATTGCCGTGCTTGCCCCGCCGTGAGATCGACGGCGGGGAGGTCGTGTTGTCAGCGCGGAAGACGCAAAAAGTTCGGATGAAGTGGACGGCAAGTGCCAAGCCGCGTAAAGGAATTCCCGGTGGCAGGACGACCAACCTCCTTTCTCTCAGGTAGCCACACCATTCCTGCCACGCCGTGTTGAGGTATATATACAATGTAGAACATCGTGCACTCACGGTCAAGTGAGCGAGTAACGAAGACCAAACTACCCACGGGACAAACAAGACAACATGGCCGATGCACGAATTGACGCCGCGCTTGCAATCGTCGCAGTACCGCTTGACAGGCGTCTCGTCTGGGAGGCGCTGCAAGCAGCAGGCGCAGTGAACGACTTCATCCATGGCCGTCTCTTACCCGAAGGCAACAAATTCCTCGCTGGAGTTGGCGATCGTGTCCTATCGCTGGTCATCACGGAGACCGCCAGGCAGGACGGTGTAACCATCGGTAGGTTACAACATCTTCATCGAAATCTCGGACGCTCTGACGACATCGTTAGGAGAGACCAACATTCGACTCCAGAACCTGGCCAAGAATGAGAGACTCGCCACACTGTGCGACTCAACCGGCCTCACGCGCCTTGTCAAGCTGAGCAATGCGGCTGTCTATGCTGGCGCTGGCGTTGGTACTCGCACGAAAAGTGCAACCATCGAAGCCGTCATTGGAGCAGCTTACCTCCACGCCGGCATCGATTGTGCTGTCCAAGTCATGCGCAACTTGACCGTCATCTGAGACCGCTAGGTAACGTAGACTCCCACTCCAGAAAGAAGAGTGCAATATCCTCCTGTGAGATAACCATCTAGGACGTCTGCGGCTCCATCTGGGCACCCGAGGCCGCTTTCGCGAAGGACCTCTCAGTCCTCCTCAATGTTGGCGAATCTGCGGTCCACGAAAGCCTTCCCTCTGGAAGCCAGGTACATAGGCCTTACCGAGCGGACGACTCTTTTGGCCCATGAGCTTGGCATTCCGTTGGGAAGTCTTTCATGGAGCCCTCTTACGCCGATTTGAGGAGGACTAAGAGGACCGTGACGAGAGCGGCCTCAGGCGCCCAGATGGGGCTGCCTCTTTCGAGGTCGAGATTGCCAGTCGCCGCTGGGTTTGGACTTCGGAACTGAACATGTCCGTATGGACTCTGCCTGGAAAGCAGAGGTTCAGCGGCTGACTTTTGCGAAGGTCTAGCCCAGTCTCACCACTAGACGAGACGAAGTGAGCAGCGTGGCAGGAGGAAGTTGAAGGGGTACGTTGATTATTTGTAAGAGGCGTCCTCACCTCAAGTCACTCATTGCCGTCTGAAAATGGATTTGTGTTGAGCTCAACCTCAACTACGCTAGATGCTATTCAACATGGTGTCGTCTTTCGAAACACGGAAGCACTATTATACAAGCGGTCAGACAATAAATCAATCACTGTCTGATACACTTTGCTCTCTGCCTTCCAACAGCTCGCATCCATGCCCCCTTCTGATGACGAGCACAAGGATCTATGCTCCCCACGATAATGAATGCTTGTGAGTTTTTCAAACGATGTTCGTGGCTCGCATCCTGCAGCTCCCATGAACAGACATCCTCCCCTTCCATCACCAGATCAGGTGCGCATACCTCCTCCACAACCAGCGACCCAGCCTGACACATATGACGGTCGAGGTGATATACGACGCAGGTGTTCTCGCAAGGTCCAACGCCGTCCGAAATTCGACTGGACAAGCGTAGATTGGAACACGAAGGAAGCCGCCGTTGCCGACTGTCAGATAGACCAAAGCCAGAACTTCCGGCAGCGCCCAGATGTACAGCTCGTAGGCAAAGTAGCGAAGTAGTAGCGACCAGCTCCACGGCGTGTTGCGGATGTTGTTGTTGTTGTTGCGGACCCTGGCGGCTGCTGCTCTGTTCTGTGCCAGGATATCTGATAGGAGATAGAGGATAGGGCTGGCAGCCAGTAGCCACAGAGGCTTACGAAGCGTTGAACGAACAGCGTCCAGGTTGATGTGGAGTCTTGCGTTGTTTGTGAGGAGGTCGCATGTGGTTGCTTCGCAGATTGCTAGGGTTGTGCCTTGCTGGAGACAGCCGTTGGGGGAGTCAACGTAGAGAGCGGTGAGGTTCGCCATGTCTTCTTTGCCGAGGGGTCAGTTGAGATGTATGTGTACTGAGGTTTAAGGGTGTGCCAACTGGTATCTGTAGATTGAAAATGAGGAGGAAAGAAAGTAGAATAGCGGACGAGACTTATACGATCGAAAAGTAAGATGCCTACCACGACCCCTTTTACGTGTATAAGACAATGCTTCGCAATCTGACATCGTCCTCTGACGGTGTATCGCCTATGTCTTGGATAACTGTCTCAGCACACAAAGCGATACCGACTCCTCGTGCAAGACAACATCTTGGTCGTCGCCACTGACGTTTCCAAGCTGCGTCTCAGCGTAGATCTGTTGCTTCAGCCCTCCATCGATCGTGAACCAATATCCCGCCTCAGATCAGCAGACGCATCTTTTCTTCGCCATCCACAATCTTGTCTCCACCCCAGACGCCGGCCACAACAGTCCATACCTTTGCCACCACGCACTTGACAACCCACAGTTGCAAACCACATCGTAGCACCCATCAGCAACAGCAAAGAGCCCACGAAAACAGAGAACCCAGCCTCTCCCAGTCGTCATCGCTAGGCATGGCCAGTGTGAAGTGCAAGTCGTCCTCCTTGAGCATCCACAACAGGAGAAAAACTGAGATAGCGAAGCTGTCCAGCGAAATCAGTTTCCAGGACTTGCGAGCTTTCGGCATCAGATTCTCTCCGTCTGCGTGCTGATATGGCCCCTCGTATCTGGTAAACAAGAATGCAACGACCACCAAAGAAGCGTAGAGGATAGCCTGGATGATAGAGTAGCCCTCGATGCAGGCGGTTTGATCCGTGGCCGATGGGTTGCTCACGATGAGGCGGAGGATTGCTTCGGCTGCGTGCTTGATGGTGCTGCCGAGTAGTGAGGTGCGTCCAGACTCGCATGGTGAGGCCATGTCGACTTCGGAGGCCATTGTAGACTTGTAGATGTTTGCGATGTTGTGTCCTTGGAGTGAGTTTCACGCAAGAGTCAAAACCTTTGAAGCTGTCAAGTGAAGAAGTGATGTGACTTTGCCCCGGTCATGTGATAGTGGCTTAGCTTGAATCTCACATGTGATTATCTGCTCGCCTTGGCGGCAACTGGGACCGCGTCTCCGTCAAGCGAATTGCATCCGGTAGGAGCATGGCGCGCAGGAGGAGACCGTGAACTCACATGTACCGTGTAGGGCAGCATGGCAAGATCAACTCTTCCGGTGCTTATGACAAAACTGCTGGAGTCCGAGAACATACTTCGCATTTCGCCGCTCTCTCCCCCAACCGATCACATATCTTGCCTACCCCACGTCCACCATACGAAGCATTCCCGACATCCCGTGCCAGACGGCATATCGGTCCGTGTGGTGTCGCTTGCGCTTCCGCTCAGCCCGCCCGCCATCTTCTGCTTCAGGCCCATGATCCCACGGAGCACAGATCCTGCAAAAATGCCCTGCCTCGGTGGCAAGACACCGCTTCTCCTCCGCATCCACAATCTCCTCCACACGGGCTTTTGGGGGCCAGAAAATCTCACGCATCATCCCGACCACTAACGCAGCCTCCAGGCAGATCATAGCCCAAGTGCCCGCCTCCTCAATCCAGTCCCAACGGACAGCGCTCGGGACGGCAAGGGTGATGCGTACGCACTTCCACTCTTCAAACCAGATGCACAGAACCGCAGCAATGACCAGCAGACTCAACAAGGCCAGTCCATTGAATAACGTCCAGTTCCTCCGCAACCACGTTTGCTTCTCCCCCTTCGATTTTATTCGATTGTTCTGCCACATGTAGCAGTACCACATTCCGGGGACGTAGGGGTTCGTCATCTGGAATAGGAAGTGCGTGATGTCGAGGCAGACAGATTGGTCGGTGACTGGTGAGCTTGGCGTGATGAGCAGTAAGACCGCTTCGATGGTATGCTTGGTCATGTTTCCGAACCAAGAGGTGAGGGCGGACAGGTATGACGCTGCCATGTTTGATTGTTGGTACTTGGTTCGTGAGGTGTCAGGCTGTGGTGTATTGTACCCGTCCAGGGAGCTAGTGTCGTGAAAGACCGTGAAGGTTCTTGGTGGAAGGTTGGCAGCTTGTCGTGAAGAGAAGTCATGAAGTCGCAGTTGCAGCCGACTCGCAGCCGACTCTTCCAAGATGTCGTTCTTGCCATAACTTGAGTCGCTCTTGCCACATCGACCAGTTTTGGCAGACATCCGCGCTCCGAACGGCATGGGCAAGGAAGGAGCGCTCCTCCAATCTTTTCTATGCAAGCAAAGCAAACTAAATATGGGTATCTCAGTATACAAACCCGCCAACGCCATCCACGCGCACTACATCAGCTCAGCGAGCCGGCTTCTTCACTACCCCCTTCGCCTTCTCATCCCTCATCGGACCTTGCCTTGCCGCACCTGCCTTCCGCATCTTAGCCGGTGGCGGTCCGACAAGGATAGCCCTCAGTTTCGCGTACGCCTCTTCCAGCACATACACTGGCCACATCACCAAACCCCAGCCCACCTTCATCGGCAACGCAATTAGCGTACTAACACTCTCCAACAATTTGGCGCCAATGCCACGGTTCTGGCTCTGTCGTGCTGCCTGTGCTGCAAGACTGAGCGTATCCTGTAGTGCAGCGTCAAGATTTGTGAAGCGCTGCTCGATCTGCATCGTCAGAGTCGTAGAGCGCTTCTCATACCGGCGCATTGCGCGCTCCAAACCTTCGAGACGTGGTTCGTAGCGTTTGCGGAGTTCGGTGGAGAGGTCGGAGACATCGTTCTTTTGCGCTAGAGATGTGGACTGCGGGACAAGAGTATGGTCGGAAAGCTTGACTTCCAGCTCAGCGAGTCGGGACGCGAGGGTGCTGATTGTGCTTTTCTCTTCTAAACCAGAGCTGAAAGGGTCATCGAGGCCTGTGACGGTGCGTTGCAGATGCAGTGTTCGGGAGGTGATGAGTCGAATTAGTTGGCGGCAGGGACGGATCTCGGCTGCGAGCAGGAAGATGGAGAGGTTGAAGTCCGAGACCAAACCGGTAGAGGGCACGGAGAGTTGAAACCGGATGATGTGGATGAGGTAGGCGGCTAGGACTGGAAAGAAGAACGTAGATAGCAGAGCAAGGAGTTCCTGGCGGCGGAGCTCTGCTGCTGCTACCAAGCTGCTTGAGCTTTGCGTGGAAGTGCCCTCGGGCTCTCCATCGCACTGTACGTCGGGCTTGTGGGTTGGAGAATTGCCAGCCGAGGACCCAGTTTCCACAGCGGTCTCGTCCGTTTCGATGTCATCAACCGCGAAGTCGTCAAGGTTCGCCACCCGCCTTTGCATCTGCGCTGCGTAGTACCAGTCCCATGGTAGTCTGATGCTCCAATTCATGAATATCGCCGCCAAGCCCAGCAACAGCACATCCGTCACGAACGCACTCCCATTCTTGAACAACAGCCCTGCAACCGCTGGCAGAATCGCAAACGCCAAGGGCGTCGAGTGCCAGTGTGTGACTTCATTCTCGTCTTGTGAAGTTCTTGCTCTGCTCGTGGAGGGGTTGATCAGGTCCTGGGCGATGCCGTCGATGGATGAGTAGCTGAGGATTGAGGAGCGTCTCCGATCGAGGCCCGGTGGAGGTGAGAAAGAGCCATTCAGGTTTTGAGTACTACTCTGTCGTTGAGGAACGCGCTGGCGGGCAGTAGCTGTGAGTGGTGGGTCGGGAGAGCGGGCGGAGGTTGGACGTTGTGGGAGAGCGGGTTTGGTGTCGGCCATGGTGGTGGATTGTTAGGTCATGGAGTAATCCAGGAGTCAAGTCATGGTGGTGTTGAAGATTTACAACGACACGCGACTGCGACTGCAGCCACCGCGAAAGGTACCTTACCGTGACGAGTGCTATTGTCACTCGGCATGAAGTCACGGGGTCCTTGGCATCGAAAGATTGAGTTCCGAGGGCGGGCAGCAACCGCACCTCTTCCATTTGTCAACGGTAAGAGTACGTGTACATGTCTTGTCGAGGACTTCACAAAGACTACCGCCTCTTCTGCTGGACCTGATGATCTCCGACGTCGTGGAACATATCCCGGACTGGGCCGAAGCCATCCCGCGTGGAAAGACGCGTACCTGCATGATGATCTCCTCACTCCAACAGGGCACCCTTGGATGTAGCGCTAACGATCATCGGAGGGCCGACTAGGTCACTATAGGCAGGGTTGGGCAAGAGTATTGCTGTTGCTCCGATATAGTCACTACGGACGTCTCCATAGTCTGGTCAGCCGGTGAGCTTCGCCGATGTGAGAGGCGTCAGTCCATCTCTCCCTCTCATACGATCCTTACTTGCCATTTCTCGGCTTCGTCACCGCAAGAGGTCTCTTCGAGGTGCTCGGAATGAAAACATCCTTTCTCCTCTCGACCTGTTACTCTCCCCTCCTACCTCTTCATGGTCCACTTCCTCTCGCCCTCCTCGGTGTACCCGCCCTTCCCACTGAACTCATCGTCGCTGGTCTCTCCCTCATCCTCGCTCTCGTCATCGTCGTCCTCAGAATCGTCGCTCTCCCCGAAGGAGATCTTCTCGAGTTTCCCGGAGCCGTTGCTGCCAACAGGGATGCTCTTGCCGTCTTCGTCCCACATCTTGGCTGCTGCAGCGAGACGCGTGTTCGCAATCTCGAGCATACGAACACCAAGTTGGGCTGACATCATAATCAGCAAGCACCTATGTTTGAGCGCTGGGCATCTTACCGCCAGTCTCGGTCCGAACAGACCCATCACGCGGGGTTTTATTTGGGTTGACGACGTCCCCCAAGGCCACCACAGCGAGGCGCCACTCCTCTCTCTTGGGCAAAGAATCCACGTCGTCCTTGAGAGCGATCATTGCAGCATTGACGCGGCGGAGCAGAGGTTTGGCTTCTTCCGGAAGGGGTTCCTTCTCGGCAGGGATGGCAGGGCAAGGATGATCTGCCATGATCTTCAGCAGTTCTTTCATGCGCTCGGCCTCTGTCTCGCTGGAATAGTGCTTGCTGTTTCGAGCGTCGGCCTTCTCGCACTTCTTGACGAACTCTGCGAGGGCAGCCTGCTGTTTCACCCTGTTGTTGCGCATGGTGATGATGTCGGTGGGGCTAGGACCTCCTTCATGAGACGCCATGGTCTTGCTCGTCTGGTTCTCGGTCGATATGAGAGATCGCCTTCTCTTTCTCTGAAGAAGAAAGTTGATGTTGATGTGAAGAGGTGGAGGTGCAGAAGAACGAAATTTAGGCAGCGAGAGAAGTGGCCAAAGCTTGGAAGCATGTGAAGAAAAAGGTCACGAGGCAGCAACCTTACGTGAGTTCCACGTGCTGATACACCTCACCTTTCATGGTGGTACTGAGCAGTCTGTTCACCTTTGCCAGCAGAACGGATCTGCATTGGATGTGCTGAAGGAGGAGGCCAAAGTGAACCCTGTCTGCTTCTCCGTTAACGACTCGTTGGCCGCGATCCTGTTCGGCACAGGTGTACAACGACGACCGTACGGTAGAGGAATGGAGTGAAAGAAAATCACCATAGCCTCGAGGTGCAGATTTATGTGAAGATGCGCCTATGGTAATACGTCTGAGTTCGCACCTCAACGCGAAGATGAGAGGGGTGTGATGTGATGGTGTCAAATGATCGACTGATCTTGCGTTCATCTCTTGATCATCGCCCGACGAATGCCCGCAGTGCGAATCAGATCAAGATCCACCTGACTATTCAGCCGAATGGCCAACAAGCTCCCATCAAGTCATGCTCGTTCGAATCATTACATCTCATCCCACGCTCACCGCGGCGCAGTATCCACTCACAAAGGCTGGTTGTTCGCGACGAAGCTGCAAGAACGACAGAGTCAGCAGTTACTCGGCAAGAGGGACACTCAAATTACTCACTTGGGATCACAGATGATCTCACCAACCTTAGCCTGCGGCCTCTCGAAAGTCCATGGGCCCTTGTCGGAGTCGGAGAAGGTAGTGTCTGCACCCAGCAACGTCAGTATATCGCTCTTTCACCACTATCCGTCTGGCGTGGATACGTACCTCTGTTCTCACCCCTGAGCGCAACAATAGGTTGCCCACGTTTATCGTTGATCTGGCATCGCAGCGCGGGATTGCTGTTCACTCCGACGATAAGCTCGAATGTCTGGAAGGGTCCGCTGGAGCCAGTGGGAGAAAGGGTCGTGGCCTCGACGAAGTTCTTGAAGAGCGTCTGGGATCCTAATTCGATCTGCTGGTTGGACAGCTTCGCGATAACGTCGAAGCCCTTCCCTACAAATTTGTCGTCACACACAACCGCGCTGACTGTGACCGGCTCCTCGAAGGTCCAGATACCGCCATCGCCGTCGGAGAAAGTTACCTAAACACAGGCCAGTCAGCAAGGAATCTGAAGGTAGATCTGTGAACGAGCGTACGTCAAAGTTGACACCACGAGTAGCAGCAATCGGCACGCCGGCCTCGTCCAGTACTTGGCAACGAAGAGCTTGGTTCGCCGTGCTTCCGACAACGACCTCAAGGGTGGTGAAAGGACCCTGGGAGCCGGTCGGAGGTTTCTGAGCGGAGCCCAAGACGGACTGGAAGGCGGTCATGGAGGAGGCTCCGCTGTCGTCTTCGAGAATGACTTCGACGGAGTCGGTGCTGTAGCCTGGTGCCGCGCCTCCGCTGGGAGCCGCAGAGGCTGATGCAACCGCGCTCGAAGATGAGGACGAGCCTGACGCGGCGATGGAAGATGCCGCAGGGACCATTGATGAGACTGAGAAACCGGCCACACTGGCGACTGATTGTGCGACGGCGCTGGAGGCTGCCGCCAGAAGGGAGGTGTAGATTGTTGATTGACGCATCGTGAGGAGGGTATGTGTCTCGGTGTTAGCGAGGGTAAGGCGAGGAACGATTGTTATGTTGATTATACTGGTGGTTGATAGAACGAAGAGAAGTAGCGAACGCCTACACTTATATATCTTACCGAACCCAGCGGTCTCGATTCCTCAGACCGTAGGGCTAGCAACGCTTCTGCCTTCACGCGGTTGGTGAAAATAGCTGGAGACTACGAAGCTTACGCCCAGGAGATCGCAAACGTGCACTTTCAGTGGACCTCTCAGCCACCTACTGGATGCCCAGATGCGGTTCGTCTGGGAGCATCCCGCGAGTCGCGAGGCAGAGCAACGCCAATTCGAAGGGTTACACTAGAGAAAAGGACGTATACCAGCAACGGTGTGGAACTTGGCGTCTGATTAAGCTTGGAGGCGTTGTTGGAGCCAAGAGGTTGGTTTTAGAAATTCAGATCAATCAGCATTTAGCGCGTTAGACATGCATCTAATTAAGCGTAATGTTACTTGCTGGGATGGTGTCTGCCCTACGTCCGTAGTTCAGTATAGATGCTTATTGAAATGAAAGGTAACATCTTCGCCCTTCCATGTGGCCTAAGGTTACGAAGAGCTCTCCGGTCGACATCGAGGATACCTACTCCGGTTCGTTCGACAACCACAGCCAGCTCGAACGAGACCCCAGAATACAGTCGCAACATGAGCCAAAAGTGTTCGAGAGCAAGCTGTAGGGTACATGCAAGCAATGCACATGCACATACCACTAGGGCTGAAGATGCGGCCTTCTTCACAAACTTCCGGATGCATGATGTTCACTAATGCAGTGTTATGGTGGTTCGACGATCATCGACCGCACCACCGTCGGACGTGATGTCAAAAGTCGTCCGGCCGATGGTGAAAGTGAAGTTTCTCCGCGTTGCGAATGCTCCTGCAGCATGTTCGCAGGACGTATTCAGGAGCTAACGTCGGTTCAAAACGAGCCAATCATAAGAATGAGTTTCACCCGAGACTTCTATTCCTCTGCTCCGCGATGAATACCATATCGACATGGCTTGAGCACACGGTGTGGCAGCAGCATCTTCGACAGGACATTGGAGAAGTGCCATATTCGACACGAAAAGC
>JAABUW010009616.1_pt1 | contig 10974 bp, 11 predicted proteins | sample 5560081 | NCBI WGS metagenome assembly JAABUW01 (sample SAMN10711882, study PRJNA513363) | rock metagenome | isolation source: Antarctica rocks | place: Antarctica: Victoria Land, Knobhead sud | reverse complement strand
AAGCACAGACACTATCTGAGAGAGCTACTGAACTCGCCCAATATTGGTATTAAGTATCACCCGAAAACAACTAAAGTTGGAAAGGCCAAACTGAGCTGCTTACTTGCAGCTCACCATATTTTTGCATCCGCAATAACATGCCAACAGAACCCTATGATGATGATTCGACGAGTTCACCGCCACGAAGGACCGGTCTATACGGTTGCTGAGTTGGTGTCAGTATCTGATCCATGGTTTGCTACCCATTGATCCATAGACAAACTTGATACTAGTCAGCCGATACCGCCGAAATTTAGTCCCATGGGTACCCTTCCTTTGGCTTATCCCCTCGCAGGGATCCAGATGTCCACACTTGACGCCGCATAGACCATTCTGGCTTCCCTTCTCTCGCCGGTCTCGATGCTCCGGGCAGCTTGGACGATGCTATTCTTGCTAACCCACAGCATCCCAAGCCGTACCGTCCCATCTGTACACACGCCCATTGATATACCGACGCTCAGTAGCCTCTGTCTGGTCTGATTGCAGCGGTGGCTGAGCATTCTGAATGTTTGGTGGCGGCCGTTCGACCTCCCAGGTAGTACCGGTCCAGTAATAAACACCGCTGTTGATGTACTTTCGCTCTCCAATGGGACGCCCGCCGGCTTGGACAGGTGTGTCCGCAGCACGTTCACCTCGACGGGTCATTGGCTGCTGGTTTGTTATTCCTTGCCCAAGGTTCATTTGACCACTGTCCTCCAGTTTCTTCCACATCGCAACCACTTGCTGAGCCCGGACATCACCATTCCTAGCCGCTCTTTGCATATCCGCGACGGGTCCTAGACTATTCGATGGTACTATCGGCAAATTGGCAATTAAGCCGACAGGGTCCCGGAGCGGAACATGGCCTGAAGGTTCAGACGGACCAGCAGGACCTGGGGCTATGCTGTCGGCTCGAGCAGGTGTCTCTCCTGCTGCGAAAACACTGCTGCACTGGGCCGGACCATGCTGTGTAGTTGGCTGAGCCACCAATGAAGAGAGATGGAGTCCGCAATGATCACTCGCGAAGTTGTGATCGCCTATATCGTACGAGAGTGTACTTTGTCTGCTCAGCATGATGTTCTCCTCCAGTCATATGTTAAGCAGACGTACTTGCATCCATGGCATCCATCGAACTGTCGAGCGGGAGTGTTTGCTGCCGCGGAGACACTACCGTGCTGGACCGGACCATGCTGTGGAGCTGGCTGAGGCACTGGTGGATACAGATGGAGCCTGCAACTATCATTATTGAAGTTATGATCGGTCGGAAAGTACGAGAGCGTGCTTTAGTTGGTCAGCGTGATAAAGTTTCCACCCGGTCATTGTTTAAGCAGACGTACTTGCATCCATGACACCTATTGGCCTGCATCGCTCGGCGAACGGTCAGAATGACTCCAGAAAGACCTGAACAGTTCTGGACGCAATATCGGGCTGGAGCTAGTCGTTTGTCCTTATACAAGCCGCTTATAGCAGCTCCTAAGGAATCAAGCGGTATGTTCCAGATAATGATGCCGGCAAGATTGCTTTGTAAACGCAGTGATGATTGTTTGCTTCCGTCACCAGGTCCGGTAGCACAAGTCATTATCTGTTCGCGCAGGGCACCTGCTGGACACCACATGCACACTTGTCGACGCTTCCCAAGATAGTGTGATCAACTTCGAACGACAGTGACACCCTACTCAACGATGCAAGGGGCAACCACGTACCATGCGGGCTTGCCTCACCTTCAAGTACTGCTTGTGAAAGCATGCGAGTTGCCAGATGCGCTTGACAGTGGACATGCCTATGGTATATGCCAAGACGAGTCCTGCCAACGTTCGCTGCACAAGATGCTAATAAGATCTAGGAGCATGAGCATGATACCCAGCGCAGACGCTGGGCGTATTTTTAGGTGCCGCGAAGATGATATCAGCGGTTGACTGGCCTAAGAGTGCTCGTGCTTCCAGATATGTCCATAGTGCAGCTACCTCGAGCATTTGGCAAACGACGATAGCTCTCCGGCACCCATTGACACTCGAACGTTCGTTAACGGAATACATAGTATGGTACATCCCCAGTAGCCTTGCGCAGTCTACACTATATCGTCGGCGTTGTCAATCTCTTATTCTTCTAGGGGCGTTTCGTGTACAACCGGAAAGTCAGTGTTTGTCTGCGATGCATCCGAGCGAGAACGGGAATAAGGGATACAAGGTCCAGCACCAGCAGCCGAAGCCATGTTCTCAAAAGTCTGCATACCGGAAGCCGTGCTATTGGAGCGTGATGATCTCATATCAGAATCTTCCGCGAAGCCGGTATCCTGGGTCTGCCAATCTTCGAACAAGCCGGGATTGAGTGCGTAGCGAGCACTCGCCCTTGGCAGTGACTTCTTGTATCCGACTCGGCCCTTGCGAGACTCCTCGGTGGAGTTATCTGAGAAGTCGACCCAGACTTCCGAAACTCGGCTCTCGCTAGGGATATCTGCAGAGGTCTTGGGTTGGCCATCGGCACCTTCCTCTTCCATGCGCATGAGAAACTTTCCGACTTTCCAGGCGGACCACGAGCTCCAGACGCATTCTTGGCGGGGGTGTCTTGCAAGTAGGTCCAGTGCTCGCCGGCGAAGCGTAGGATCGCGACAGCGACTGCAAACCTCGTACAGAGGATCCACGATGCCGAGACTGAAGGATAGTGTCGCTGTTGGCGCAGATATGAAGACACCATTTGTCTTCCACCTAGCTTCAATGACCGAGGTGTCCGACTGCTTCGTGTCTTCGACCACTGCTGCCGCCAGATTTACGATGGCTTCGAACTTCTTTCCGAATTGATCCCAGCCAAGCTCTCCCAATGATAGGTCGACCTCGGAAAGTATCTCGGCGACGATCTCGTGAGCCTTGAGGACCATGGCAGCTTTGCGATCAGCAGGACTGAAGTTGGCCTGCTCTTTGGCTAGAAAGTCCGAGAAAGCCTTCTCCCATGCAGCGAGCCACGGTTTGAACAGTAAGTGCTTCTCCGCATTCGCAACGGCAAGATCGTAGAAGTTGTCATCCAGCTCCATATCAAGGAAAAATACTGTAAGTTGGTTCAGTACCAACTCCAGGCCAGAACGTGCATCCTGCATGCTGCTGAAAGAGGTCGGTCGTGTTGCATTGATAGTTTGCGGGTCCGGGATCACATTGAAGTCCTTGCCCATCAAACCTTTCGACTGTGTCTGCAGCCTGCGCATCAGCAAACATAGTTGATCGAGTTCCACGGCGAACGCACCGACGTCCCATCGTCTGTTTTCCGGCTCCTATGGAGACGTGTCAGTCTAGTCCTTCACATATGGCTTGCATTCGTCTTCTGCAATCTATGATCTGACTTTCAGGTGCTAGGACTCACCATAGCGTACTGCTGCAAGAGGGTGTAACCCTGAGTGGCATGGATAATAGCCTGCTCGCAGTGCCCCTGCAGAGCCTCGAAGCAAGTGAAGAGAACACAAGTCGTCAGCATTAGTCGGAGATCCGGCTTAGCTTGCTGGTCTTCTGGGTTGACAAGAAGCGTAATGGATTTGTTGCACTGCTCAAGAGCGAATCTCGTCCGCTTGTCCTGAGTCTGCTCTGGGTTCACCGAGCCTGCCAGTAGCTTCTCGTGGAGAGCACCTATAGCAGCAATAGCATGTCGAACAGCAGGTTCATGCCTCCCTGCTTGGAGTACCATTCTTTGCCAAAAAGGTGAATCGAAGTAGCCTGCCAGCTGAGGCGCGGAATGTCGGACGAAGAATTGCAACGCGTGTTGCTCTTGTCTGTCGTCGCTCCACGGCATGTCCACGGGGTCTGTTCGAACACCACTGCGTAGAAAGTTTGTGAGCTTTGCCGCTTTGCCGGAACTTGAGCATGGGACTCACAGTGCTGTGTCAATGATAGCATTGCTTTGGCGTCGCACTTTGCGGATATTCGCTTGCTCCTGTTGCTTCCGTCGAGGGCGCTTCAGTGCAGAGGTACACTTCTCACATAGCTCAATCGATGCCCCCTCATCTTTACTGCTTGCTCGAGCAATGCACTCATCGCAGGGCACTCTGGCAGCCGCTCTTCGCCCACGAGGTCGTCCGGTCTTTGTACTACTGCTCATATCGAAAAGATCTTGTAAGTGATGAAGAAGTTGAGAAACGGCCTGAGTAGGATAGGTAGTTCGTACAAGTGATTCCACTTGCGACTCTGGTGGAGCACCATGATAGGGCTCCACCGAACCTTTTGTATTATCGTCCATCGCCCACTACTGGCCCGCGATAGCGCAGATATGTTGTAGGGCCTAGATCAATTTGGTGAAAAGGTGTTCCGTACTGCGAGAACAACCACTACTAAGCTGCTCAGCCAAACCAGACCAACATGTCGGTGCGCTGCCGATCTGCGGCCGCGAAAACTCCGCCCCCGCCTATTGTTGCAGTGTCGAGACACGCTCGTGGGGCTGTTTACCAGTTACCAGGACGGGTCACGATGAGCACCGCGTGTGGTTGCAAAGTCAAAGTGTAGTGTAGTGTATAGTGGAGGCGGTGACATGGGGAGTAGCGTGCCGAAAGGCAAGCTCTGTGACACGAATACATCATTCGGGCCGCCGCCGCCATGGCTGCTGGTAGGGCTGAACGCGTGCTATAATTGGTTCCCAGTTCTATGACCGGCGAACGACTTACCAGACTTCGAAACGTTAGTCAGGTGAAGCGAAGATCGAAGTCGACCGCAAGACCCGCCTAGTCCGCTGCTCTCACGCTGCCTCCTCCCATTTCTATGAGATCGCGGTGATGTATTGCCGATCTTGTAGATCATAGGAAATCTCGCTGCGAGGCGAACCAACGTGACGCACCGCCTTGGTCACCATTATACCGAAGTAGAATTAGAGACCCTCTTCCCAACGACATGAACGCCTACTGGCAATGAGCGTCCGATCTACGATCTCGCAGCATTACAAGTGCCGAGACCTTGCCTTGAAGCTGATGATGCCGCGTGGACACGCCCTTTGACAGTAAGCATTATGGATTAATGGTTAAAATAATCCATTCAGCTATAGAACTGAGCAGCGGTACGAGCAGTCGCTGTTGTGTAGAAGTCTTGATCGTATCTTTACATAACTCGTGACCAGTCGGTGTTCTTGAGCCTGGTGTGCGCAATGTGCAATGTGAAAGTCTCCGGGTTTCATAACTTTCGAGGTTTGACGAGAAGCCGTTTGGTAAGCCAGATCGGGGCCAAAATAAAGCAGACACTGCTGGACTGCAGATCTTGGACAGTCTCAACTTCTGCCAACAATCCCTTTGAAGCAATGCCTACTGTATGCTTGGGAATATCTATCGAGGGTTGTACAACACATGCAGTGTGTTCTGTACATCTCCTTCGCTTGCAACACTTAACTCCGTCCGTTGTGGCGCTGATGCTGTCGCGGCGTTACGGTGATGACTCGACTCCTGCTCCGCCCCCGGTGACTATCGAGTGGTAGAGGACTATTGCAGCCGTGGATGTCCAAAAAGGCACTGGTACATTGCCGAGGGTTGGAAGGTGGTGGCTGTCAATCTCAGACTGCTTCCAACATCGTCGATAGCTCCCTGCATCTCGCTTCCGCCAGACGAACACACGTCGCCGTGAAAACCTTGTCAAGCACAGCTCCGCCACTTTTCTCGACTCTCAACATATTGCCACCAGCGCTGTGCTTCGACACCAACACGACCGTGAGAGCCTCTTTGCTATTCTCCTCTTCCAGAGCATCTGGATCTGCTAGAATCCAACTTTCTGCCTGATCTTTCCTCTTCAGTGGCGAAGCTGTAGAAAAGATAGAAAAGGTGGATGCGACGGGTATGTCTCGGAGCTTCAGTCTGGCTGCTTCTGCCAGTCGTGGTGAGCACAGCACCATCTCACGGTCCTGGTCCCAGTAAGCTTTCGGCAAGATTGTGTCTCGAAACGCTGCCATAACGGCCATCCAGGCCGTGTCAAACGCATTCCCATCCAGTGCTATGGCGAGAATGTCGATGTAGAGTGTCCAGTATGCCTTCTTAACTTGGCGCGGTCCCACGTCCGGAAGGTCTTCGTCTGTTTGTGCCTCAAGGTGTGTGATCTTCAGGTCACTGGGATCTATGATATTGGAGCTGTGAAGTAACGCAAGAATGCGATATGTGAGTGACTGCGCTAGAGTGCCAGGAGGATTGCCAGGCAAATGTGCTGGCGAGCACCCGGTGCTTAATTCGACGTTCGGTACCAGTAGTCCAAGGTGCTCGATCAGGTCATCGTCGTCTAGATCTTCGCTTGGAGGATAAGGCAGGTCCGAAGCCAGGAGAATCTCCGCTCGGATGCCACAGACGATTGCCGTGTCGCCGCAGCGTACGACTGCGCTTCCATTGCTGTGAGTAAGGGATCCAGCATTGACTGTTGGTGTTCGTTGTTGCTCGGGGAGGCGTCCATTGGGGCGAATAGGGCTTGGCCGTTTGAGATGCGCGTGCAGAAACGGGCCAGGCGTGAGCTTTTGGAAGGTTTCTCGTGGGAATGACAGCCCAGGCGATGCATTGACGCCGTTGGCCATCTTAATGTGTGTCCAGGCGATACCGCGGCCGCGCGAGTCACGAATTCATGCTTGACTTTAGGTGGTTGGAAACAAATTTCGGCGATGAGCTGGTGAAGTCAAAAAGTTTATGTGGTGCCTGAGGCTCGCCAGCTCTGCTTCACGCACTTAAGTTGTTAAAATGGCAACACAAACGACTGTGTAGTAGTAGGGAGTCTCAATCTACTTGCGCCGAGACGAAGTTCTGACACTTGAATCTCATAAAGCAACTTTATTTAGTTAACGGTACGAAAAGATGAAGTCTGGCAGGGCCAAACCCTCCCAAGCGAGCACCCATCCAGCTCTGAGCTTTACCTCTTCCCATGCGCCGGCAATATTCATATGCGATAGATAGCCCAGTATCCACCGCACTATCTCTCGTCATCGTGAAGATTGTACAGAGCAGGGTCCTGGGTATCTCTGCTCTTCTCAATCCGCTTGCCCTTGCCATCAGCATGCCCGTTCACCTGAGCAACCTTGTCCGCCTTCTGCCGCTTCGGAATTCGAGCCTCGCCATCCGAGCCGCTGTCTCTAGCAACGACATCGCCAGTGTCGGTTACGTCCACGCCGTTCGCCGCCATCATGATCTCCTCAGCACCAGCAGTGCCTTGTCTAACGGCTTCACGAGCGTTATCCAAGACTTTGAGCTTGCGAGTCTTGCCTCTCACTTCCTCCAATTGCTCGAAGTAGTTCTCAGGAACGGGAGTCACGTACTTGCCACAGAACACACCCACTTCGAACCGCTGCGTGGCTGGATCTCTCGGGCTCTCCTGTGCGCACGCAGATTCCAAGTCCTCGAGGCTTTGATAGATGACGGCATCGGCCTTGATGTGCTCTGCGATCTTCTTGCTGTCGCGTTCGTGCGCCACCAGCTCCTTGACACTTGCAAGGTCGATGCCGTAGATGTGAGCGTTCGTGATGGGAGGCGCACAACTGCTGAAGTAGACTTTTTTCGCCCCTGCGTCTCTTGCCATGGCTACGATCTCGCTGCTCGTGGTACCGCGGACGATGCTGTCGTCCACAAGAAGAACGTTTTTGTTCTTGAATTCGACGGGAATGGCGTTGAGTTTCGCTCGCACACCACTGCGCCTCGCCTTTTGTGAAGGCATGATGAAGGTGCGGAAGATGTAGCGATTTTTAACGAAACCCTGACAGTAAGGCTTCTTCAGGTGCTTGGAGACGGCATAGGCAGATACAAGTGAGGTCTCTGGTATTGGGATGACGCAATCGATTTCCCTGAGCTGTTCTGGTCCGAGTTGATTCTTGATGGTCTCGGCTAGTCGGTAACCCATAAGCTGGCGAGATCGATAGACAGAGATACCGTCGATGATGCTTTCGGGTCGCGCAAAGTACACATATTCGAAGATATCGGGCGCATAATCCTTCTGTGGGGCGACTTGATGGAAGACCGGCTTCTTGCCGCGCTCGATGATCACCGCTTGTCCAGGCAGTATGTCTTGAATATTGCTGTAGCCGTTCTGGTTGAGCGCCACAGATTCAGATGCCATCATATAGTCCATGCTACCCGGCACATCTTCCGATTGACGCTCGCCGAGTACCATTGGTCGAATGCCGTAGCTGTCTCTGAACCCGATTAGGCCGAAACCAGCCAGCATGGCGGTACAAGCCCATCCACCTTCACATCTCATGTACATCCTTTCGAGAGCGGAGAAGCAGTCCTCGGCCTTCACGCGGGACTTGCCGGTTTCATTCAGCTCATCGGCGAAGATGTTAAGCATGACTTCGCTATCAGACTCCGTGTTGATATGTCTATGCGCCTCCTCGTCGAGATACTTCCTCAAAACTCGTGCGTTGATCAGATTGCCGTTGTGAGTGAAGGAGATGCCGTATGGAGAGTTAACATAGAACGGCTGCGCTTCCGCATTGGCGCTGCTTCCAGCTGTGGGATATCGAAGGTGGCCTAGACCCATGTAGCCTGGCAAGTCTGGAACGCGGCGGCCATCGTGGAAGACTTTTGAAGCCAGTCCGTTGCCTTTGCACTGTGAGATCTTGCCTCCCCCAGAGCAGGTTGCAATGCCACAAGCATCTTGACCGCGATGCTGAAGATAGTAGAGGGCTTGATGGATCTCTGGGGCAGCGTCGGCGGTCTCGGAAGCAAGAATGACCGCGAGAATGCCACACATCGTGGCTGATTGGGAGCAACGATTCTGACAAGAGATTGTTAGCTGCAACGTTCTGATAGTGGAGAAGTAGGTATATTCAGGATGGGACGCAAAAGTCAGACAAGGATTCAATCCACATTGTGTGTTTGGTAGTCGATCAATTTTGAATTTTTAGGTCATCACGCGAAGGATATGAGTAAATGGAAGGTACGAGTACTTACTGCTCGGAGTTCCTAAGGAGGTTGAGGTAGCGGGTTCGTGGGTGCAGTGTCTAGCGAAGATTCATCGCGCAACAGTCGATATCGTACAGCTTTACGATCCTCCTGCTGATCAGGCGGAGTGCTAGCGAATGGATGCGACATCATTTCTGGTGTGAATAGATAAGAGGAAAGTTTTTCTTGATGGAAGCTGCGGGATTCCACGGAAGCGGTGCCGAGCCGAGAAGTCGGCAGATTTCCCTCCTTTCAACCTCACTTCGTCTTACACCTTGTGCTCGACCAGACGTTGTCTTGTCTTTGCCTCTGAGACAGACTTCCATGGTCAGGCCTTTCGAAGGCGCTGACCGTCTTCCAGCTGCTGTATGGCTTTCATCTGGTGGGCTCTACGGAGAAAGGTGCACGTGCGCGCGAATTCGAGGGAAATCATCAATCCCGAAAACGAAGAGAGAAGTACGATATGGTGAAACCGAACACAACATTCGATCTCAGAAAAAGGGACAGACCGGCCACCTCGAAGCCGAAGACGCTCCGCCTGTTCTCCAAAAGTCAAAAGTGAAATGTGATATATCAGCCTGATGAACGGGACACGGGTCTCGGAGAAGGATTGAGATGGCAGGGTCGAAGTCGGCAGGGTCGAAGTCGGCAGGGTCGAAGTCGGCACGACTATGCCTGTTCTCCGATGTCTCATCAGGCGTGCAAGATCGCCATGAGACTAACAACATGAGCACGAGAACGAATTCGATTTCGGAGATTCGTCTCCTAAAAAGCGCGCTCGTAGATCTGGCTCGCAACATTGGTGGGATGAGCTTGCCTGTCGGAATTGCCCAAGCACGCGTGAGACCACAGTACGAAACCGATCACCCTTCCGCGCGCGAGACACCTCTTCCTGCTTGTATACTTGATGTCCAAGCTTTTCAACCACTTCGTACTTTGTCTGGCCTTTCCTGGCCGTGCCAGATTCGAGCTTGCCATTGCGGTTCTTAAGCGCCGTTATAGCGCGCTTGTAGTGAGCTTTCCCGATTAGGTGGAGGAGCAATCTGCCTGTGTCCTTATAAGGACGCTTGAGATAGATCTCCTCACAGAAGCCCACGACTTCGTACGGTGACATAGCGACCCCTGGACAATCGCCTCTAAAAGGGTGCAACGCAGCGTGTTTTGGAGAAGCCAATAGTAGTCCACGAACACAAGGAAGTCCTTTGGGTTTGCCAGAGGTTGCCGCCGAAAGGATGGTCTGGAGGCAATGCCAACTGGAGTCTTTCGTCACGATATTGCTGTTCATTCTGACGTTGTCCAAAGGTAGGCCGGCGCACACATCACTATAAAAGGACAAGAAGGCACACCCTGGCGTCTCACCTTTCTTGCGGCAATACCCAGCGACAGCTTTCGATTGGGCCTCCGTCACGTTGGCTTGTCGATATTCGAAGTGGGCCAAGGCCACATCCGCAAGCTTGCTTCCCATTCCTGACATATGCCCACTCGACAGCACCACGTTCTTGAACACTTGTTGGCACACGGCTCTGTAGCACGGAAGTTATCTTTGTGCACCAGGAATCGCGGCCTTGTCGAGAACTCCATCTTTCAACAGTTTCGAAGCCTTGCTCCCAAACCGACGGGTAGAAGGCTCAGCTGGTGTCTCAGAGCTGTCATCGAGCTTGGAAGGTTCCAGAGCGTCGCTTGGTGTGAGATGCTGTCTCGGAGAACCCTTCAATCCATCAATTTGGCGGTCCCTCACACATGTCTTTGACGAGCGCACACAGAATGAGGTAACCTTCGCGGTCCCAACGCTGCTTATTATATGTAATCATCGTCGACCTCAGCACCACCTCAAATTGCCCACCCTGCACCACCGAGGGCATCAAACGAACCACCATGCCGGGTTCAGCCAACGCCGACTGTAACAGAACCCGTCGCCAATGCCGTTACATTACAGGCTGTCCCCAATCGTCGTTGTGGTGAAGAAGTAGTCTCCATTCGCTCCAGACCTGTTGCCCAACAACCTACAAGCCCTCCACCTCATCTCTGGCCCCACCCCCCGGTCTACCTCACCCCAGTCCCTCCCTCGCCCCGCCCCACCACCCCACTCCAGT
>JAABUW010009614.1_pt1 | contig 10974 bp, 19 predicted proteins | sample 5560081 | NCBI WGS metagenome assembly JAABUW01 (sample SAMN10711882, study PRJNA513363) | rock metagenome | isolation source: Antarctica rocks | place: Antarctica: Victoria Land, Knobhead sud | reverse complement strand
CGGGGGTGAGGTTTAGGTTCCTACAAGGGAGCCTTCAATCCTTCCAGGCCAACTTCTAATGGCTAAACAGTTCAGCCTAATGCCCAGCAGTTCAGCAAAAAAGATTGCGACATGGTGCAACATCTGCCCCTCTCTTCTTCGTTTCGCTCATTTGTGCGCAGCTCTTCACCCACGACCACACAAGCTGCTGCATTCGGTATATCACCTTCATTGCTGCCTGTCGAACCGGTATGCAGCGCGCGACGCTGGTATGCAGCCGAATTGTCCCTGTGATGGCACTCCGGCCCTTGATGACTAGGCCAGCACGCCCAGCAAGCCACTCCAGCCTCCGCCGGCTTGGCTCAGCAGGCGATGCAACGAGGTGACGGACCTGAGCTGCACGTCTGCAGACTAGTGAATGCGACTGCCGCTATGATGACATTGTGCCTCAAGCACGGTCCATGTCCTCAGAAACAATGAGCATCATATCATATTTCGGCTCTCACCAGCACACCGACTGGCCTAACTTCACTGACTTCAAGACTCACTTGCAGGCGTACATCAGGCTCTGCGCCATGCGCCAAGCGCTCAAGGAAGCTTGATGACCTACTGGAGGGTTTCGATACCGTGGTAAGTGAATTTGCAGTTGTTACACCAGCTATGATTGCCACTGGCCATCTCAGTGCCTTGACGACAGCACAACTATGTACTGATGTCTGCAGCACTGGACGTATTTTCTCCACAAAGCCTTCGGCAACGCGGTCATGGTCCTCGCCGTGCTGGATCTCTTCTATCCCGAAGTCTTCCGGATGTTGGTGTACCAGTCAGCCGTTGCTTGCGGGTTACAGCCTTGACATCCCGCGTGTAGCAAGTGCAAAGCAGCAGGGCTCATCACGAGCCTGCTGGAGCCAAGCCCTGACGATTGCTCATCAAACCCTGTTCTAGTTGCGTGACTGTCTTCACATAGCAAAACAGGCAGCGCTTCTGTTGGCCGCTTGCTAGGTGTTGGAACATAATCCACATGCATTCTGTGAATTAAGAACGAACACGATGTCTTGTGTGCTGAGTTGATTGACATTATGCCATGTCGAGGGGAATGGGAATTATCGCAGCCCAATAGCTGGCACTTTAGCAAGAGAACGCAGTTTGTAAAGTTGATCCTTCGCTCTAACTTGTAATCTAATCAGCAAGCCCGCGACCTACTTTTGCTTACCTAGTGCCTTGCACAGCAGCCTCCGCTAGCCAACCCCTGATACCCAAGCAATCGGAGTTGGCTGGCGGTTGATCCACCCACCCCCGGGGTAATTTCTCTACGCATTAGCCAGAGACAAACAGGCAACTGTTTCACCGCGGAGGGCGACAGCGGCAGTGCCGCCGGTTTGCCGGCAAAACCCTCCGTCCAGCCACATCATATGCCCATTGAGTTCTTGGCCAACGTGGGCATGTAAATCGACGATGAATCGCAGAGATTACGCTATGCAGACTTACCGATCTCGAAGCACATGAACGCAGTCCCTTGCATGCCCTCTTTGACCAGAGGCCTAGCCACAATACTTCAGCATTAATCGGAGCAGCAATCCGTTTTCGTCTCGGTGTTTGGGTGACCGTCTCGGGCTGCCTGAATGAATGTGCATGACAAGCGACGTCATTTGCCAGGGTGTCGGGGGCGGTCACCGGCTGCCCGCAACAGCATGCCATCACTGGACGACGACGATTCGTCGTGGGCCGACACCAGCGTGCACTGGCGGCCCCTGGTGTCGGATCTGCACTGACGATCCCATGATGTCAGCAGCCCGCCGCCATCGAGTGGCGGCCGCCGACGCCAGCCGACGCCAGCCGACGGATCCCGTATGTGGGGCGTGAGACTCCTTCAATGTCGGCTGACGCCAGCTGTATTGTCGCGTCCTTCGAGCGTCATTCGGCGCCGGTGGCAGCCGGCAGCATCCAGCAGCAGCGGCTTTGTCACGGCGGCGGGCGGCGGCGCCCTGGCGACGGCATGTGACACGAGCGTCACATGGCGTCAGGGTCTGCTGACGACGTGCGACGGTGCTGTGATTGCACTGTCGTAGAGTATTGGGTCTGCCGACGTCTGTAGATGTCGCTGATGCTTTGGCGCAGGGTTGGTGACCTGGGACACGGCATGCTGTGTGACGGTCATGTGAGCTCGGCGGCCACGGTATATGAGCAACCCACGGCATGCCACATACATTCTGCTTAAGCTGCAAGTCGAATGCACGTGCCAGTGTAACATGCAACGCTAGGCAGCAGCATCCACCAGCAATGGCGTCGCCACAGCAGTGGCATGCACAAATCGTCAACCCGTTCGGTGGCTGGTCAGCAAAGCACCTAGGTATGCGAAGCCCATCAATGAGAATGCGTGTTCCCGTCCAGTACGGCATCGCTGCACTACAACAAGAATTGGCAAGGCTACGGTGCGGGGGTGCTGCGAAGGAGTCAACGGCTGTGGTGCTGCGTCGCCCAAGCCCTAAAGTTCGCCCCAGCGCTGCTCAAAAACATTATCAATGCCGTCAAAATCCTGACCAGTCATCAAATGTCAACCGCGGCGGCTGCTGTCGTGTGCGCCTTTTCGCTATTGCAAACAGCGTGCGCTGTGCCGCTCACAGGCTGTATGGTGCCACGAAATGGTTTGGCCACCACGACCTTGCCTTGAGCGGGTCCTGCTGCAGTAACACCCGGCACACGATGCGATCCAGCTCCACGACGTCGTAGTGCGGCTGCGAGCTGGCGCCGAAGTGCGCCCAGCCGAGGCGGACCATCCGCAGGCTGGACGCCGCGGCGCCGTCGGGCTGCGTCTCGGTGTACCACCGCAGGTACGCAGCGGCGTGCGGCGTGGCGTCCTTGGAGGTGTATCACTACATCAGCAGGCCAATGCGGGTCGGTAAAAAGCAATGAGAGGAACCATTCAGGGTGACAGCCTTTCATCTTTCCTGTTCTTGCCGTTCATCGACCCTCTTCCACGCTGGCTAAAGGTGGGGGACCGCGGGTACCGCTGCGGGTCCATGCCAGCAGCAGTGCACTTGATCCTCAATGCTTATGAGATATACTGGCGAGATCGTCAGCATATATGCTGACGATCTCGTGCTGGCAACAGGAGACCCCACCCGTATGCGGAAACAAGCCAAGAAGGTAGAGCAGTTTTGCACCTGGTCAGGGATGGCTTCGGCGCCGGCGAAATGTGATGTCTCATGAATTATCCACAATGGAGCCGCCGCTGACGCTACATCATGGCAGATTCTGGAGCCCATCCCGCATCACATTCGATGGCGCGTCAGTTGGCCTTATCAAACTAGAAGCTCCATTCCGCTATCTCGGCGTTGACCTGACGCTGACACTTGACTGGCGCCACCAGTACGCCAGGGCGATGACGCTGCTCGCGGAATTGGGCGAGGGCTTGGCGAGCTCTCCTGCGGGCAAACGGCTGACAATAGAAATGGAAGAATCTTGCGTCTTGTCTGCCCTGCTGTATCCGTGCTGTTAGGCACCACATAACGAGGGCCAGCTGGACGCACTGGACAAGGCCCGGGCTTGGGTCCTAAAGACTGTGCTCAAAATTCCGGGGTCCACATCAAACAAATTGCTGTACCTACCTGACAACCAGCTGGGCTTCCGAATGAAATCCGTCGTCCTCGTCTACGCCCACATGGCCACCGAGTCGCTGGTCCTCAGTCTGGAAGACAAATGCCAGCTCACGCGCGCCCTGACACGCCAGAACCTGCTCACCCGCAAGGACAAAAAAGGTATCATGCCATCGCTCGCAAAACCAGAAAAACGTCCTGGTTGTCACACATGCCCGCGGCAATGAACCTTCGGAAGGCGGCATGGGTGGCCAAGCTAGACTTGGAGGTGGACATGCCGGAACGGCCCTCAGCATCGCAGCAGGCAAGGCAGACCTGTGGGAGGTGGTGCAAGACGCTAACAGGCTGCACAACGTGCATGCGGACAGGGAGGCTTGAAGAAGCAGAGCAGCCGCCCGAACCAGACATCCAGCCGCTCCTGGGCGTCCGCCTCGGCGCTCCTGATGGAGCGAAGCACGCATAATGCGTCAGATTGAATTTCGAGCAGCCGGAAGCTCGAGCAAGGAACCACATGTTCGGCGGCAGCAGGCCAGCGCACAAGGGAACACAAGACAAAGACAGCTGGACTTCGCATGCTCTTGAATCTGGTAGCCTGCTTGGCACACACCACATGCAAGCACCGCACAAGATGCATCTTGTGCCCATCAGCGCACCTGACAGCGACGTCGGCCGGCCCGCCGGGTCGGTGTGAAGGGTGACTCCGGAGTTGACGCCGCCGCGGTGCGCAGCAAAGGGCACGCCAGCGGTGCGCACTGCGTGGCTCGTGCGGCTCGAGCCACACCTGCAGCGGATGCACCTGGCAGGGTTGTGGGCTGTGCAATCTCAATACTGTGATTTGAGACGAGAGCATTTCGTGGCACTGGACCTGTCCAAAGGCACAGAACCTGCCTCCTCCATCATCGCTGCTTGCTGTGGTCATGAGTCCTGATTCTTGCTGTACCGCAAAGCCATGCCGTTTCCGCCAGCGTCCAAGCGCTAGAAGCAATTTGCCTGTGCTGCCCAGGCGCATTGACAATGAAGTGCCCCTGTGGTAATGACTGTTGCTTCTGCACAAGTTCCCACCATGTCCTGATGCGTCTTGCTGTCGAATCACAGCCACTTCCACCCTCCGCGCCACACCTCCAGAGGTATTGCGCCAGGCCAATGCCAGGCCCCCATTCCAGAGACCAGAGTGGTTGCAGGAGCCAGTCGAGCTGCGGCAACATGGAGGACGCAACAAGGAGGACGCACCAGCCCGTCGGACGTGTCGGGCAGCTGCGCCGTGCTCTGCTTGCTGTCGCCGCCGCCCGCCATGTGCAGCCGCAGCTTCCGCTCAAACTCGGCGCGCGCCGAGGCCGGCAGGCGTGCCATGACCTGCGTGAAGGTTTAGGGTTTAGGGTTGAAGGCCACGCCGCCGGGCGTGCCGGCGTCGGCGGCCCTGTAGGGCAACTGGAGGCGATCGGTGGCGAGCGTCAGCACCCCGGAGGCCGCCGCCTTCTGCGCCTGCGGGTGCACCAGCATGCACAGTCGGAATATCGTTCTGCAGGTTCTCGGGCGTTAGAAGAAGCGCCGGAGAAGGGCTGAGCAATGAGATCGCCCTCTAGCACGAGAGTGGGCGCCGTGTACGCACTCGGACATGCAAGCATTGCATGACATGAAACAACATGCAAAAGACAAGGAGGCAGGGTAAGGGCTTGGCAAAGGAGACGATTTGCTGACAGCTAGTTTAACCCCTGCAAAAGGCAGCACCGCACTGCGGGACCGGCGTGTGCGCGAGGGCTCCGCCGCGTCTGCGAGCATCTTGCTGATGCGCACGCGCTCCGCCTTCTTCGTCACCTGTGGAAGAGGGCGGCTCTAGATCAAAAAACATGCTGCGACAGGAGCCTGGTGCAGGGCAAAACTCCAACCCGCCGTACTCCACGCCTGCATTAAAAAGAGCCTTAGAGCAGGCACATACAGAAGGGACACTTCTCATCTGCGGTACAACAGTGTACCCACAAGAAAGCTGGAGCTGCTGCAAAGGCAGCAGCTGAAGGCCAGACCGACCTGCAGAACACGATCTTGGAGGACATGGTTTGTAAAGGCGACGAGGGCATTGATGTCCTGGTGCGTAGCCTCAAAGCCCGCTGTGAACGCGGCGCCGACGCCGGCGAGCTGCTCGATCACCTCGTGGTACAGCAGCATGGCCAGGTACTTGGGGATCGCCCAACCCGCGCCGCCCATGAGGTGGTCCAGCTGCCGCATCGCGTGGCAAAGCAACGCCGTTCATGGACATGTGTCTGATGGGTTGGGGGGTGCTTCTGCTTCTGTGTCACCTTCGTGTCAAGCCAGTGCATATGCACAGCAGCGACGAGACATGCCTCCGAGGAAGCTGTGCGCTGTTGCTGGCGTGGCATTTGGAGTGACTTTGAGAATGCAGGAAGTCAGTTTATAGAGTTACATACTTGTGGTCAGGCAGGTGAATGGCATCACACCTGATGCAGCGCTCCTTGATGGACTCCAGGTCGGCCGGGTGATGAGGGGCGCGTCCTGAGGCACCTGCCACTCCAGCAGCCCTGTGGCCGACAGCAGACGATCAGCACTGTGGTGTTGCATTTGCATGCTACCTTTGCCATGGGCTTTGCTGCGCTGCAGAAGTGCTGCCCCATGGCAGTGCTGCCCTCGGCAGTGCTGTCCCGCCATGCCCCAGCAACCATGATCATCCCCATTCGATATCATGCATACAGAAATATCAGATATTGCAGGCAAGTGCACAACGACTGCGTGCCTAGCAGCGCTTCGATCAGTTGGGGGATGTCCTGGTGCGTGTACACCGCCAGCAGCGCCACCGGCAGCAGCTTTGCCAGCGTCGCGATCTGCGTCGCCGTCGGCCGCGCGTCCGGGTCGTTGATGTAGATGCCGTGGGACGGCTTGCGCAGCTCCGGGAACGAGGGCACGAGCTTGATTTAATCGTTGATCTGCAGTCGAAGGACAGCCATGTAGCTTCTCATTGGATCATCTTGCGAATCTGGCAAGGAGTCGCAGCCTGTGCCGCTGAGCGCTGGCCGACTTGCGCCTGCATGGCAAATATGGTTTGGCAGACACCTCACTGAACAAGAGCATTGGATCAACTGCTGCTGCGTCTTTCCAACGTGCGATTTGTTGCAATGGAGGCCCTTGTCATAGAACGCTACATCGAAATGGCAAGCAGGTTTGCCAGAAACGATCCGCAGCACAAAGGGTAGCTGTCTTGCGGAGGAGCAGCAAGGCGTGACAGTGACAAGCATTCCGGACTGGTGCCACCCTCCGAGCCAGACACGCAGCTGTTGCCGATGTGCCGGTGGGGGGAGGGCGACAGCCAAGCGCGGAATATAGCCCGCAGCAGAAAGACATCTCGCAGAAGCACGTCGCACATTGATCAGCTGGCACAGAAACACTAGATATTGTACCTGGGACAATGGCGGGAGCAAAGTTCGGTTGCGACAAGGTCGCTGCGTGCGCCACTGGGATGTTGTGCTAGTGACTGCGGCGTTGGCTGCCTTGCAGCTCGCATGCAAGCCACTCTGCCGGTCTTCAGAAAGCTTGTTACCAGCTCGGCGGTCGTCAGCCCAGCAGCCTCCAGCGCATTGGCGAACCCGGCGGTGTCGCCCTCGGCCCTGGCTCGGAACACATCGTTGATGGTCTGCATGCAGCCGGCGCAATTTAGCAGTGCATAATGGAGTGACAGGATTGCAGAGAAAATAATGGAGTCAAAGTCAGCAGAAAAGTCAGCGCCAGCCAGCAGCAGCGCGGGAGTTGCGGCTGCGGCTGCGGCCACAGCATCAGCAAATCAAAGGGTGCGTCCACGACCTGTAGAACAGCAGATGATCTTGGGAGTCAATATCTCTGCAACCCTGCAGAGGGAACGATGGCAGAGCAACACGCACCCGGCGCATGAGCTCCTGTGTGACGGAGGCATTGTTGGTTTGTTTGGCGTGTCCTACAGCGCCATGCAGGTCACTGTGCTGAGCAGCCCCCGCGAAGGCAGGCCATGTCAGCATCTGCGGCGTGCCTCCTGCATCTTACTTTTGCAGCAGCAGCGCAGGCGGCCGTGGCTCAAACTTAGTCAACCCACCTCTTCTTCCTCCATGCGCCGCCCCGTTGTGGCGTCAGCACCGTCAAAGAAACGCTCGCCGTCGATCTCCAGCTGGTGCGCCTCGTAGTGCATATCCCGAACCTTCAGCCTGCGGCAAAGGCAACCTGCTCGTCGGGCACAGCTAAATCCTCGCCGCACAGCCAGCGCCGAAGATGCGGCAGGGTTGCCCATGCCAGCAGGATGCTTAACAAGAAATGCACGGGAATGGCTGGTGTTCACAGCGGCTGGAGGGCAGGGTTGAGCTCCCAAGCGGCAGGTTCGCAGTCGGAAGGCTCCATCAGGTCAAGCTGTGGAAAGCGACACAGTGCCATCCACAACAAGACGGTGCGCACCGCGTTGCTCAGCCGCAGGTCCTGGATCGCGTCCTTGGCGTCGCCGCTGCGCACCAGCACCGTGACCTTTGCCTATACGCCGCCGGGCACTACGGGGCCGCTCCAGAACCACTTCCTCTGGAAAGTCCTGTACACAGCTGCACAGGGTCAGGAAGAGTGCCAGGCGAGATTCCTGCAAGGCTAGCAGCCACAGACGCTGGGGAACCAGGTGCGAGATGGTGCATGCAATGACACAGCCAGGTCGCATGCTGCAGTCAGATTGCTGCACTCGTCAGGGCTTTGGCAAGGGCGCTGCACACCAAGGTCGGTCACGTTTCCACATGCACTCGGCTGGAAGGGTAAGGGCGCACGTGGTCTTGTTTCAGGTCCGCCAGGAAGCCGTCCATGCTGCGCCATGCATGGGCAGCGTCGACGTGCTTGTTGTGCAACAACATCAGCAGGGCATCGCCGCTCTCCGACATTGTCGCCAGGATCGGCGCCATCACCCGCTGCGTCAGGCTGAGCCTGGCCGCGAGAAGGCAAAAAACTTCAAAGAGGAGCATCTACAGCAGCATGTCTCACTTGTGCGCGGGCTTGTTGGCCAGCTTCATAACTTCTGTGAGCGACATCTCCGGGTCCACCCGCGCATCGGCACCCAGCGCATGCTCTGCCGCAGCGACGCTGCGAGGCTGCCATTGCCGTCAGAAGCTCCACTTCCGCCGCCGCCGCCGCTATTGCCGCCATTCCTGTTTGCTGCCGCCTGCGATACATCCGCATGCGGCTCCTGCTGCTGCGGTGCTGCTGGCAGCGCGTGTGTTCGTTGGGAACCTGGCGGTGTGCCGCTGCCTGCCATCGCAACAAACAGCAGGTCGAGGGATGCAGCAATGCGGGAGCCTGAATTAATAAAAAGTTTCTATTTAAAAATTTTTACAATTGCAGATTACGAGTGCAACAGTCATATGATCATTTACTCTTGCCCTGGGGTGCCTCAGCTCTGCGGCTGGTTTCGCAAGGTAGTGAACGCGGCCTGATATGTCATGCTTTCAGCCAAGTAGCTCGCAGCGCCGCTTAAGGCGGTGACTCGCAGCGCACCCGAGAGGTGGGGCGGGCTGGGCAGTGCAAGCGCTCGGGACGCGTCCGAAGCTGCTGCCGCACCGGCTCCAGCAGCGCAAAGGCCTGCGACAATCGATTCTGAATTTGTCTTGTAACGTTCTGATCGAATGTGTGGTCGAATGTGTGCCTGCAAGCGCCTGGGCCGCGTGCGCAACTGCTGCCGCACCCACTCCACCTGCTCAAATGCCTGCAGAAACAGCACATATACTCATGGAAACTGATTGCAGGGGCTGTCCCAACGCGTCCGGTGATCTGACGCATGAGGCGAACACAGCTGCCGGCACACAGCAGCAGACGCCTCAGCCGCACCAGACCCTCTGGTGCAGTTCATTGACATGGGCGATTGTGCACCGGAGCCATGCAGCGCCGCTGACCGGTAGCTGCGCCGCGCGGTTGCCAGCAGCCTTGTGCCGCCGCCGAGCGCTGCAAACTTGGCGCTGGAAATGCGTCTCGAACTTTCTCAACCGACAGCACTTCGTTGGTGTTGTCGGCAAACCCACACCTCGGCGGTCGCCGCAAGGCTGGCCTGCATGCTGCGCCGCGCCGTCGCCAGCAGGTCCGAAGGACTATATCGCTCACCCAGCAACAGTTCACCCAGCTGTGCAACACGCTATATCGCTCACCCAGAAATCGCTCACCCAGCTGTGCAACACGCGGTACGTGCACCGCTGCGGAAGAAACAGACACCTTGTGGCAGCTGTCGAATTGAAAGTTGAAAGTTGAAAGTTTGACGCCGTCTGCGCCTAGAAGGGCGTTAGGCGTGAATAAAGCGACAGGATTCCCAATCCCCTAGTCGCTGACAAGTCTGACACTTCGCTAAGAGCACAGGTTGCCCATCCCTCGCGAGGCCACAAACATTGGGGGACGAAAGGCGTCTGGTTTTCGAGTGCCCAGCAGTGCAGCACATTCGCGACTATCATTCGGACTTGTTCTGGGACGGCCAGTCCATGCGCGAGTTCGTTAACCAGACAGATCAGGCTGCTGTGATGGATTTCACTGTTTCGACAATTTCATTCAGACTGATTAGCTTAGCAGTGAGGGGTTCCAACCCCGTGGCTGGCACCCTTTTAGCCCTTCAGGGCTTGCGACATGGTGTAACATCTATATCGCGAGGCCACAAACATTGCAGCCCCACTGAAGTCGAGAACAGAGTTGCAGGCCACACTACTGCGTGGCTCTGCGCTTCTGTCCCCTTGAAATGGAAAATCGCCCACGGTCAAAAGGCAGGCCATCCATTCTGGGCAGGAGAAACAGGGTTTCCCACAAGCAGTTCAGCATGCTGAGGAGGCGAAAGAGATGCAGAGGGTAGGGGCGTAGCTCCGGGCCGGGCGATCGGCGACGGGGCAGCAGGCTGTCCCGGCGCCGGTGCCGGCGCGGCTGAGGTCTTGCGCCGACTTTGGCGTCGGCGGGAGCGGCACACTGTGCGAGCTGCAGCGGCGACGTGCAAGGGGGCTGCCTGCGTCCCAGTGATCGGCACAAAGATGTGTTCAACGAATTTGGCTGGAGTGATACGAGGCCATTTGCCATGCTTGGGTCCAGGTGCGGACCGCAACCATCTGAAGAAATGTAATGTACTGGCAGCAGGGCTGCTGGGGTACTCCCCTCGGGGATGGAGGGATGTAACTGCGCTGTAAGGCGCCTGCTCTTCCTCGGTCGGCCTTCATCGGCGCTTGGTGGTAGCCCATCAGCTGCTCGCTTCGGCGCAATCAATGCGCCGTGCTGGCGCCCAGCGGCGTCCGCCACGGCGTCTGCAAGCCTCCTGCTGGGCGTGCGGTGACGACCACTCCTCCTGGGAGCTCGCTCTCCTGCGGCACCCTCGTGCTGTGCTGCCGTTCCCTCGGATGGCCCCGCATGTGCGTCTCCTGCATCTGTTGATGGGAAT
>JAABUW010009611.1_pt1 | contig 10979 bp, 11 predicted proteins | sample 5560081 | NCBI WGS metagenome assembly JAABUW01 (sample SAMN10711882, study PRJNA513363) | rock metagenome | isolation source: Antarctica rocks | place: Antarctica: Victoria Land, Knobhead sud | reverse complement strand
TTTCGGCTCGACGGTGACATCTCCATGATAGTATCAGTTTCACCGTATGACGAGACGCTGGTGATACGCGAATCAGGGCCTTTTGGTGTATATGTGGGTCGTGGCGTAACCATTTCGAAATCATGAGGAGCGGCGGACAATCGCCGCGCGTCGACTGAGACAAAGTCGTTTGATCGCGTCAAACCACTCCGGATTAGTCCGATCCAGCCATAGACCATGGAAATTCGTCCCAGGAAGAGCAACGTCCAAATACCATTCAGCTTGTAAATGTTAGCCGAGATCTTTGTAAAATTCCATTTGAGCATCTAAACATACCGAGAGTAGTATTAAGACAGCTATGATCGTTGCTTCCTTGGTCACCAGGAAGGCAGCTTTATCCAGGCAAACCGAACGATTTGCAGGATTCAGGACCAGGCAAAGGAGCCATGGTTCAGCTTTCCCAAGGTTCTCGATTGCTGCGTGTTCCGTGTTGTCCGACTGGACAAACACAACCGCCAGGAAGACGACATTCGCAATTATGATGATCACGATCATAATGCCACGCCATTGCAACGCCAGGACTTTTCTGACCCTTCCGTAAGCCACCTTCGCTGGCACTTTCTTTATGCTCCCATTGTACGACGGTAATCCAGAGCTGTTATTTGACGTCGAGTCGCTGTTGAAGAGTGATCTGATGTACACTCGTATGCAGTAGCCAAAGGTAGCAAACTGTAAAATGGTCGAAACCGCGGCAAAGCCCAGTAGAGGTCCCCAATAATCCTGTAAGGCTCTGTCGTGGTTGATATGACATGTATCCCCAAATCGATATGAGACACCTGTAGTAGCAAGCGTGGCAGCTACGAATACAACAGGAATGCCCCATCCTGCAAGGAGCGAACACCAGAAGAATTTTCGGCCGAGCACAACTTGCCAGCAGATCTGCAGGTGTAGCGACAGCGATCGGAGGAATCCCCACAAAATCGCAGCGAATCCTCCAACCACCAAGCAGGCTCCGGAAAACGCGCACGTCAGGTCTGAATACATGTCATTAGGTGTAATGGCATCGTGGCACTGCTGTGGCTGGGCTCCGAGAGGAATTATGAAACCAAGCTGTGAAGCAGTTAGCTCGGTCCCAATTTCAACCTGATTTCCACTATTTACCTGTAATAAGCTCACAGCTATCACCAGCCCCACGGTGAGGTAATGTCGACTGGTCTTCTCGACTGGGAGTACCACAAACGACAGGAGTAGCGATAACGAGCAAACCATGCCGGCGACATTTAGCCAATTCGAAACCTTCGGTAGAGTAGCAAAGTCTGAGAAGCAAGTTGAGCCCCATACTCTTGGTCTTAGATGAATGAAGGCACTCACCATCTGAATACACCCAATCGGTCATGGGACATGGTAAACAACAATCGACGGTGCCCTGAATTGTGGGAACAGGAGCGCAGAACCGACCGGGGAGGTCTGTCTCAAGTCAGTCTAAGTTCAAAGACGTATTGGATCATCTTTTATAGCCCTTACATCCATCTCTGCTCGGAAAATTGGACAATTGCAAGAATGGTGCTTCGCACGCTCCCCGCAACATTGTTATGTTTGCCATCGCCGTCGAGGCAAGGAGGATACTGCTCTTGCTAGGAACGATATACCTCTCCTCCAGACGACCCTAGCTCTTATGGGTCAACCCCCTCGCATGGGACTGTGCCACCAGTCAGGCACACGAATATGTTGGAGATCGCGTGCAGGCGTGATTTGGTTGATCGCGGTGTTGTGCAGGACTATCAACGTACTTTGATGGTGTAAGACCAAACACAGAGGATCCTCCCTGAAAGATTACATAGAACAATTGTCAGAAGAGGCCGTGGGGAAATCATGCAACAGAGTCGAAAGAAAAGAGAGGTGTTATCGATAGCTGATACCCGCAATTCATGCGATATTCAGCAGGTACCGCCTGTCGTAGGCACAATGCTAGTGAGGTCGGGGCGGAGGCGTCTTGTTCACATCTGGTATCGATAGACCACAAGGACGACGAGTTGAGAAGCTCAGACTGGGGTAGCAGTAACTTCTGAACTGGGACTTCGGCCGTCCCCATAGAGGAGAAAGATATGGTTGGGTGCTCCGAAAAGGCCGAAGGGCTCCGCAATTTCCATAGGCTGAATTCCAGCCATGGGCGAGCCATGGGAGAGAGACCGACGGCGTTATGCGCTGGGCTAAACGGGCTTTCCACGCGAGACCGCGGGGGCGACTACACGACCGGGGGTGGGGGGGGTTTGGTGGTTCAGTGAGCAGCATGAAGGAAGGAAGAACAGCGTCACTGATTCGAGTGATCACGGTGTTCAGAGTAACGGTGGGATATGATTTGTGTCGGGTGTGAAAGGATTAGCTGGGATCAGGGCGGAGTACAATGCAAGATGAGAGATAGCGCGTATTGCCCCTCGGCACTTTCCCATATGAGGCATACCATGGAACCCCCAGGATTGGGGCCTATCACAGCCCATTGTCGCAATTTTGTCGTCACTCGCCCTAAAAGAGACCTAAAAAGCTAGGGAGGAGAGACCCTCGGCTTTGGGGGATGCAGGCGCTGAACTTAGGGCTGAGGCACACCCGCAGCTTTCAGTTGACCCGGGGTAACAGACGTGCATGGAAGCTGCATGAGCGTGCCGGTGGGAACGCACCTCACCAATACCATGCCACTTAACTACAGTAACAGTGATGCTCGTACGATCCTTCGCTAACAATGCAAACGTTCAGCCCTGACGCTGTGCAGAAGGATTCTGACATTTGCTCACCCTACAGGCTGCAGTCTCGCATCCCGAGGAGTACTGACTACTGAGAGATTAGGTATGACTGGTCTAGGCTGGGCCCTCCACAGCACTACATCCCTCCTCTCCAGACTCCACAAGCCCACAGTTCCACAGGAGGGCATGAACTCTAACCAAGTATGGATATTTCCTGACTTCTAATTTGCCTTGATGAGCTAACCACGACCTCTTGTGGAGAGATGACTGTGGTAGTGCCATCCGCAATTGGCAGGTAAACACCATCACGCCGTATGTACATCCGTACTCTTGCTTGCTGATCAAATTACTGAAGTGTTAAGATATTCCAACAGACAAATCACGTTACGAATCACGGGCGCGCCTATAATCCAACGCTCTTATGCAAGCTGATCTATCTCGGGTTCTCTGTTTTGTGATTCTGACTGGCTCCGTACAAGCGTCAGCGGCAGTAGGAGATGTCTGTCCGGGCCCACCGAGGGTGTTACCAATCAATAGCCTGGAATCCGCCGACCCTAACCAGCATACCTTTCACATTTCTGTCGTAATGAAATGAATTTCGAATGAAATAGCTAGGGAAATAATTGTGTGGGCCAATCCAAATCCTCCGATTAAAGGATCCTCACGGTCACAACGAAGCCTTCCAATCTCCACTCTCATCTCAGAAATAAGAGTCACTGATTATTATTACCAAAGATTCGACATCCGTCTGCTGATTGAATTACAGCGTACTAGGGACAACCTGTACTCGTCAAGCCTTGATCGCGGTGATGCCCATAACAAGTAAGATAATAAGTTTAGGCGCTCAGATATTCTGTAGCTATCACAAGCGGTCTCCGGAGTGCGGAATTACCGGTTGTGCTTTAAAACACTTTTGAGAGGTACAGGTGATGCAACAAGAGCATTATTGAACAAACCCAAGATGTTCAAGAATGAGTTCAGGTTTTGCCAATGCCTCGGATGCCTCAGGATCTCGATCTATGGTATTGATTTGCCTCCTGTGAGGGGTACCGTCGGTGTACCATCGGTGTACTTGAAGAGCGTCATAGTCGTGATATCCCACGCTTTTCGGAGACACTCGTTTCTGATATAGTACATTGCTTCAAGAGCCTCGGTAGAGTTTTCGGTTTTTTGAACATCGCAGTTCGTATGTGTCGATATGTATGTATGGTGCATTATTATGCCCAAGGTAATTTATGCGTACCAGTCGTTCGCACGCGAGACATTTAGGTAATTCATCTGTACTGATCAAGATCCGTCAGTATACTATATATCAAGGTGTCAACTAAGAGTAGATGCATGAAAAGTGCAAGCACTGAGTCAGAAGTCCGTTTAGATCAACGAGGCCTTTGCAAGCCTCTAAATCAAGAGGTACCAGAAATAATGTATGAATGAGATTATCATCAGATAATGCTTGGCGGGTGAAGAGAGTGGGGAAGGACGGAGGAGACACACCTTGCGGAGGAACAATTGCTGCTGGTCCGCGGTTGTGTTAGGCCTCGGTGGTGGTTTGGATTCATAGCTTCTATAGCTAATTTGCAAGTCAGCATTGTTTTTTCCACCTACGGTCCTGTTCCATGTCAACTGTGTGGCCAAGTTGGGCTTGTGTCGAAAATTCATTGAAAAGATATTTGGATTTCGAAAATCTTGAGCCTCGCTTAACTAGCTTCAAGCTAAGCCTTGCGCACATCCAGACGTCCACCGAAATCGACTTCAAGCTTCGTCTATCAACAGCATACCTCTCAATCATGGGTCGTCTTCACAGCAACGGTAAAGGAATATCAGCCAGTGCGATCCCGTACTCTCGCACTCCTCCAGCATGGCTCAAGACCACGCCCGAACAGGTGGTGGACCAAATTTGTAAACTTGCGAAGAAGGGCGCAACACCCTCCCAAATTGGTGTTGTCCTGAGAGACTCGCACGGTATCGCGCAGGTCAAGGTTGTCACTGGTGAGATGGATCGGCGTTGTGCAACTAGAGGCCAAGAGACAGAGCTGACATAAATTGCAGGTAACAAGATTCTGCGTATCCTCAAGTCCAACGGTACGGTGCACCCAGCATGAAAAGGATGGCACGGTCTCAAGACCTCATCCATATACGCGCTTCGCCGTATCACTGCCTCTGCTTGGTCTTTGACTGACGGAGTGATTTCTACATGATAGGCCTTGCACCAGAAATACCCGAGGACCTCTACATGTTGATCAAGAAGGTAATGCTGGCTTTCCTCTTTTCAATCGCCTTCCCCATGGCCCACCCAATGGATGGCATTTGTAGCTCACACCTCTTAGGCTGTCGCTGTGCGCAAGCACCTCGAGCGTAACCGCAAGGACAAGGACTCCAAGTTCCGCCTCATTCTTATCGAATCCCGAATCCACCGTCTGTCGCGTTACTACAAGACTGTCGGCGTGCTACCTCCAACTTGGAGATATGAGAGTGCGACCGCTAGCACATTGGTGGCATAAGCTTGTGGAAATAGCAAGGGAATGTGGGGATATCGAACGGTGCTAGGGTTCATGAGCGGCATGTTTAGGACACTTCTCGACACCAAGCAAAACATTAACCCACTCCCATCATATTTACCTTGTGCGATTTGGATGTTTTAAATGATATATGGTATTTGACGGGTATCTTGAAGATCAGCATCCCGCAAAAACGCCTCGCTATGCAATATAAGCACCTTCCAGCCTACAACCCCTCCAACTCCTTACTCCTCTGCAGCAAATACTCCCCCAACACCCTCAAAGGATCTTCCGGTCTATCACGCATCACATTTAGCATGCCTTCGTCACAGCTACCACTCCCGCGTAGCCCCTACTTACTGCTCAGCCGCCAACCTCTTCATCCCCTGTAGTAAAACCCCCGTAACCCTCTCATTCAAATAGCGCCGCGCCGGCGCGCCATGAGACGACGCTTTCACCGGCATCGGCGGCGCAACCTCGACATTGCCATTGACATTCCTGTTCGGCGTCGCGGTCCGCTGCGGCGCGGGCGTGGACATTGTGGACGCTGCTTGGGGGGCGGGTGACGGCTTGGACGAAAGGATTCCATATTAGCTGGCAGTATATATAATATGGACAGCAGTATATCCAGCGACAAAACGAACATACAGCAGCTTCTCCCATCTCGGTGTCGATCGGGTAAGCTGTTGGAGCTAGTGGCAACGGCGCAATTGGAGGGGGTGCTGGTTGCTCTTCTTGTGGTTGTTGGGGCTGGGCTGGTGGAGCTGGTGGTGAGGGGTTTGGGTGCGCGATAGCTGGGAGGCTGGTGGTGGGTGCTTCTTCTTCGGCCATTTTTTTTTGGGGAGGGGGGGGGGGGAAGGACTGCGGTATTCACTTTGGTTGAGGGGGATTGGGGGGCTAGGTGGTGTTGGATACGGTACTTGGGAGGCTAGCGTGTTGTGGGCAGCGGGGTGTAAATATCACGAGAGCTCAAGAAAAGTTTGATTCAGAATTCTCAGAAATAAAAACATGATAAACATTGTTATATTTCGTCCTCATTGCATTTCTTATACTGTCTAAATATTTATTATGCAAAGCTTTCTGCATGTTCTATATTGTTGAACATGCCAAACGATGTAGTAACAGTTATAATAACGGTGTGTGATGAAAATTTTCTGTTGTAAGGCTGAATCATAGAACTAACATGCTTGGTATCAGTCACGTGATGTTAGACATTTAACAGAATCGTGCAGAGATAAAGTCTTAAAAACTTTGTGAAAGCTTGACATGATCATAAGCTTGTTAAAAGAAGTGCAGCGATATCAAATGTTCATGATTTTCACGGGTGTTATCATGTTCTGATTTCTGAGAATTCTGGATCAAACTTTTCTTGAGCTCTCGGTACTTTAATGTCAAGCTACAAAGACGTGATTTCCCGCATTCTTCCCACTGGAATATCTGCTGGTAAGAATCCCCCAGGAGTCTTTGCAATGTCGGTCATACTCACACCATTCATACGATCTACCATGGTGTTTATTTTCTTCACCATCACCAACCCATCAGAATGCAAAAACCTACAGAACGTGTGGCCATGAATGTCTGTTCCCCTCTTTTTCAGACTGAATTGGATTGCCGGATCTTCCTCATCTGCTCTAAGAGCATATCGATCTTTGTTGGGTCCCTTGGTCCAAAAGGCTTGAACGTGTACTTTCGACCCGTGGCTCAAAAGTACTTCCGACTTCCATATCGGGAACAGTACATACCCGATGATGGTTCGTCATGATTAATATCATTCAGTGTTCCATCCAGTGCTTCATCCAGTGCTTCATCCAGTGTTCCATCTAGTTCTCCATCCAGTGCTCCATCCAGTGTCCTACCCACTGGTCCATTCAGTGCTTCATCCAGTGTTCCATTCGATGCTCAGTAGATAAATGAGCAGATAGATGAGTATGAAGGGTGCTGAGTAAAATGCTGAGTATGTAGAATGGCGAGTAGACAGGTGAGTAAGTGGATGGGTAGGTAGGTGAGTAGGTAGGGTGCTGAGTAGGTAGGTGAGGATAAATAGATAATTTCGATGTTCGGTAATGGGTTCGCGGGACGGGAAGTCTCTATAAAGTCAATTCAGCTAGCGAAGCATCGAGCAATTTAAAAAAACATCAGATACCAAAGTCTCCTCTTCAAATGCTAACAAATGACACCTTCAGAAACAGTCCATACAACTTTCTCATAATTACCGCAATCTCAACCTCTCTTGGTGGCTATTAGACTTCTTTGATAATGGATGAGGAGAGCAACATGTTGATTCGCACGGCAGCGATGAAATTGACGAAGAGCATCTATTGAGACACTGCAGTTATGCTTACGTCCTTCTGATCTTTACTAGCTTCGTGCATGTTAGGCTTTGAAACTCGAGTCTCAAGACGAGCATATGGTAGTGTAACAAAAACGTCAACCTCATTCTTTTCACGCTCTCTGTTCTCAATGAACAAGTTAAGCAACAGATCAAAAGAATAACAATCACTCGATCTAGCCTGTCTAGAAAGAGAATAATCTAAAGTAACTTGTAAGTTAGAAGATTGAAACAAAATAGCTTGAAGATAATTAATGTTTCGTAGATAAACTTGAAAGATCCAGAAGAAGAAAAATTCGCCTTCATTAAGAATCGAACTTAGAAGCTCGTCATTTTTGAGAACCTCGTGCTTTAGGCTGCCTCTAATCCCCATCGTTAATGTCGAGATTCGTTTTGCGCGATCATGATCTCTGCCCTGGGCCAAAGATTGACGATTGTCAAAGGGGAACTGTATTAGAGCAAACTTCATGGACTTCTTGGTGTTTTCGTTTGCATCTCGAAGGGCATCAGATCGAACTACTGCTTCGGCATACCTCCCCAGCTTTTCTTTCCCACAATGCTACTCGACAAATCAATATTGCTTGTCGCGTGCACTTGTTGAATCTTCCGCCATCATTTTCCTTCAACAGTCCTTATATGCTCAGCTCATTCTCGGTTGATTTAGACGCTTCCTGTACTCAATACCGCTCTACCATACTCTCTACACCCGAGCTTGTCTCTTTTCTACATTCAATCGCTTGCCAAAATAACCAACCGCAATCTTCCTCCCCCCCTGATTCTGATCCGTAATCGAAAGCTCCGCGGCGAAAAACTTGAACCTCCATATTACTTCCGCTATCCCTTTACTTATCTTCGACAGATCCCTAACAGACAGGAAAATATCCCGCCCAGGCCTTACGTCCTGGATCAACATCTCGACATCATCAGTTATGACGCGGAGTTCCTTTTCTCTGAAGGGTTGGTTGTACAGCGCCAAGTCTACGAGTGCATCGAGCCCATCGGCGAGGAGCGCACAGAGTTCTGCCGGGGGCGCGTAGTTGCGGACCGATCTGTCTATTTGGAAGGTCAGGGTGGTACCCTTAATAGGCCAGGTGATCGAGCTGAAGAGAGGGACGGTGATTATGTTAGTGAGGAGGTCTTGCCTACTTGGATGATTGAGAAGGAGGGAGAATACTTCAAAGTGCTATTTGCGGATGCTTGGGTGAGATTTGACAGGACTGATAGGATTGAAGAGTCAATAATGTCGGAAGTGGGAAGAAGCAGGTCGCTGTTGGAGGCGCCGGGGTTGATTCTCTCTGTGGTTGGTGGTGTGGCAAGAGCAAATGTTCTTGAAGCCAGGAAGAGGGACCAAAGAAGTATGGATATTATCTGCTCCATGCTGACGGAATATTGAGAAAAGAATGATGGGAAGTGAGAGGCAGAAGAGTCTGTACTTACCTCGCCGCGGCTTTGAGGTATAGAGCAGCTTGCGCATGCGACTTGCGATGGTCAAGAAGCGCATGTTGTGGTGAACTTTTACCCGGTGTGAGCAGAGTTCGAATTGACAGGGAAGACCATGGACATTAGTACGCATGGGCCCATTTAAAGGTGAGTATATCTGTTGGATATCAAAGCTGTTGAAGGTATTTTTACTGGGGCTAACACCACTCTCTGACCATGTTTAGATGCTTCTTATTTCATGCTGACTGGTTCTACCACTTCAAATAACTGTACCATGTTGTAAACAACACTCAGATATCTTACACGTCTAGTTACGCTTTATGACCATTCACCAGCACGTTTCGGGTGCGAGACATATACATGCCATCTTCTCCTGAAAATCCTATCGCCCTTTCCATGGTCATCGATGTCATTCTCTGCCGAAAACGGCTCCCACCGTTCAGGGATGATGGAGAAAACTTGTGCTACTCTGGCCGTTTTCGTTTTAGCGGTGCCATATCTTGTTGGGTCCTGTGTATTCAGGTATTCGCTTGATCTGCTCATCAACCCTCCTTGATACAAAACATGTAAACCATGTTCGTTGTCCGGAACTGGAGCGAACGTTCCTTTCGAGAGGTATAGAGCTGCTACAGTCATCTCGTTGTTGGCGACTAGGCTATTATACGCATGGCCTGACCATTCCATTCTTGGCTGACATCTTGAGATACTAATTGACGAATCGAGGCCTGAGATGCTCAGTTAAAGGTCATAGTCTGGCGCGTTTTCATAGGCGGTCCCGAAAACCTGGCCACAGGAAGTACCATCATGCTATCGAGATTACCTTGTTGAAGATCTTGTGGAGCGTCGAATGTTCCCAGGCCTAATCCATTATGATGTCCGAGTTTCATGTAGGGTCTTCTTCCACCTCTAGGGTAACTTCGTACTAGGCCTGCTGTCAGCTTTGGTCTCAGTGTCTACATATATGGATATAAGCCACTTGAGTCCCACGGGTCTAAAGCTTCGACAACGTCCAGCTGCAACACCGCAGCTAACACATTTTCCCCCTAACGTAATCTTGCAAAATTGAGAAGCGTGTTGACCACAGGCTTAGTCTTGGCTGCTCTCAAGATGCCTTCAAGGGAACGTTACAATGCTGATACGCAAGGCTATCTAGGTAGCCTTGTTGCATTTTCGCAAGGATACTCGTCATTCTTGCTGATGGACTAATGCTAGAACGAGATATAAGCACATTGAGAAATGGTCCGACGATTTCCAGGTGCCACGGCACAGTAGCCTATCGCCTGGAGACCACGTGAGCGAACAGGATGTCTTGGGAACCTGTCATGTGGCCCAGCATCAGGGCCCAAGCCACTTGCAATACTTTTGGTGTAGTGACATTCTGGTTGTTACAGAATCTGCGAATCTCATCTTTCGCGATTTGCGGCACATCGGCTCTCTCGGGATATGATAAACCGGCCTCGCTGGCTCAAAGGTACGTTGAACCAGAGATAATACCACTGGGCTATCTAACAGGTAAGCTTTTCAGTAATTAGCAATTTGTTGCTTGAGCACTAAAGTGATATAATCGCTAAACAATAGAGCAGATGGCAAAACGATTCCGTGGGATGCTTGCTTCATGTTCGTCACTAAATTGAACAAAGAGGTAGTGTTGATAACGACGTGATTAGCATCAAGTCGCCCGAAGACAACTCCGGTTAACGTTTTGCAGATAGAAATTTTGTCGAGCTGGCTTTGGCCTCTCGTCTCCTCAGCTGTCCACTTGAGGCACACTCACAGTAGAGGTATTCCACGGGCAAATGTTTGAGTACCACTTGGCTAAACGATTCATGCGAGCCTAGACCCCCGATAATCCGGGCAGAGCGAAACTTTGTCATTTCGAAAGTGCTTCCGCTGCGGAAGTATGTGCCTTAGATAATTCCTGGAGTCTGTGCAGTCCCGGAGCTGTACTGTGTTGGGAAGCAGAGAACCACTGTCTCGACATCATCAATGCCCCTT
>JAABUW010009610.1_pt1 | contig 10980 bp, 14 predicted proteins | sample 5560081 | NCBI WGS metagenome assembly JAABUW01 (sample SAMN10711882, study PRJNA513363) | rock metagenome | isolation source: Antarctica rocks | place: Antarctica: Victoria Land, Knobhead sud | reverse complement strand
TTTGATGAGGATGGAGGTGGTGGGGAGGAGGGTGGGATGGGGAGGAGTGGATGGGGAGGAGTGCAGGGGGAGGAGTGGAGGGGGGTGGTGTTAGGCATCAGCGCGAAGGAAGCCGAGGCGGTGATGGTGAGAGGATGTGAGCGATTTCGGATGCGAAGGATGCGGCAAGGATGTTGTCTAGTTGGGCACAGCCTTCAGCCCGATGAGCCTTCCTCCGTACGCAAAATAATAAATGACTACGAGAGTAGCTAGGAAGGACGGAAATTAGTTGTGATTACGACTCTCTTCCTAGTTGACTTTTTTATTTGTCATGGGGAGGAATTATGTGAATGAGTGAGGAGGTTGTAATCGTAGTCTTTCACTTTATTAATTGTTCAAATATCAAATTCAAGCGAGCCTCCGCTGTCTGGCGAGCCATGACTAAATATTTTGGACTTATATATGACTTCAATCAAAAGACATCTTGTACCCGACAAGATCGCCATTCCTTTTCTAAATATGACCCAATACATTCATGCCTTCCTCGCGCGCTTTTAAGCACCACTTGACTACCACTTGATGTCAGTGTTGCTGTCAGGGGTGTATAGCAACCGTTCCTCATCCCAAGATGGCGGCTTTTCTTGCTCATGCTCCCAGGATGTAGGCTCTTCCTGTTCATACCCCCAAGATGCAGCCACTTCCTGTTCATACCCCCAGACTGCTTCTTCATCTTCCGAAAATGCAGGCGCCTCCTCTTCCTCTTCCGAAGTTGTAAACTCTTCCTGCTCATCGTCCGAAAGTCCAGGCTCTTCTTCTTCCTCTGAAAGTACAGGCTCTTCCTCTTCATCCTCCAAAACTGCAGGTTCTGCTTCCTCCGACGACGAAACTGCAGGCTTTTCCTGCTCATCCTCCTGCCCAGCAGGGGTTTCCGTTTGCTTCATGTAGTATACTCTGATCTCCCGCCTCACGGAGATATGAACATACCTAGGGACTTTCTCGCCCACCCTTTCATAATATCGAGCCACTTCATCTCCGTCATTTTCGCTTTCAGAGTCTCCTGCAAATGTTTGTTCTCGGCCAGTCTCTGCCGGATTAACCACAGATGGGCAAGACGCTTTTCCTTTTCGGTAGCCGGTAGAAGGGACACCTAATACCTCAGTCCTGTCCATTTCCAGCATCTCAGCTTCGAAAGCATCAGCCAATGCCGTCATAATTTTGTACTCTTCAGCAGTCATCTTGGGTAGGTTGGGCATCTCACATATATCTTCCGTGTCTGGGAGATCAAAACGTGGATTCCAATGACTTACTGAATAAGGCTCCGGTACAGTCCTGAGTTTGGGGTGCATGGACGGGCTGGCGGTCTCGCGGAGGGAATCTGTGAGGTCTGGATTTGAGACTTTTATACGATTCGGTAGAGGGGGCAATGGTCGTGTTGGTGGAAGTTCCTGGGGATCGAATCCCCAGGCCATTGAAGACGAGCTAGGTGACTCAGTGGTTGGAGAAGGAGAATCGTCGAGCATTGGATTTGCCCAGTCAGATTCTGGTGCCGGTTGTTGGTGCTCGTCGACCATGAGAGGGTTCTTCAAGACTCGAGTGATAGCATCGCGTCTCCTCTCTGCACGTCTCCTGCGCAGAACGTCTTCCATAGGCGGCAATTCCTCATCGAGGTATTCATCCGCAAGACGTTTGAGTACACCATCCCTAGTGTTGCGGGTGAGATACTGCTCGGCGAGGATCTCTACCTCGACGGCCGCTTCGAAGTCCCCAAGAACCATGAGGCATTTGAATGCCTGATGCATCTGTCTCAAGGTATGCTCCAGGCCAAGGAACTTGCGATGAGCGGCAGAAACGCGCAGTCTACCCGCATAGAACAGACAGTCATTCAATAGATATCCGTACGGATCTAGGAAAACATCTTGCTTTGCTGTGAGCTTAAGGTATGCCTCTTTCCACAGAGGCATCTCACCGTGCTCTGGGATGGTCCAACCTTTATTGGCCAAGATCTCAGGATGGTTTCGCTTGGTGTACCGGAATATGGCTCCTTCGATGATGTACTGGATGCTAGTATATAGCTGCGTCATAGTCCCGCAACTTCTAGAGGTCCCAAGGATCTTGTCAAGAGCCTGGTAAACTTGAGGGTCATCCCGCGCATTGGTTCTGCCGGCGACACAGACAAGTTCAAATACCGACATGATATGTGCGTATACTTGCTCGTTTCCGAATACCTCTGGAAGTGTCAACCCGCACCGTATATCAATCACAGCCATGTTGCGTCGATGTTCAGCAGCATGCCTGATGTGATCAGCCATCACATAAACTTGGTTCTTGGTCCAGCCACGTTTAAGCGTAAACTCACCGTCCAGAAGTTTCCTTTGCTCAAGGAATTCTTTCTTCCAACTTGTGGTATCCATGACGCCATAGGACATTTCCTTTTCCACTGCACGATCGGCGAATTCAGCCTCCAGGATAGGGTACACCCAATTGAAGAAACGGTGTCTAAGGATAAACGGGATATCCCATTCAGGACCTTGTGGGATGTATCTTGGCTCGACCTTCTCCGGCTCCTCCGAGATGGGTGCGCTAGTCATACCATCAATGTTTGGACAGGGTGCCATCGGGATTCTTATGCCGCTAATTACCATCCTCTGCTGCCGGACGCCGAACCTCTCACGACGAAGGTTGTCCCAAACGCGTGTCTCAGGTTCATGCTGCCGAATATGTGCCCAAGGAATGTCGGTTGGCTGAAGGGACTCGCTGTAGGGCCGTAAGGGACTGACTGGAATCATTGCTATACGTTAGCGATATCAAACCTTATCAAATGTGATGTTCTCGAGTGCGGTAGATCTCGTCTTTGGAGGTAATTTGCTGACTTTGGATGAATGATAGAAAAGACGGTTTTTTTTACTTACGAAAAACGGTTCCCCTCAAACCCAACCTGCCCTTAAAGGTCTACGCGAAGATCCATTATCGTAGCCCTCAATCTATTAGCTCCATTGTCCTCCGCTACGTGGCCTCGAGCTCTTTGCGCTGGGGAGACTTTCACAAAGCCGTCGTTGCCTTTTGCGGGAGAAGTCTGCGGTTCCTTTATGATTACAATGAAATGACCGCTAGGGAGTGAGCTCGAAGCTGGCGACCAAGAAAGGATTAAAGAGTGTCTGTTGTTCTTTCATTTACAGCGAAAGGAATATAATTTGGTATTTATATTTATAGGCAACAAAGATCAAGAAACAACGAGGCAATAGTGAACGACTTTGTTAAAATGTGGGCTATTCGGAGACTTGTAGCCACTTCTTGAACAAAGAAACAGGTAGCATCGGGAATGGTGCATGGTCGTAATTAGAGCAAACACGCTAAACATGATCCCCACAACATGTACACGCAGTCGGCTCTGAATCTGTAAGAGACTGTAATGCCTAGTGACCCCCTTCGCGGATGATGCTAGCCGGATGTTCTCTGTCAGCGGTACTGCGTACTGACACTCGGCCGTAACGATCATGTTTTAGTGCTTATGCACTTTTGTGACATATTTTGCTTGTTGCAATTAATCTTCCTAGATTCAAACAGCAAACAGCCTTATGATCCTGGCAATCCGCCCCAATGGGTATTTGTGCCTCTAGAACAGGGATGTCGTCATTGATACCGATCGCATGCTTTTGATGAATCCGTCTGCAAACGGTTTACCATGATACAACAAATGAAACACATCTCCTTCAGTATACGCTACACAAGGAACAAACGATACACCAGCAAGTAGAATGTCCGAGAGATGTGCCATCCTAATAGCGTCTGCCGTGGTCGGGGACTGAAATGGATCACGACGTTGCCAGAGGAGCTGACCGCTGTGGGCCAACAACATGGACTGTCGTTGTTGTATTGAGTCATATCTGCCAAGCCAGCCAATACAGCGTTGAACCCTTCCCGGCTTTGAAGAATATCAACAACGTAGTGATAAGAAACTTTGAAGCGTTCATCATCTGGCTCGGGAATATTGCCGGAGTAAGCCAGAGAGCTAGTGTTGACAGTCGAAGCGTCACTTGACTTCGGGGTTAGTGTTGGGGCTGGGGTTATGAGAATTGGATAAGGAACGGGTATTGCTGGTAACGTGATTATAGTTAATTGATAATTGGCTTGTTCCTCAGCAAGCTCGCTTCAGCCTACGGAATTGTTTAGCAGTGGCTTGCGAGGAGCTCGGCGATATTGCATGATTGCTTGCTGAGGTTTCATAGGCCAAGCTAGTCCAGCTGGTAGGATTGCTGCATGAAAAGCGTGCAAAAGGCGGGGCTGAGTGCATGTATCCTTGTCACTTTTCAATCTCCGTCATTCTTATCTTGTCCTCTTCACCGACCACGATTGATGAAGAATCTAGCTTCCGGAGTCCAAAGTAGAAGGCTTTCTCTGCAATGGCCCCGAACGCCACCGTCCTCGCCGCCAAAAATGGAGTGGATATGGATGATTTGAGAGACCTTCCATCTATCATTCTTTACTACACCAAAGGCATCCTGTACTTCTTGGCCGGCGCTATTGGTGTGATACTGAGTGTTACTGCGGTTCTGACTTTCATCGTCCTTTTGGTCAAGGCCGCCGTGAAAGCTGTCACGCACTTGCTGAATTTGCGATCCAAGAGCAAGAAAGCTCCCCAAGCGGCGAGCGACAGTGAGGGTGTCCCCCTACAAGATCGCTTGGGTGGACACGAAGAGTCAGCCGAGCAGACATTGATCGGGAAAGGAGGCGAGGCGAGTACGGATGGCGATGTTGACGAAGGTTCTGAGCAACTCTTGGAATCTGAGCAGCTCCCAAAATACGATGGTATGTCTCCTTCTGGCCGAAGGCAAAGCTAAAGGCCGTCACTGATATGCCGCAGAAAGTCTAGTGTAGGGAGGAGGAATCTTGGTCGTGATAATTCCAACGACCTATAAGTGACGGCGGTCATGGCCGTGCTATATCCAAGCCTCATTCTGTTGATAGTGCTTGGGGTTCCGGAAACTCGAAGAATATGCGATCCTCCTCCCCAAAATGCTTGGAAGTACCGAGGTCGAATGGAGGAGTGCCTGTGATGTCGTGGGTATATTGACCTAGTGAGTATAATCTTCATGAAAGGAAACGAGAGAACGGAAGGTTTGTTTCATAGCCATCAAATGATGATCATGTCTCTGGCATATCAGCATGAAGAAGCTTCGATATTTGTGACGGCAATGTTTTCGAGTCAATCCAAGATCCAAGTAAACTCGAACTCGCATAAGCCGTATAAGAAATGATAGGTCTCTTCATATATCAACCTGCAGGTCCTCATGATAGCTGCATCTCCGGAGTGCCAAACAACTTCCCTTATGCCGTTGGTCTCAGAGCATGTACTGTATGGAAGTAAATGGCGGTAGATCTCGGCACGGATTTCTGGCGGTAGGCTCAGGATGTGAGTTCCCATTGGTCAGGTAATCTTGAGGCCGAGTAGTATAGCTGGATACGAAAGGGTCAAAGCCCACGATCGTGACGGCCTTCATACTTCCATGATGTATTAATTGCATGAGGCTAGCGGAGTGCCCTTAGTATCTGCTTTGCAAACCCCCGATCGCTGGTAAAGTCCGTAAAATATCAGAGCTTCTGCACCTGCAGACCGACACCTATAGTAAGATGAGATAGCTATAGATGTGCTCCTAGCTCTGGGTCAAATAACAGGCTTGACTTGGGACTCTTTTCTGCACTAACGAACCTCATGCACTCTCTGTGGCGCTTTGAATAGTTTTCACCACCGGGGATGATTTCGAGACCGGCAAGCATTAGAGAAGGATAGCCGTATACGGATGCTCAGTTTATAGTCAAAGACTTTCGATTGTTGTTGATGTTAACCAGGCACCCAGGCACGCCAGGTGTACGGTCCTACCCGTACAACATAGATCTACTGGCTGTGCCTTGCGGTGATAGGCTCGAGGCGCATAGGTACTCGTGCACTCGTGGTACTGAAACCCCTGAAATGTACACTGAGATGGTACGGGCTGTAAAATAGGTGAAGTACTACTTGAAGGACACCAATACGGCCAAGGGAGAATAAAACATTGGTATCATGAATCCACCGTCTCAGCTCTGCTATCTAGCTGCAATGCAAATATAAGCTCCTCGTACTCCGCTAACATAGCAACACGTACTCGTCCTCTGGCTCTCCCCTAAGCCAATCGCCACGTCGCTAGAGTCTCCCCGTACTTGCTCCACGCTCCTGTCAATGATCGTTCATCTTCCTCCCATCTGCGCCCTGTAAGCCATCAACTCGGCCGTGTCTTTCTCGAACTCGGCATCTGCAAGCGCTCCCTCTCTCTTTCCAGCCCTTCGGCCCTTGATGCAGCAGAGTGACCAGAGACCCAAAGTGATGGCGATGAAGGCACCTATAGAGACATAGATTCCGATTTTGGCTTCATTCGAGAGTTCTTCCCAGCGCTGTTGCATGGATTTTGGAGGGGGCTCCGAGAGTATCTTTGCTATCGTAGAATTGCCGCTGGTCATTGTTAGTCAGTGATAACGACAGCGGGGGGCCTGTAAGGACTTACCTAGCGATCTTGATACTTTGCCAATCGCCAGTCGTGTCACCGTATGTATATGTTGATCCAGTCGAATAATCTGTGGCCCTGATACTTTGCACATACATCGTATAGGGCCCTTTGTCGTAATTGATCTCTCCTCCCGCCCAAGCCACAGTGTAATTGCTATTCTTCGGATCTCCTGCCGCCCAAACACCAATTCGAACGTTCATTGGGGTTTGTGGGTAGCTCTTGCCTCCATCTGCGTCGGCGTATGCTAGCGTTCTCACGATGTTGCCATCGATGTACCAGTCTAGCGACTCTTTTGTCCAGCGAGTGGTGTAATTGTGAAAGCCGTCTTGAGGTGCAGCGGCCATAGGATACCATTTTGCGCGCTCGTAGGCATCTGTTGTATTACCTTTGCTGTAGTAGTTGTTTTCTGCGTGAGTGGTGTTGCTGCCAACGAATTCGAGGTCGATCTCGTCAAGATCGTCGGACTCGAGGACAACGGCTGTTCTATAGTCAATATTCATTCTCCCACTATCTTTGATCGACGGGAGGAGCCCTACTGCTCACGACGCCATGACCAGGGGCGGCCTTCAGCCAGACCTCGACTTCCCCAAAGAAAATGTAGAACTTGGACTGTATGGTTGGCGCATCGCCCTTTTGTGCGATAGTGAACTCCGCCCCGTCTGGCCCGTACACGATGTTCCCCGCTGTAATATTCCACAGGTTCGATTGAGCGGAAGATTTCGTGAAATCAAAGGTTGCGTTACTGATACCCAGCGCCGTATCGGTAGGACAGTCAGTCTGGTTGAGGGGATTGCAATTGGTCCAAGTCTGCGCAGCAGCTGGAGCGACGACAGCCGAGAGCAGGGAAATGCAGAGCAGGAGTGACATGATTGCTAGCCAGCTAGTAAACGAGTGAATGGTGCCGTATGGCTGTGGGTTCCAAGGAGGGGACTGTGCAGATGTGCGTGCACGGCGCTGTGAAGGAGTGACAGTAGTACGGCAGAAAGACAAAAGGAAGGTCGATGGAGGATGGTTGGTACGACATGAAGTCGGCTCCCCTCGAAAGCGCCGCCATAGAAAGGGGTTACGGCTGATTGGTTGGGCGGTCCTGGAATGGTCGCGGAAATTTGAAGCCCAGAATGGGATTGGCTAGCGTTGGGCGATCATCCAGAGCCAAGAGATAAGCTAAGATTCGGTACCTGCCAAGCTTTGCATAAATTCGCATGCATAATATGTGCAGATATATGAGTGGTAGTTCAATATACTTGATATCGCCGCCGAAGTATGATGAGTATAAGCATTGCTAGCAACATATTTGGCCCAACGAGACCTCCAGCAGCACTGCACCTTAGTGCACGCAATGGCCATCGATCCTACCAAGCGTTCCTTGTCCGCCGTTCGAGCCGGCCTCGGAGAGAGTCCGCGGCTCCAAATCTTCAAAATTCGTTGTTAGGCTTACCTGATAGGTACTTGCTTTGAATCTGAAGCTCTTGCCAGAATGCCGGTTCATGATGCGCAGGTATTCGCCATCGACATCGTCGCCTTGCGAAGAGAGACCCAAACGGACCCAAACCGCCCCTAATATGTTCAGAGAATGATTCTTCTCGGGGAACCTCGAGTCCATTCGGTCAATCGTACGGATGACCCGGGAAAGCGTGACAGAGAAAGCGAAACATGAAGAATCATGCCAAGACTTTAGTAGTGGCCACGATGATGTTCATTTGAGCGTTTCGTAGAACTCTACTTGCACTCTGTGAGGCAGAAACGTGGTGTTGACCATTCGAGTGCAGGAGTCAGCCGTGGGGATAACATCTTAAAGCTACGCTGAGGCATGGAAAATCAGCCCACGTTATCCTATGGCTTCATCAGCTTAACACCAGGAGAGCGCATCGCTGGTATGAGCAGTAGCGACAGCAGCCGGACAGACAGGGAGGGAAATTCAGATCAGTACTCGGGAGTACTCTTGATCTGCCATACTGGTGTATTTATCGGGTTTTTCGATCTCAGCGCCCCGATTTTCTGGAGACCATCAACGCCATGGCCTCTGTCTTCATCCTTTCCGCCTCGTTCCTCTTCTCGACCTTAGTCTCAGCATCCCCAGCTAGCCCTGCCCCATCGACAGCCCCAAAAGCACTCTCAGTGCCCCCGGCCTGGGTCTCCTCCGAGGTGACATCCTGCTCCGCCGTTTTCTCGCATCATAGCATCAATCCTTTAGACTGCCTCACGGCCTTCACCAAGCTACCTGTTGGTGCCACACCCATCCAGTTTGGCAATAATGCGCGATGGCCATACAATAATCCGCAAAGTCTGCCACTGATGGTGACGCACAAGACATGTGCAATGAAGATCACCGCCTCAGGTCGGAATGCCACAAGTCTGAACACTGTGCAATTGATCCCTGGTCACATCCGTGAAATGGCGGCATGGGTAACCGATGAATGTCTGCTGACGGTGAGCAATGGGGGTTTTGCAACGAGGCAGATTATCAACACCAAGGCTTATCTCGAAAATCCCAACGTCGACGTTAATTTTGAGGCTGGGTTCCGTGAGCCATTTCATCCTTTGAAAAAAGGGGACGAGCTAGACTAATATATACCAGCAACATCGACCACGTTCTTTAGCCTCCTGATTTGGTATCGGCCCCTCGATTTTGACCACTACAACCCCGGTAATCATGACCCAGCAGTGGGTTACGAGTTGGATGACTTCTGTCTAGGGGCCGCAGAAGCTTTTCCACGAGGCAGTCCGGCACGGAAGACATTGATGGCCCGTTCAGATCGTATCGAAACCGCTCTCGACCATCAGGAGCGCAAACCCGACGTTCTGGTGAATTGGTGGGACCATTATCCTCCTGGGTACCCTGAAGGCACATCGATGTTGACGGGAGCTCAGAACTTAACAGATACGTCAAGTTGTATCAATAAAAATTGTAGCGCCTTACTACAGGAAAGATCTATGACTTCGGAATGAATCTATCTCGGCGGCAGCTGCTATGCATGAACACTTTCAATGTTAGCTAGAGCTAGGAAACAATTCCCTACCCAGCGATCGTCGGCTAAAATTAGCTTTTCATGATGAATTTTGAGATGAGTTAGCAACGGTCTCACATTAAGTTGCTTTCTCACGCAGCAATGTCTGTGTAATGCTTGAATGTATGTGGTGCTAGGCTAGCCTTACTGGACCTTCGTACACTTGACAAGGTCATGTCTAATCGTAGCATGTCCCGAACTTTGTTGTCGCCGGGTTGAAGCGTATCCGCTTTTTGATCGGCGTCTGTCAGTCAGATGAGTGAGTCCGCTTCAAAGGCCCATTGCCGGAAAAGGATTGTCAAACCGCGTCCGAATACTATGTAGTACAAATGACACTAGGGCCTTGGGCGCACTGAGTGGAGACAACGTCGCATCCGGTAAGGTTTTGAGACTCATGACGGGAACCACAATCTGATTCACCTCCCCACTGGTGATATTTGCGTTGTGCGAAAGGATCAAGGTGTACATGCTTTCATTCATTTGCAACTGGGCCACGAGATTTGCAAGTACGGTCCGTTGAGAGCCAGCCAAATGAGCTCTGATCGACAATAGGCTGTAGTTAAAAGGCTAGGTAGAGTAGTGGCATCAATTTTTCACCATCCGAGTCTCGAGAATTGGCAAGCGAGTTCAAAATTCCTCGTATCTAGACTGATTTGAGATCGGTCGTAAATTCAGATCCTGAAGTGAAATAAGGTCAAGCCTTGTGGACGCACCTTGCACTTCGATATCAGAGTAATATATCCCCAGATATGCATGTGCCGAAAGAGGGGCCATGCCATGAAATTTATGATCAATGTCCGTATCATCCAGGATCATAAAGCAGTACCGGGCGTGATTGGATTCAGTCACGGTAGGAAGTATGGCCGCTTCAAACACATACGATTGTGGATGTATGAATATGACCAGGTGACATGAAGCTTCTCACATCTAAGAAGTGGATCTGAATCTGGCCTCAGAACCTCACGGAATGACTATCACTCGAGCTGAGAGCGAGACAGGTGGTGACAAATAGACGAACAAAAATTTATGGTTGGTACAAACTGTGGTGTCGTATCACGCCGAGGGTGAGGTTTTTGTAAAGAGGCCACTGGAGAATTCACCTCTCGAGAAGTCGCTATATCTGGTCTTTATTATTGGCTGCATTGAATGACCATTGCCAATCGCCGGGTCGGATAACGGGATCGATAGCAACATCCATAGACCTGACGATGTGCATTGACTTCATACGGGAAACCTTCTGACCGAGGGTCGGACGACCCTCGGACCATATGTTGTAAATACTGTTGTACAATCGATCGCGTCCTCTCCTTATGAACTTATGTCGTCGCGTCCGTATTGGCTCAAAAGGCTTACACGCTTGGTACTCAATGCAGACATCTCAGTATCACTCTCGACCTCACCAACAGCATCAATGGGTTGGCTCTGGGCCTCTCCGAACATCGAACCCCCCACCC
>JAABUW010009609.1_pt1 | contig 10981 bp, 6 predicted proteins | sample 5560081 | NCBI WGS metagenome assembly JAABUW01 (sample SAMN10711882, study PRJNA513363) | rock metagenome | isolation source: Antarctica rocks | place: Antarctica: Victoria Land, Knobhead sud | reverse complement strand
CCACCCCAGTGTTTGCTGCACAACGCCAGTGTACAGAAGAGCCACAAAGTAAGCTGCCACTTCAGATGGAAACATGCAGACAACAGAGGCAAGAATACAAGATACAAGAGCCGATGCCCCCTCATGGGGTAGGGCCTTAGCCTTGGCACAAATGTATTTTTTGCCAGCAATCGTTGGGGTATGCCTTGTACACTAGGCCGATCACAACTAAATTAAAGAATGCAAGTTCAGCACAAAGGATACACGTACATAGTAATTCACAAGCAGCAGCAGGTTCAGCCAAATGGATGTGTGGCAGATGGTCTGCAGTATGATTTGGACGTCATATTCTTGCGCTATTGCTGATATGCTAGCTGCCAAATAGGAGCTGAAGAAATTCACTCAAGACTGTATGTATATGACCCTCAGAGAAGACGCGTCTCCCGTGAGTAGTCACATGTTTGGCCAGTTGTTCACCTGATGAGATGTACTGCAGCGTGTAGACAGGGAAGCAGCGATCCTTATCCTCTGCGCCTGGCTGCTGCACTGCATCTGCCTGTTTCTCTTCAGCTGCATCCGCACCTAAGCCAGGATTTCAAACAGCAGTCAAGATCTCCTTCATCATCATCATCATCACTACATGCATTGTAGCAGGGCTGCATGTTGTGCTTAGGGATGTACAGATGAATCAATTGGGATTATCCACACTGTGTGGGTATCAGTCTCCGTCAATGCGATGGACTGCCGTGAGCTTGGCATGAGAAGTGGGCTTGGCACCTGCTTTGCCTGGCACATAAACGCAATCACAATTGCACAACATGACAGCAAAAGACAAACAAGGCAAAATAGACATACGTCAGACATGCTCACTAGTTGCACAAATTGACAGCAAGAGCAAAATATGATCAAGGCAAAAAAGACCACAGCACGGTACCTGGTGTTTTGGGCAGTGTCAGATGGTAGTGCCTCTGATCGATTTGCAGCTCAAATGTGTCACATGAGCTGGGACTGTGCTGAGGCGCGCTCACTTCCACTATGTCACCTTGGCTGCAAGCTCACAGCATACGGTGACGTGCGAGTTTGTCACAATGACCGTCGGGCACAGCGACCGGCTATAATGGCATGCAAGTCAGACAGTACTGGCTCCAGCAGGCCAGGAGCTGGCGCTGTCGCCCTAAATCAAATGGTTTGCAGAAGTCAGGGTACAAAGTCAGAATGCATGCTTGATGCAGAGATTGTTGGTGCGTACTGAGTGAACCCCGCACCAGCACCTGAGATTTGCCTAAAACAGCAAGCGGCCATTAGTGCTTGTAAAGCAGGGATCCCAGCTGTGGTCTGACGTGGCACAGGCACATGTCATTGCTGTTGTGGGTTTGTGTGATGGTGGAGATGGTGGTATTGAGATAGGCTTTCTCTCCGTACAGGAACACCAGCAACATCAACAACATTGACATGGGTTGTCAGACTATGCAAGTCTCAAGCCAAGAGTAGCTCCAACCTGCAGCCAATGAGGAGCTTGGTGGAGTCAGGCGCCCAGGTCATGCAGCTAGCTGGCTGCTTCAGTCTGACAAAGCCGACAGGCTCATAGACAGTGGGACTGGCCACTGAGAATAGGAACACTGTATTGTCCTGAGCTGCGGTGGCCAGCAGTGCGCAATCTGGAGACATGGCTAGAGCCTGCACTGCCCCTGCAACACAGCAGGAGAGGCCTGAAGAGTGCTTTTTGGCTTAGCCTGCTTATGCTTGAAGGGGCCCTACAGAACGTGTGTCTGTGGTTTTGTGCAGAGACACTGCTAGGGGTGACTCTGGTGCTGCCAGCTGCACTCAACATGGCACCTGACAGACTCAATCTCACTGTAGAGTACCACAATGTGAGGTCAAGTCACATGGGTGCACCAATTGCGCACCATGCACAATGCTGCTTAAGATCTGCCACTCAGTGGCAGTGAGTGGCAGTGCCATTTGACACAAGCAAACACAGCAGCAGCAGCAATAGCACATGCAGTGCTGCCTGGTCAAGGAGGTGCAGCTGAAAACAGCAACGATTGTAGTTGTGCTCCATCATTAGGAACAAGCATGCTAATTGCACCTGAATGGGGCTTGAAGGTGGCCGTGACCTTCCAGGCATCTGAACACATCAGCAGTGCCCGCACGACGCCGTCGGCAAAGCCCACCATCACTGTCCGGGCTGTGCTGTCCAGTGTTGTTGGCAGGTACAGCATAGAGCATGCTGGGCTGCCAAAACCCAACTTGTACAGTTCCTTCTTCTGCCTGTGATCATCAATGGCTGACATGAGCTGCAAGTTGGCATGGATATTCAGGTGTTGTGCAGAACAGCAATGCATCAGCAATCAGAAGCACAGCAATGACCTGCAGCACTGGAAGATTGTGGCTGCATCGCTTGTTCACAGGCAGCATACAACATGAGCACATAGCAGTAATACATCCATGCTTGTCTGCACATGCACCCCTGTGTTGGCTGCCAACAGCTGCTCAGAGTGTGACGGTATGTTACCTGTAGTCATACAGTCTGACTGTGCCGTCAGCACCAGCTGTGATGGCCAAGTGACTGTAAGGACTAGCAGCCAAGCCTACTATGCTGCCTGAGTGGTATGTCAGCAATTGCTGGATGCAGCCTTCCTGCAGTGGGCCACTGCTAGGCAGGGTGACCTGCAAGCACAACCTGGCCGAGCTGCTGATGACGCTGAGTCTGACAAAGGAGCAATTTGTTGACAGCAGCCGTCGGGAATGCGCCTGACCAATGGTCAGCAGCTGCTGAATGTGTGTCTTGTCTTCTAAATAGGGTGACATGTGCAGAGACAGCAAAAGAGGATTTGTGACATAACTCAGGAGGCACATTGCTGAAGATGTAAAATCCTCCTCCTCCTCCTTTGCACCGTAAAATACGCCGTAAGATACGTCGTACTTTGCTGTACCTTACATTGTCACTTTCGCTGCTGCGACTGACTGCTGCGACTTGCTGCTGTGAAAGATCGTCCTTGCAAGCAGGCAGCTGCCATGCAACATTCTTTTTCCTGATGTCCAACGTTCAGGCACTTGCAGAATGTAGTCTCACGTCAAGAGTGAGTACTGTGCATTGTTAAAACATGTTGTGTTTGAAGTTGAGTCAGTTTCTGGGCTTTGCAAAAGGCGCCATGGCAGCTGTGGGCAATGGCCGATGAGTAGTGAACAGGGATGATCACACTACAATCAGACAGCACAGGGTTTGTACAAGTACCTGAATGAGGCTGCCAGCTTCATCATTGATCAGCCAACGGCCTTCAGCCTGCCAGACCAGCCCCCTGACCCTTACCCCCTGCCCCAGGGCCACCTCCTCCAGTGGCTTCAGAAAGAAGTACTGGGAGTCCTCGCCTGAGTCTGCATCTGACAGCTGCTGAAAGTCCCACAGCTTGACATACCTGTGGACACGATGCAAGTAATGGCATCACAAAACTTGGGGAGAGTTTCTGCCACTGTCGATATACCCTATTCAGGCATTGAACCCTATGATGCAGGCATCAAAAGCTGCTGACAGTCTTAACAAGTCTGCACATATATACACCACAGACAGCTTGGTCCACCTGGTACAAATATAGTCGGTACTGTGTATGGAGTATGAACATGCCATGAGCCGCTACTGCCTGCTGAGACCATAGTCAAAACTTGGCTTTGCACACTTTCAGTCATGTCAGCAAAACCCCTATCTGTGCTGTTTGATGCAGATCACCATAAACTGATTGTACTGCCATGGTCTGATACATGTTGTAGATGCTGGGCACTTCAAGGCAGCTCCCAGACTGAAATCCAAAACATTGTGTGCCTGCCTGGCAGAAGGTACTGTCCTACTTGGCCTCCTGCCTTTGCAGCTGGCGCTAAATCACGTGGCAACTGCTGTCACAGTGGCAGCCAACAGCACAAGTTATGTATACTGAGCTTGATTATGCTCATTGTAGCAATTCAGTTACATCAGTTACCCATCAGTGCCAGCAGTCAGGATCCTCTTCCTGCTGTGCTCAGCAAGGACAACAGTGACGGCACCCTGGTGGCACGCCACTTCAGGGCTCTGCCTCACCACAAATTTGATCAGCGCGCCACTCCACATCAGCAGACTACCATTCTCTGCACCGCACAGAACCTGCAGCAGCAGTTCATCCATTCCCTCATCCGATACACGTCTTCCTTTAAGGTCAGGTGCAGCAGCAGTACAGCTGCTCTTGCTGCCTGTTGAAAATCTTCATGCGGAGTTACCAATGCAAGGCGATGGTGCAGCTTCATGTTATGCAAAGCTGCCACTCGAACACATGTGAAGACAGTCTGGCAATTGTATGCATGACAGTATGCATCAATGTGAGATGACACGCAATTATGTTTGCACAGCTGGCCGTTTCTGTTTCACAAGACTGGCCTGTTCTGTTCATGCTCTGGCTGTGTCTTGTGTTGTTTCTTTGCAGAAATGTGAGCACAAACAAACCTCCATGCGCATCGCTGTCAAGCAGACTCTATCATGTGATAGAGCAGTTGACACATGGCAAAGTCCTGCAGCATCCTACCTTGCCATCAGGCAGGTCAGTGTAGCCAGAGACATCACTGAGCTCCTCATTGCCAAACTTGCCGATGCTGCCCTGCAGCTTGAGACCTGTGAAGGTGCGTGCCATACTCCAGAACCTGATGTGCCCTGTGCCTGTAGCAAGCGGATAAGAGGCATCAGCTTGAACTATGGCATGCGCCCATGCAAGACACAGCAGAGCAGGCTGTGCAAGGAGCTAGTATGTTTAAGGCTTGCTGTGCACAGGCAGGAGCACCAGAAGGATGCAGTAGTGCTGCGCCAGCATTTGAAACGCACCTAGGCATGAAAAGACAGGTGGCAGATTGCAGGTAAGTACAGTGATGCAAGGGACGTGTGCCTTTGCATGACCATTGGATGCAGTTGGAATTGACATGAGCGGCATGCCTAAGCACGCAGAGTTTCATGCGCGCTTAGGCATGCCAAAAAACCACAGTGATCAGACCTGAAGTCACCAAGGAACCATCAGCGTATGGGCAGAATGACACGCAGTAGACCTCTTGGGAAAAGGCCTTGCTACGCAACAAAGTACAGCCAGAGCGCCAGTCCCAAACTGTCAGCATGAAGTCTGGGTAAGACCCCACAGTTGCTAATCTGTCCCCAGCCTGGTTGAAGGCAGCTGCTGAGTAAGCTTGTTCTGTGCCGTGCTCCAGGGTCTGTTCCAGAGTGAGGCTAGGGTACTGGTAGATATAAGCATTTGGGGGACCATGCTGGCTTTTTTCACCAACCACAAAATTCCTACAGTCAAGATCACTAGAATCTGGGCTGTGTCTGTGGTATCATAAGCGGCGTCCCATGCATGCCCTGTGAGCTCACATGTCTGCAGCAAGTCGGTAAGAGCTCTGTTCACAGCTTACCAAGTGATAGCATAGCAATGTCATAGGACGTGATCCCAAAGACATGAGGCTGATGACTCAAAACTATGATTTTGTGGGGGTTTGCAATTGGTCACCTGTGATCAGCAGAGGCCGCTAAAGCTCCTACCCCTTCAGTCATAGGTGTGGGAATGTAATGTGGGACACATGTTGTGAGATCCAGCAGAATAACGTTGGTGCCAGCAGATGTCAGCAGGGTGTGGTCATCAATGAGATGGATGTTGTTGCGCTTCTGACTGTCCAGGGACAGCAAGCCTTGCATCAACAAAGCATCTGCTGGTAATTTGTTGGCTGCTGCCTCCTGCAAATTGTCAGGTGCTGCTGATTGACAGGCATGAATATGTCTGCACTGTCAAAATGTGTCGCAAGGGTACCATGTCTGAGTGTAGCAAAAAGTGCTGTGCACACGGAGTGGTCTGCAAGCACTGTTGATGCATTTGCTTTTTGAGTTCTCAGGCAACACAAATAGTGCAGTGCCGTTCAGGTATGCCGCAGAGTAGCACTGTACATGTAACAAGAGAAGTGTCACTACCTGCTCAGCAACCTGATTGTTGACAGCAAGACATGCAGTGTCCGCTATCTCGACCTTAAGCACAGATGCACCTGCACCTGCACCTGCAGCCGCATCTGCCTCTGATGTCGGGCCAGCTTTTTCCACAACCTCCGCAGAATGGCCCTGCTGAGTGTAGGCAACGTCAGCCTGATCAGTTGCAGCAGAAGTTGCAAGACCGTGCTCGATCCCTTGATCAACCGACTGAACAGTCTCGGACAGCTCAGGGTCCACGAGAGCTGCAGCGTACGGCAAAGCCTGCGGCTGAGGCTCGTGCAGACTCTCCTGAATGAAAAGGTGCATGATCAGGTTCCTATACTCAGTCCGTGCACGTAGCTGGTAAGATGCAAAAGCTTGCATCCCAGTATCTGGTAAAATTACCTGCTCTTCGGAGGGTTCCATGGTGATGTTGTGATCTAGACTCGGTACTGTATACCTCCAACAGTTCCAGGTCTGATCCAATTTAGTGCGAGGCCTGTCTGGTTGTCAGTGGGCCCCTGCTTCCTTCAAATGAGATTTCATGCCATTGTCTACCGACGTGCGCGCTTAAGTACGACTACGTTACTTGCATCTGAAACAATATTGGTAAATTAATAACAATATTGGTAAATTAAATAAGATACATGTAAACACATTAAATTCACATGCATGCATGCACATGCTACAATATATAGTACATAGGGTTTGGCAATTTGAAAGATGCAATGGCAGGTGATGTGCCTGCAAGATCAGACCACTGATCTCCTAAGCTGCCTGCTATCACATACCCTCTGGCCGTCAGTTGAGCCCTCTTATCTGGCTTATATACAGATGCCAATCGTGTATCGTCTGGATCTCGCATATCAAGCTGGAGATAGCACGGCTGAGTTTCTGTTATGTTGGGGTCACTGCATTGTGACCCGTACCCTGCAGCCTGTAGGTTGCTTGCTGTGGATTGCCTGTTGTTGCCTGTGTCATGCCTGCCAACAAACATGTCAAGCTCAGTCAGACCCACAAGGTAAGTAGTCAGAACGGGTGCTCTGTTTGTATGCAATCACTCACAGAAATAAGAGGCACCTGTGTTTGGTGCAGACAATGGACACCTGTGCACCTGACATGCAAATCACAACGCAGGCTCAGCCATTGAGGGCTCAACACCCACACAGCTGAGTGCAACAAAACAACTTGGGTCACAGCAACGCAAGCAGCTGATGACTCCTTTGATGACTAGCTTTGCTTACATCCACTGTATGTTTAGATGATGTGCCTGAAAGCGACACGCCTTGTAACGAAACACATGCCATCACTTAAAATAGCACAACGTGAGCCTTGCACTTCTTGACAAGGAAAGCATGCATGCAAAATTAGGCTGTTGTTTTGTGACACTGCTGTTTTGCCTGATTGCGACGTGAACAAGAACACCAAACTTCTAATCAAAGCCATGGTATGTACACTAGCTAGCTATCTAGCTAGCAGGCATGTTGTCTGAGGAAGGCAGCGGCATATATATCAGCTATCCATAAAACACATCTGCCTTTCAGCCAGCTGCAACAGCTAATCGCAGCCAACTGCAACAAGCCAGTGCAACAGCTAACTGCAAAAGCCGGATCAGAGTCTGACCTGCCAGTGAGGAATGTGACGGTGAAGCCCTGGTGGTAAAGGGCAGTAAAGAGGGACCTGCTGGGCGTCAAGGCTGGAGCATTCCCAGCCGCCTGCCAAGCTCTGCATGAACAACACGTCTGATCAGATTGGAGTGTCCAGGTCAAATAGGAAGGGATGGCAGGTGCTGCAAGAAAAGCACACTGTCCAGAGCCAGAAATAGTCCAGGGCTCAACACAGGTGTACATCAGCGGCAGAGATGCAATCCCAAGAAAAATAAGATGTCTGCTACCGGATCACTCGACACACAATGCTGCACTGTGCTCACATTGTTCTATGCATGCCAGTTGCTGAAAACTGCATGGAGCATAGTACAGCTGAAAATCGTTTGTAGCTCATGCCATTGCATTTTGCTGATGCGTTATGCTGGCAATGAGGATGCCCTATACTGAAGAACTCAGTACAGTGCTATTGGGCTGCCAAATGCTTGCAAGCAAAAGACGTGACAACAGTTTGTCTGTATTGTGACTTGTTGCGTTGGTAATTGTGCGTGGCAGTTGCAACCAAGTTTCAGTGAGACAAAAAGGTGCAGTGTGAGTTGCTTCTGCAAGCATGTTCTGCCCTTGACAAGCTTGCTGGTCATTGCTGTCATGTGCATGGCTGCACAAACGTGATAGCAGGCTGCACGGGCTGTGAACATGCCAACTTGGCTGTTTAGGCAATTTGCAGAGGCCATGACTGAAGGATCACACCTTCTTGCAGAATCATCTTCCGGCACACCAGCCAGCTGATACTCCTGCCATTCCTGTCATTCAACATCAGGAGCAGAGGATACTGAGTTTCTGTGGACATGCAGCAAGATGTTCTGTGCGTGTGGCATCGAGTTGAATCCTGGTGCCATCATGCATGAACATGCAAAGCGACAATTCGAATGCATGTGGACACATATCTTGATGTGCCATGTCACAAGCAGCACCATGTGAGCCCAACCGGAATTGGCATTAAAGATATCAACGGTTGCATACGGCATGAGGGCCTTACTGGGAGGTTGGACAAAGTAGTTTCGTCAATGTCAAAGACAACCACTTGTGACCGGCTCACATTCTCAACATTGTCAAAGTAATCTGCAGCTGCGTTAACAGCAACTTTTACGTCCTTCAAATAGGGTCCAACCTGCCAAAAAACCCAGGTTTTGATTCAGTATAGGCATGTAGGACTTCTGCAGCTGCTGAGCACTGATGATGAGATGAATGTACTTCACGAGTGTGCACTTACAATATAAGCTCTCAACTCCGTGCTGAAAGTATGCGTGGTTCTGGAAAGGTGCCATCCACGACTTTGCCCCCACCCAAAGCGTACAGGCAATTAGACTCTGCCAAGGGCTTTTTGCCAAAAGCTACAAAGCCCTGTGCAACAAAACTTCAATGAATTGCTTGTTCAGGAAACGAATGTCCCATTCAGAAGCACAGCTTCGTCAAATTCATCGTCTGCTGTTGTGCTGCTTGTGCGTCATCGTCCGGCAACTCAGAACACTCTCCTTACCAGAGTGATCCCAAATACAAATACGAGGAACGTGCTCAAGCAGGCCCAGGCAAGCAATCCGTTCTGCCCACAGACGGCCTCCCGGATTCGCTCAGATCGAGGCAACAGAGCCTCTTTGGCCTCCAGCTGCAGCGACCCGCCCGTGTCGCTGTCCGCCTCAGCCATGTCCAAGCCGTACCCTCACCTCGCACAGCTCAAATGACGACCCACCGATAATGATCGGCTGAAGCTCGCCCCGAATGATTTCGGCGCACTTCCGGCGGTACCACAGCACGCGCTTTAAGGATCCGCCCCCGCAAGCATCCTAAACCACCTGCATACACCATTGGTGACTAAGACCTTGAACATTCCCGCAGCCATGTGAAAAAAGCTTGACTAACATCTTGTCTCCATTCCCGTCAGCTGCATTCGGTTTGTTACCTTCACTTTCAGTATTACGAGTGCACGCAATCTACGAACTCAAAGGACATTTGCTACGCATGTAGGAGTTCTTATGGCCTTGTCTTGATGCTTGACTTCGTCTGTAAGCCATGTAGAAATGATTTCCCAAACAGCTACAGTCCCAAGCGCTAGCTTCTATTAGTTATAACTCAACGTCTTGACATTTAGTCCGCAGGTGCAATGGACTTGGTATCAGACAGTCATGTAAATTGTAAGCCAAGTTTGACAGCAGAGTACAATTATAAAGGGAAGATGCTAGGGGTCCAGGTCTAATTGCGCAGCCCCATTGACAAGAAAGCTGCCCCTGAGTCAAGGGCATACTAGTAGTAAGACGAATATCCTGTGTATCCGTAACATTTGCGGTATTGCTTATCACAATGACAGAACATTCAAAAGTGCTGCTTGTTACAAGGGTTGCTCACAATCATGCAACAATGGCAGACAACATCTGTAACATCAACAACCTCTAGGTACGGGTACATAGAGTGATCATTTCAGGTTTGAAAAAGACACCTTGGGTGAGGCACAAGAAAGCAAGCAAAATATGTTATTCATATCTTCATTGACATGAAGATTACTAGGATGCTTGGGTTTGTAGCGATCTACCTGAAGCCCAAAGCTGCGTGTTCCGCTAACATGACGAGAGAGGCTATGATAAGTAGGTGCCTGAAAGTACATCCTGGACAACAATCGCTGTGGACATCCTTCAAACACTTGTTGTATTCACAGTACTGGAGGACTTGTGACAGGTGGCTGGCCTTGGCGATACAGGACATTGCACATGTCCAAACAAATGCGTCAAACAAGAAACATGGCCAACAGAGTTGGTAGATGAGAATGCAGCAATACTGTGTCTCACTAGTGATTCATTCATGTGAAGTCATAACCATGCGTGTATACAACACATATGTGTGGTGCATCATCTCTTCTGCATGGGCTGCAGAACAATCACATCTAGCGTGATATCAGTATCCCTTTGCTAGTTGCTGAACATCATCATCGGACAGTGTGGTGTCAGAAACGGCAGTTCCCTTTGATCAGCTATTGCATGTATGGGGCATCTTGAATGGATTTTTTGGGGTATGCTATTCTCCAACTGCTGCAGCATCTGCCAATTCAAAGTGAGCAAGGGACCGCTAATTCGAAGGGATGTCAAGACGACTTGCTGTGAGGCGCTGGCTCAACTTGCTACAGTAGGTTTGTGCTTGAGGCAAGAGTGATCTGCAGTGAAGCTTAAAAAGCTGTGTGCTTGCCTGCGACTCAGGCCATCACTCATCACAGTGATGAAGTGGGTGATCTGCCTTTTGGCACTTTTGACAGCGCAATTCTGCTTCTGTGAGCAGACTGCACAGCTCATGAGCACTGGAGTATGCACAGGCTGCAGCTGCTCATATTGCACTTGCAGCGCTCGTTGGTATGTGCAGCTCAGTGCTTCTTCAGCCCATGTATCTG
>JAABUW010009606.1_pt1 | contig 10983 bp, 11 predicted proteins | sample 5560081 | NCBI WGS metagenome assembly JAABUW01 (sample SAMN10711882, study PRJNA513363) | rock metagenome | isolation source: Antarctica rocks | place: Antarctica: Victoria Land, Knobhead sud | reverse complement strand
TTGGCATGGCCGATGACATCCATGACAGGCAGCAGCTGCCGCAGCGACATGGGGAACTTCGTGGCCATCCAACACTTGGTGCTGATCTTGCGCCCCTTCTTCTTCACTTCCTCGCCAGGCTTTGTGGAAGAGCGTGCTGACACCTTGACCTCCTTCAGCTCTTCTAGCGCTGCTGCTTCAGCCTGCATTTGATGATGCTTGAGTATCAAGATCAGCGTCAGTGTCGCAAATGCAACAGGTGTGTTGCTCAGGGAAGCTGTTTGGTGTTGCATCAATGTAGCCAACTTGTAGCATGCCATCAATGAACAGCATGTGCATGACTGCTTCCACCGAGAAGATCAGCCATGAAGCTTAGCTGATTGCAACAGTCTGCATGTCTGTCTGTGGGTACGTTCACACCAATCAAGATGGGCAGAGCGCTGAATGCGTACTGTGTTCACAGACAAACACTGCCAGTTTTGCCTGCGTGACGCTGTTATCAACGAGTGCTGCCTGCCCACTCTCCCACACAGCCTACCAGCAGGCTCTTTCACAAGCTAATTGCCTCGCAAAAGAGCAATAAGAGCGCCAGACAGTCAAATGCAGTCCTGTCACCACAGATACATCGAAGACCAAAACATTTATACAGAGAAAGAAAGGGACAGAATTATTTGCTTGCTGCATGGACTTGTCATGAGCATAAAAATGTCATGCAAGCATACCTGTTCCTCATCAGTGATAGCATTGCCTTTGTCTTTATCTTTTTTGGTGCTGCCTGCGCCGCCCTGCATGGCCTTCAAGCTCAAGGGGATCTCACTGATCTCATCCTCTGGAAGGCTCAGACCCACATAATCCTGAAAGGTGGCCCCCGCTGGAATGACAAAAGAAGCCTGCACACAGAGGGCCACATGCTGTCAACTGTCCCAGTATGCAACATGGCTTTGTTAGATGTACAGGGCAAGATAATGATCTGTCATCATGTCAAGTCCAAAAATCTTTGACGTACACTTTGAAGCAACAAGAGCAACATGTGATGTTGGACCATGAGTGTCAACACCCACTTGCAGTGTGATACTTTGCTGAGCATGAGCTGTCATGTACTGGCGGCAAAAGCTTTGTGCTCCTTGACACAACTTCCCTTGCTGCAATGCCGCTCAGCTTCTAGTCTAGGAACTGCATCACTGACATGGTCACAGCGACCTTGAGCATGCAGAATGTGTGATTCAATAGGAACTAGCTGGCCCCAATGACTGTGCATTGTAATCACATGACCTAGCTAGCCCCCAATGACTCCAATGTAGTCATATGACCTAGGTGGCCACAATGACTGTGCATTCTGATCATGTGGCCTAGCTGGACCCAAAGACTGTAAAGTCCCTGGCTGTCTGACTGACTCACTGACTGACCGACTGACCGACTGACTGTCTGAGGGAATGACTAACCTTGAGGTGCTCCATGGCAGTCATGCGCCCATTGGCTTCGAAGATGCGGCACACCCAGCCCTCCACCTTCTCAGTGGAGTCATACCCAAACATGGTCTTCTGGGGCTTCAGCCTGAAGTCCTGGGTTTCCACCTTGGTCTTGCCTGCACCATCCTGAATGGCCATGTCCACCTGCATGCCACACCTCACTGCACTCACACTCACTGCACTGACACTCACTGTACCCACATTCGCTGCACTCACACTCACTGCACTTACTGCACTCACACCTCACTGCACTCACACCTCACTGCACCCACACTCACTGTTCTTACTGCACTCACACCTCACTTCACTCACACTCACTGCACTCACACTCACTGCTCATATGTACGGCAGACTCACTTTTCATGTTTGTGGCAGACTCACTGCTCATGTGTATGGCAGACTCAATGCTCATATGTGTGGCAGACTTACTATTCATATGTACCCGGAGAGGCCACCTGACAATGCATGCAACTCCCACCTGCATGACTCAATGTAAAAGCAGGCAGAATTGTTGTACAGCACAACCAACATCCCTGTGCTTGAGCTAGTGCAGTGTCAGACGTGCAGTCAGTAATAATGATAATTATTATTACGCTTTCCAGCTCATGATGAGCTAGGTACGTGCAGGACAAGTCTTATCTTTCCAAAGCAGTCTGTCTTGCGCATCTCTATACGGTCTACTAATCCCACGGGCTTGGCAATCTTGCAAAGCAACATCATTGAAACTAGACCTAGGGCGACCAGGTGGGCAAAGCCCCTTAACTTGACCAAACAATAGCTTCTTAGGCAATCTATCATTAGGCATCCTGAAAACATGACCTAGCCATCTGAATCTTTTGCCTTGCAACTGAGACTCCACAGACAGGGTGTTGCACCTGTTCAATATGTCCACATTTGGCACATGATCACGCAAGGAAATGCCACAGATGCGTCGCAAGCAGTCCATCTGAAAAACAGCCAAAGGGCTGATGTGCTGCTTCACAACAGCCCATGTTTCTCCAGAATACAACAGCACTGACATGACGACACACTGGAAAAACTGCATTTTAACAAACTAGGTCAAAGCCCTAGAGGACCAGATGTTGACCCGTCTGAGCTGCTGGAAGGCATTGTTTGCAGCAGTCACTGGGTGTGTTATCTCAGTGTCTAAAGTGCAGTCTGAGTTGAAAACACTGCCCAAGTATTTAAACTGGGAGACCACTTCTAATGGACGTGCAGTCAGTACTGCACTAGTACTTGCAGAAAGATGCTACAAACGGAGGTTTTGGGTCTGGAGTTGGCCAGAAGATGGATTCCTACAGTCCTGATGGGTACACTTGTGGGTTGCACTGCATACCCTGTGCTCAGAGCAGTGCACTTGCATTGATGCCGTAAGGACGATGCAGCTGTATGCAGAGCCAGGGGTCATCAATCAGCCAGCCTTTACACTACTGTCATGTAGTGCATGCATTGACTTCGCCAGCGACCATCCTTGTTGCAAAACATTGAGAGTTGATAAGGCCAAAATGGAGCATGTGATGATGCTGCAAAGCTATGCAGATCAGTGCTCACCTCAGCATCCATGTCCCTGACCTTCTTCTTCTTGGCCATGCTGGCGAACAGCTTCTTCTGGTGATCGCAGATGTAGACATTTGCTGGCTGTGTAGAGGCGTCAAACAGCATGCTGAAGTGGCCACGTCGCCACTGAGGTATCATCTTCTTCACATCTTCATCCATTCCCATGAGCGTGCCATCGACACGCATCCTGGTGTCATGCTTCCACACCTATATGCCACTGTGTGGGTCACATGGCAGCTCCTCAAACAATAGTAATATTGTATACCAAAGCTATTGGTACTGCATGTAAGCGAAAAACATGGATACAAAAGCTGTGGGGAGCTTATATAAAACTTCATCGAGTTTAGCCATGGCTGACGTGTGTAGTGCATGAATAACAGCATTGGGTCTCTCTCAGGCACAGGCAAATTGTGGTATGCCCACAGGAGAAGCAGACAATGTGTGTAAACAGGACAGATGCCGTGCTCAGAGATGTGCTGCAAGTGTCGAAGGCAACAGTACAAACCTGGTAAGTATCTGAAGGTGCATACTTCCGTAGCAACAGGCCAAACACTGAGCTACCCAGTTGCCAGCTGACCTGCAAACATCATCTCTGTGATAGCTCTTCCTTGGGAACAGTAATTACCTTGTCAAGCTCAGCTACTGTCTACGCTGTGTGCTATCACAGCCACCTGATGTGTCAAGGTCACGCAATGAGCAAAAAGGGTGCGTGGTTGAGGGACAGAAGAGCAATGGAGTTCAAGAGCCAATGCTCCCTGAGGAAGTATTGCATTGAATATAGGGCTAAAGGTTGCCCACATGCCTCATCACAATTGCCCAAGTGACCAACAACATCAAACGTACGAACTGTGAAATGCAGCAGCAAGCAAAGGTCAACAGCTCCTTGGTTAGAGCACACCTTTACACTATAGTTAGGCAGTTCGTTGCAAGTCGTCAGAAGCTGAGCCTTCTTCTCTTTCATTCGCTGCTTCTTGTAGGCGTATGCATGCATATACAGCAGCTTTGTGATGCCATGATGCCGTGTTGAAATGGCCTCATCTAGCGCTGTCCACCGCCTGGAGTTTCTACACATTGAGGAAAACCCAGATTCTAACAGCGCTTGGACAGCTGCTTGGTTCTTCATCAGGACAGCAACATGAAGCACCTGGCAGTAATGCAATGAAAGCCTCAGAGGAGTATGTAGACAGACGAGCATGTAGAATGTTTGTGACTATGCATGCCGGGCCTGTTTTGATTTTGCCAGACTTGGGCTGGACATGAGCACCTGCCATCATGGCAAGAACAGCATCACGCTGCACTATGCAGCTGATGATCATACACTTTTAATGGGAGGCGACGGAATGCAGTCTTAACCGGTGAAAGGTGTTGATTGAATATTGGGCTTCACTGTTTGATCAACAAGCACTTCAAGAAAATGGTCAAGAGTACTGTCTGATGCAATCCCCAGATGCTCAGTGTGATATCTTACCGTGTTGCCCTGAGGGTCAAACTGCGTATGCTGTTCCTGGTTCCACGCCTTTGTCAATTGCACCACATCCTCAATTCTGCCATCAAAAGCAGCCCTGTGATTGTACACATGACATCAACGCCGTCTTGTGTACATACTGCATTACTGAGTTGACACGATGGCAGGAGTAGAGTGTCAACAAAAGCAGAGACATACGCATGAGCCGGGTATTGGGTAGCTGCATATATGCCTGCGGCATATGAAGTGCTGGGATGGTTGTCTGTACGACCTGCAGAAAGCATGTGGCTATGGACACTGGCATATGATCATCTGCAACAGTTGTAGCGAGACAGGTCCAGTCCGCAATAGGCATGCTAGTGCACGCACTTTCAGCAGCGTCGTGAAAGTGTTCTTCATGTTCGTCATCAAAGTCGAAGAACTCGTCGTCATCAGACATTGCCATGTTCCGCCTGTGCCGAGTGCTCCAACGCTGTTATCGGTGTCGTGCCGTTCTGAGGCCCAGAAGCTCCAAATACGTGCACTGAGAGGAACGTAAGTAGGCGACCGCAATGCTCTCTGTTGATGCGGAATAACGATCGATAGGGGTCGCACAATGAAGTCAGGCGCTTGTCAGAACACAACAGACCAAAGAAAGCTATGCCCTAATGATGAGTTGATGCTGGCGTTACAAGCAGGCACCCCCCCCCCCGCACCGGGGGGGGTGGGGCCGGTCAGGGCGGGTAACATCCTGTAAAGGTTGTGCCAGCCTGCGCTTTGAGATGCATCTCACTGGCTGTAGTTACAGTCATGGTGCGAAGAAAAGTTGACCTTGGAAGCTTCTGCACAACTATGGTAGCATCAACGCGTAGGCTGACAGTCTTGACAGCACAATGCATGTAGAGCTGAGATTGGAGGATGTGTCAGTGGTTAACCTATGCATTGGTCTCATTAGGTTGCCTCATTGCTAAAAGCTGCTACTAGTCAACGCTTCTGACTTCAAGTCACATCGATGGAAGCCGTTGGCCACAAGCCCAAGCAGAAGGCATGTGTATCTGAAGCAAGAAGACGATCCCGTGTGTATACCTCAAATTCGAGAGAAACCTACAGCAAGTGCCTTGGTATCATGCCAAGAGCCTTGGTGCAAGACAAAATGCATTAGTATCCAGGATACTGCAACCCAGCAAAGTCAGGCAGCAGTGGATTCATTTGTGCCTGAGAGCCTTGAGGGGCAGCATATGTGAAACCCTGTCCATAGCCAGCTGGGGCAGCTCGCATTGCAGCAGCCTGAAACTGACCAGTCCCAGCTGCAGATCCATACAATGGCTGCGAGCGTGCAGCTGCACTGTCAGCCTGAAAAAGGCAAATAAAATATTAGCCCATCAGAAGCACAGCAGCAATTGCTATGCAATGGATGCCCACTCTGGCCATAAATGCTCAGGCAGCACTTCTGCCCAATCAGCAAAGGCAGAGGATGCAAGGACAAAGGCTGCAATGCTTGAATGCTGGGACGCTATGGCATACCTGCTTCTGCTGTGTTTGTTGAACATGCTGGACTGCCTTGACCACGTTTGCAGCCTGCAGCATTACACTTAGATAGTACTTGTTGCTTATCACAACAGTGCTTGATGGTAACGTGTATAGGCCAATAGGAATATGCAGGTGTCGTAAACACCTCCCAGCGGGTATTATCAGGCATGCAAGCTAGATAGCAGCCACTACAAGGTCACTCAGGGAGCCTAGCAAGCAGCACAGAAGATTGTAACAAGTCACACAATTATCCATTAGCTTGGCACAGTGACTCTGCAGGGAAGACGGTCTCAATCAGGACCAACCTCAGCGTATGACTGAGGCATTGCTATGCCCATTGAGGCCAGGCCCATCTTCTCCCAGATGGACTGTGCTTGCTTAAGAAACATCATCGCAGCCTGCTGCTGCTGCTGCTGCTGCTGCTGCTGCTGCTGCTGCTGCTGCTGCTGCAGCTGTTGGGGCTGTGACCCCCAAAATGACTGCTGCTGCAGCTGCCGCTGCTGCTGCTGTTGCTGCTGCGGCTGCGGTTGCTGCTGAGGGTATTGATGGGTCCAGCTTGGCGCAAGCTGCCCTGTAGCACTTGGTCGAGACTGTTGTGATAGTGCTTGAAGCTGGCCAGGGAACTGCGAGCCCAAGCAAAATCAGTTTGTGCTGAATGACTGCATGGGGTAAGACAAGTACGGGCTGGGTGCATGAGTACTTGATTGGACAGGGCAGGAAGATGTAGGCATGGGGACAAAAATATGTAGGCATGGGGACAGGAATATGGGGACAGGAATATGTAGGCATGGGGACAGCAATTGTAGGCATGGGGACAGGAATATGTAGGCATGGGGACAGCCAGAGGAAGCCTATGCTGCTGCTTGCAGTGCCAAGCCAATGTGCATGTACAAGCAAACTTTTACAGCATTACATGCGCGCTTACCTGTGGTGAGCTGTGAGAAGTCAGCTGGGAGACAGCAGCATTGTTTGCTTTCTGAGAACGGACATCGGATACATTGTCCTGTACAAAGCACAACGATCAGCACACATTGAAGCACAGGCACTAGTGTCATGACATATGTTGGGAACAAGCTGAGCACAATGGCTCTCATGCTTGTCCATGAGCATCTTGGGTACACATTCCAGGCTGTCACACCTGGCTGTGGACTGTGGAGGCCGGGTGTGAAGCAATGGAAGGCTGTGCGTCTGCCTTGACAAGCTGAGGAGACCAATGACTCCAGTCCTCTGGACGTCGCACCACGCCTGCATAAACAGACACATAGCATTCATGTGTTAGTCAACAGCAAGCATTGATACTGCCCCTGGCAGCATATGGTGCTGTCAGGTTTCTTGGGACATTTTTAGTGACCAGGAATGGTGAAAGACTAGGCAGAAATTGTACAGCCGAGGAGATCGAAAGTGTGTTTTGAGCATAGGACACAAGATTTTCACATACCTGAGCTATACGTGTTTGCGAAGCCTGTGTCTGCTGGTTGTTTGGCCGTTTTTCTCCTGGTCCTCCTAGCTGGCGCTTGTTGTTTCTCTGAAACAACAGGATTCACAGGCAGCAGGGTTGCTTTGCTTCTGGCCTGGCTCCTATACCTGTACACCTGCGCAGGCTTGCTGGTGAAAGGCAAGCTGGCAATCGTATCGCGATGTCAGCGACCAATCAAACCACTCAGGTAAGACATGCATGGGTGCCTCTGGTGAAAGGCAAGCTTGCGATCGTATTATGATGTCAGCATCCGCCTTACAGATCAGATCACTCAGGCAAGACATGCATGGGTGCCTCTGGAGAGGGTACCTGGTCACGTATATGCCAGGCTATAAGGGGAGCAAATGCTCTGTCCAGGCTCTGCTCTACACACATAGCTGTGGCGAACAAGTCAGGGTCTGCGGCTGAGTCATTGACGTCCCATACGAGCTGATCATGCAGCCTCATTGATCCGAGCGGTATGTCCAGCCTACATGCAGCGGTCTGCTTTGCAAACATGGCTCTGCTGTAAGCAAGCTGATAAGCTTGAAGTCTCGACTCACTTCACGATCTCGTTACGTTCTGCCTCTCTGACGGCTTGATCACCAGAACTCGTGTATGTATCCACTTGCTGCTGGATAGCACTGAGAACTGCGGGTACAATCGCCAGAGGGAGATTGTTCTCCTGACACAGCGTGGTAGCAAAGCTTTCGGCAGCTTCCGGAGACGCAGAGGAGTGCCAGCAGAACGTGTCTTGGAACCGCTGCTGATCTAAAGCTATATCCAGGCGTATTGGCACGACTTCATCCATTGGCATGGTCTGCTGCAGGTACAGTGTTGCTTCACATGCATGCACAGTACAGATCCACTTTCTGACAAGACTCTTGCCCTGGCAGCCAAAGGAAGTCGCAAAGCGATGCAGAGTATCTGCACGACTATATGTCTTAGCTTTGAGGTATGATTTTTACGTCGCAAAAGCAGTGAGCAATGAAACCACAACGTTGCTTGTACATTTAGACTTCTTGAGTTGGGTCAAGAGAGAGAGAGAAGCGTCAACAGGTCATGGTGACTGGCCTCAAATCCGCACAGACGTGCATTTGCAACCAACGTTGCTATAGTCAGCCACAAATGACCTTGTGAGCGGTAGCCATGTGCTGCACGCTGAGTCGCTCCACGACACGTTTGGCTTGGTTGCCTGATCAAGCTGGATCAGCTTGCACAGTTTTGTCTCTAGAAGCATTATGTATTATCGCAGCTTTCTAATGAGTCCTCATTGGCATGTACTCAAGTGGCACAACAGCGCCGGATAGACAAGTTCAGACAACGCAGATAGCAAGGGTTAGAAGGCCCTTGCAGCTTGGCAGCTTGCTGACTGTGAGGAGTGGCTTCCGCAACAACAATGCAATAACAGCAACTGCAGCGCGATGTTTAATCTGTTCATACTTCATCAACCATGTGTACGAACAGTGTGAAGCATATGCAAGAATGGCAACTCCTGAGATGAGAGAAAAGACTGCCAAATTCCCAGACCACTACATTGCTGCACCATTCCCATGGCTCAGCCTGCTGGTCCTACTGCCATGTGCTATACTGGCTGGTGTTGGAGTGCGCGTACGCATAACTGCCATGCTCCTGATGGCAGAAATCACCAGAGGCACGATTGCTTTGATTTGGCAGCAAATGTAAGCCGGAAACTCGGCCATGCTTCTTTGCTTTGCACAATCCATACCGCCTGCACAAATTTTAACATCAGGCTTTGCTTTCAAATGTCGCCGTTTGCCCAATGTCTTGCTTACCACTGCTGCTCATGTTGCACATCATGACACAGATGCCCAACACTGCATGCACAGCCGGAGCAATGCGCCTGCAGGTCTATATATGTTGTCTACAAGCTGCAACCAGATGAACTGGCAATGAAGAGGCTGGCGATGTTTGGCTGCTCTGCCTTGATGTTGGCTCACCCTGCTCAGAGCCCTCCCAGAGGCAACTGTTACGCAGGTCTGCACCTGCTCTTTTGCACCATTTACACCCATCAATGGACAGTCTGCATTCACAGGGCTCATGCATCCTTTGTGCAAGCATGTGTGCTGTAGACAGGTCACACCCTCAACTACAAATTGTACATTGAATGCTGTGCAAATGCAGGAGCTCTGCAGCAGAGTGGTTTGCCCAAGTTTTTCAAGTCTGCAGCGCTCCTTGCTGCAAGGTTGCTGGTGGCAACTTTTGTTCTTTGGAGTGGCGCAACTCAGGCACACCTCCTACGTCTTCAGCACAGCTACCCTGTTACTCATCAATGCACAGATGCATCTGGGTCTGGCTACACCCTAGCTGAAGGGCTTGCATGCATACGCAGCACACAAAGGGTATATGCACATTGCACATTACCTGGCATGAACGATTAGCTGGAACGCCTGTAACTTATCATTATTACTATATTGCTTGTAGCCATTGCAATATGTGAAAAAAGGAAGGGGGGAAAAAGACTGTGGCTATGACTGCAGATCTTGCGCATTGTAGCGCGCGACTGGGCAGCTGTCCTCAGGCATCCCCTTCATGAAGGGCATACCATCAAGCATGATGGGCATGACAACAATTGGCTTCTGGCAGAATTTGCTCTGGGTCTCCCCTTTGCACTTGGCTTCAAAACGTCGGTGGTGACAAGGTTGCTGATTGCCGTATTACTCATGGAGGCTGTCACATGCTGGCAGTTCTGGCAGCAATGGCCCACATGGTGCGATGGAACAAGATGCATGCCTTGTTTTCTGTGAGCTTCATGTGAGGCTGTTTTAGCATCTGTCAATGAGTGTCATGGTCAGGATCTGATCTGTTCCATAGGCAATTGCAATGTACATAAGTTTAATAACAAAAATGCAGGCCACAGTGAGCATCTACGATCATGCAATATCTACCGAGATGACCTGCTTTGTGCAAAGAAGCAATGTTGTGATTTAGTGCAGCATACAACTTGTACCAGCTGAAAGGCTTCTGTGCCGCTCATATTCAGGCTTGACTTTGCCTATAGTGTCTGACCTTGCTCATCTTGTGCATTTTGTGATAATAGTTGCGCCTGATTGCAAGACGTGCTGTTGTTGTTCGCAGGCAGTACACAGCTCACGTGAGATCACATTTTGCAACCAATCTAGGTGTATCTGGCGGATTGCTACTGTTGCAATGCTGTGGTGCTGGTAAATACACTTTGGATGAAGCGCTCCAGAAGCAGGAGTGACCAAGCATATGTTTGTTTGTATATGCTCTTTGCTGTGTAATCCCCTGTGCTTAGCTGTGTGATGGCTCAGCTATCAAGCACCATGGTCAGCCGTGGCATCAGCAGCTGCCACACCTACCTAAAGGTTAACAAATGCATGCAAGCTATAAGACATGCGATTTAGAGCGTATATGCACTGGCTGCATCCTGCAACTGTCACCAAGTCTATCAGCAGGTATACAACACGATGGCTCCTTCTAGGAGTTTCTACTTGATAAAATGCCCAACCATTGCTCTAAAATTCTCAGGCTTCTGTGTCGGGTAGTGGGCAGAGGTTTTCTGC
>JAABUW010009605.1_pt1 | contig 10983 bp, 11 predicted proteins | sample 5560081 | NCBI WGS metagenome assembly JAABUW01 (sample SAMN10711882, study PRJNA513363) | rock metagenome | isolation source: Antarctica rocks | place: Antarctica: Victoria Land, Knobhead sud | reverse complement strand
TTCAGCAGGGGGGGGGGTGTTCTCCAACAGCGCGCGGGTCATCAAATGGGCCGTGAGCGGGGTCAATAAGATGCCGTTGCGCCCGTGTCCTCCGGCGAGAAAGACGTTGTCCCACCGGGGCGCGCGCCCCAGGATCGGCAGGCCGTCGGGCGTGACCGGGCGCAGTCCGGCCCAGTGTTCATGCAGGGGCAAGCGTGCTGCCAGAGGGACAAGGTCCGTCGCCATTGCGCGCAGGCCGTCCCTGCCGCCTGGCGTTGGGACGGCATCAAAACCTGCGTGTTCTTCGGTCGCGCCGACCACAATGCGGCCTTCAGAGCGCGGCACAAGATAACCCTGCGTGCCATAAACCGTGTACGACACGGGTAGGGGGAAAGCCGTGCTGAGCGCCAGCGCCTGCCCGCGCAGGGGCGTGACCGGCAGCGACAGGCCAAGAGCGGCCGCAAGGCTGCCGATCCATGCCCCGGCGGCAAGCACCAGCTGACCGCACTCAATGGCAACAGAAGACGCAGCCGCTCCCGTCACGCGCTGGCCTTGAGTATGAAGGGCGTTCACAGAGGCATTGGGATGGATGACAACCCCAGCGTTCCGGCAGGCAAGGCGCAGAGCATCCAGCAGCCGGCGCGGCGTAACATGCTGTTCGCGCGGGGAATACACAGCCCCCACAACGCGGGAAGAAAGTGCAGGCTCCCGCCGAAGCGCATCGGCGCTGTCCAGCCATTCCAGCGGCAGGCCCAGAGTTTGCTGCCACGCCAGGCTTTGGCGCAGCGTGTCCGCTTCGTGTTCGGTTCGGGCCACGCGCAGCATGCCCGGCCCGGCAGGGGCAATCTCCAGCCCGCTCGCATCGCTCAGCTCTTTGAGAAACTCCGGGTAAAGAGCGAGACTGTCCAGGCCCAGCCGCACAAATGCACTATAGGAACGCGCTTCCGCCAGCGGAGCCAGCATGCCCGCCGCCGCCCAGGACGCGCTGCCCGCCGTGCCCGCATCCAGCACGGCGACACGCGAGTCCCTCTGCGCCAGCCGCCACGCGAGCGATAGCCCAACAACCCCGCCGCCGACAATGAGGACATCACAATGAGCCATCGGCGTCTTTCAGCGAACGTCCTGCCCTGCCAGTCCGCCCTGCGTGCGGTTGATGTCGGGGGACGCGTCCTGCAATGAGGGCAGCGTCTGGCCTGCCTGCACCAGCTTGCAGTGCCCATCGGCAAACAAATCATTGCGCCCCCCGACCCAGCAATCCGAGGTGGGAGTACCCGACACGAAATATTTGCTGCCCCAGTAGCCGAATGCCGCGCCGCTGTTGGCGTGGGCATTCAGCCATTCGCCCACCAGTATCTTGTGGGACGGCATCGCCACTTCGCTTTCGTAGCGAGTTGTGCAGACGCCACCAGCATCGGCTTTATGCATTGCCACCCTAAGATTGACAATCGTCATTTGGTTGGGCACAGCGTCGGCATGGTAAAAGCAGGCCGAGTACCCATACGACGTGTTGTCATAACTGATGGAAGGATCGGAGGGACAAACAAGAATGGAAGGGGAAGTGCCAACGACAGACTTCCAGGGGTCGAGGGGGTCGCGCTGCTGCGCAATGCCGAGGTAAGACAGCACAAGCCAGCGAAAATGCTGCCCTGTCCACAGGTACGGGTCGCCGGTAGCGGTACATAGCGTGTTGAGCGCCGGGTTTGCGCTGCACCCATTCGGGTAGCCGCCATCATAATCCTGTGCGTACTGCGCAAAGCCGAGGCCAATCTGTTTCATGTTGGACACGCAGGTCGTCTGCCGCGCTTTCTCCCGCGCCCGCGCAAACACGGGAAACAGCACGGCGGCCAGCAACGCGATAATGGCGACGACAACGAGCAATTCAATCAAAGTAAACGCGCGGCGTGTGATTGTGCTATCCTCCCGCCATCATTTGAACCAATTCCAGCGTGTCGTTCTCAGCCAGAAGCGTTTGGTCATACTCGGTGCGCGGCACGATCTCGCCGTTGCGCTCCACGACCACCATCTGCGGTTTGAGATTCAGACAATGAAGATAATCAGCGAGAGAGAGACCGTCATCAATATCACGCACATCGCCGTTGATTGTCAGCTGCATTGTTTTGCCTCCCATGCGCTTTGCAGCGCACGCCAATAGTCCCGCGCCACTAAGTCCGGGTTCGCGGCCCGCATGATGGGCGACAGCGCCGCCACGCCCGCCGCGCCCGCCTCAATGCACCCCGCCACGCGCGCGGGCGTGATGCCGCCAATGGCAAGTACGGGAATGGAAACAGACGCGCAGACTTCGCGCAGGAAGCTCAGTCCCTGCGGCGCGACATCGGGGTGGCTTTGCGAGGCGAAGAGGGTGCCGGCGATAAGATAATCCGCGCCCATCTGCTCGGCTTCCACGGCTTCAGCCGCAGTGTGAATAGACACGCCCCAAGACGTATACTTGTGCGTGAGACATATTGCCCGGAAAGAAACCATTGACAACTGAGTTCCACAGCCTGTTTTTCGCACTGCGTATGTATCCGCGCCATTGATAATCAGAAGCGTAGGAGGCTTTATCACATCTGCCAAATCCAGTGCTGCCCGCACCAACTCAAAGCGATCAGCAGATTTATCACGCAACTGCACGACATTGACGCCCCCAACCACCGCCTGCGCGATAACTTCGCTTAGGTGGGGATGCGGCTCCGTCACCAGCATCAGGCAGGGCAGGGGAAGCATCGGCTTACCGCACAATGCCTTCGGTTGGGCTGGACGCAGACGCGAACGGCAGCACCGGCATGCGTCCAGCCAGGTACGCCAATCGCCCCGCTTCCAGGCCCGTCTTCATGGCCCGCGCCATCATGGCCGGGTCGCCGGCCCGCGCAATTGCCGTGTTGACCAGGCACGCCGACGCGCCTATCTCCATCGCCTGCGCCGCCTCGCTGGGAACCCCAATGCCCGCATCCACCACCACAGGGACAGTGGCCTGCTCAATAATAATGCGTATTTGTTCCTGCGTCTTCATGCCCTGCCCGCTGCCGATAGGCGACGCCAGCGGCATCACGGTGTGCGTCCCGATTTCCTGCAAGCGCAGGGCGAGGGCAGGGTCGGCATTGATGTACGGGAGCACGATAAACCCTTCGGCCACCAGCACTTTGCACGCATCATAGGTTCCTACTGGGTCCGGCAGCAAATATTTGGAGTCGGGAATAACCTCCACCTTGATCCAGTCGGACAATCCCATCGCCCGCGCCAAACGCGCGGTGCGGATCGCCTCGTCCGCCGTCTTCGCCCCCGCCGTGTTCGGCAGGATATGATACTTCTGCCAGTCGATCTCATCCAGAATAGAGCGCATAGGGGCGTCCAAATCAATGCGCCGCAGGGCGACGGTGACGATTTCGCATCCCGACGCTTCCAAAGCCGCATTCATTTCTACGGCATTGCGGTACTTGCCCGTGCCCAGCATCAGGCGCGAGCGGAACGTTTTGCCGCCGATCGTCAGCCCATCACTACTGGCTGTTTCCTGCACTATATCTCGTTCTAAGATTGCCATAATTTTCCCTTACACGCTGAAGATGCTTGTAACAGACCAAGTGGAGCCAAGTTGTTATTTGTAAATCTCGCCGCCCTGCGCGCGGAACTCGGCGGCTTTCTCAGCAAGCCCGGCGGCAACTGTGTCTGATTCGGGGGCAGGCGTGCCGTCTGCGTTTTTACCGGCCATCTTGAGGTCGTGGGCGTACTGGCGCACGTCCTGCGTAATGCGCATGGAGCAGAAGTGCGGGCCGCACATGGAGCAGAAGTGAGCGACCTTTGCGCCCTCCTGCGGCAGTGTTTCGTCATGAAACTCGCGGGCGGTCTGCGGGTCCACGGCTAGGTTGAACTGGTCTTCCCAGCGGAACTCAAAGCGCGCTTTAGAGACGGCATCGTCCCATGCCTGCGCGCCGGGGTGGCCTTTGGCAAGGTCGGCGGCATGGGCGGCAATCTTATAAGCGATGACGCCGTCTTTCACGTCTTTCTTGTTAGGCAGGCCGAGATGCTCTTTGGGCGTGACATAGCAGAGCATCGCGACCCCGTACCAGCCGATCATGGCCGCGCCGATGGCGCTGGTGATATGGTCGTAGCCCGGCGCAATGTCCGTGGTGAGCGGGCCTAATGTGTAGAACGGCGCTTCTTTGCACCACTCCAACTGCTTGTCCATGTTTTCTTTAATCATGTGCATCGGCACATGGCCCGGCCCTTCATTCATCACCTGCACGCCGTGTTCCCAGGCGATCTGCGTCAGCTCCCCCTGCGTCCTGAGTTCAGCAAACTGCGCTTCGTCATTGGCGTCGGCAATGGAGCCGGGGCGCAGGCCGTCGCCGAGGCTGAACGACACATCGTAGGCGGCCATAATCTCGCATATCTCATGGAAGTGCGTGTACAGGAAGCTTTCCTGATGGTGGGCCAAACACCACTTTGCCATGATGCTGCCGCCGCGCGACACAATGCCCGTCACGCGCGATGCCGTCATAGGCACGTAGCGCAGCAGAACCCCGGCATGGACAGTGAAATAATCCACGCCTTGCTCGGCCTGCTCAATCAGCGTGTCGCGGTAAATCTCCCATGTCAGGTCTTCGGATTTGCCGTCCACTTTTTCCAGGGCTTGGTAAATGGGAACCGTGCCGATAGGCACCGGCGAGTTGCGCAGTATCCATTCGCGCGTTTCGTGAATGTTCTTGCCCGTAGACAAGTCCATCACCGTGTCCGCGCCCCACAGCGTCGCCCAGGTCATCTTTTCCACTTCTTCTTCAATGGACGATGTGACCGCGCTGTTGCCGATATTGGCGTTGATCTTGACCAGGAAGTTGCGCCCAATCGCCATCGGCTCGCATTCGGGGTGGTTGATATTGACGGGGATAATGGCCCGCCCGCGCGCCACTTCCGAGCGCACAAACTCAGGCGTAATCACTTCGGGAATGGCCGCACCGAAGCTTTGGCCGGGATGCTGGCCGACCGACTGCGCGCGGTCGCGGCCCTGGTTTTCGCGCAGGGCGACATATTCCATTTCGGGCGTAATAATGCCGGACTTGGCAAGCTGCATCTGCGTGACTTGGCCCGACCCGCACAGCACTTTGCGCTGGGGCGGCATGGGCAGGGCGGCATCCGAGCGGCCCGCAATAGGCCGGTAGCTGGGGTCGGCTTCCGTGTAGGAGCCGCGCGTTCGAATCCAGTCCATGCGGACGGGTGCTAGCCCCCGGCGCACATCAATATTCGCCTGCGGGTCGGTGTAGGGGCCGCTGGTGTCGTAAACGCGCAAAGGGCTGTTGGCTTCTATTTCTCCGGTCAAATGGTTGTGCGTGTCGTGCAGGGCAATCTCGCGATGGGGCACGCGCACGCTGGGATGCAATTGTCCGTCTGTATACACTTTGCGGGAGGCGGGGAACCGATACTCCGTGCCGACTTCGCTGGTTTGCGGCGTGCCGCCATTGTTGGAAATTGCCATATGCTGGATGCTCCTTGCGTCTTTCTGCGTTTCTCTCACACTTGCGGGCGCGAAACGGCAAAAGCCGCCGCCCTGTTCGTTTGACTGGGACGGCGGCTTCCAAGACGGCGCACTGGAACAAGCCTGTCGTCCGCTTCCCTCCGCCGGCATGACCCGGATCAGGTTGTTGGGGTTGGACTCTGGCGCGTCCTCTCAGCCAGGCAGTTGGTCTGCCTCGCACCCCCAGCGGTTCTGCAAAATATACTTGTGATTATAGTCTGTGGCGGGGGCTGTGTCAAGGGGTGCCGCTACAGAAAACAAGGGCGGGGCTTTGTTGTAAGCCGTTACTTGGTTGGTGGTGGAGGCCAAACGCTCTTGTCAACTAGTAGTCCTTCATAGTAGAATAGTGGGATACCGCTTCTTCAATTTCGTGCGGGCGTCGTCCGTCGTGAAGCGCCAGTCCGTCTTAACGCCGTGCCCATTGCGCCGCTCTTGCCAGGCTGCTATCTGTTCTTGCAGCTTTGCCTTGTTCTCCATGCGCTCCGAAAGACATTGACGCGCCAATACCGAGAGTTCGATCTCCGCCATGTTCAGCCAGGAGCCATGCCGGGGCGTGTAATGCACTTCCAACTTGTCGGCCAGACGCTTGGCTTCGGCAGGAGCAAAGGCTCGATATAAACTCGCGGGGGTATGCGTGTCCAGATTGTCCATGACCAGAACGATTTTGTCGGCCGCGGCAAACTGCTCGTCCACCAGCTTCTTGATGACCTGAGCAAAGTCGACACAGGTGCGCCGATCCGTGACTTCGACGTGCCGCAAGCCAAGAAGCGGGGCAGACACCATAAACAGACTGGCCGTGCCGTTTCGCACATATTCGCTGTCCTGGCGCAGCGGTTGCCCCGGCTTCAATGGCAACGAAGGCCGCGCATCCGAAAGAAGTTGTTTGCTCGCTTCATCCAGGCAAATCAGAGGTCGCTTTTCATCGAGCGGACGCTGATACACGTCCAGTACGTCTTCCATGCGAAAGACAAACTCGGCGTTTTGCTCCGGCGGAATGCACCAGCATTTCTTTAGCCAGGGTTTAAGGCTTTATTGGGGTAAGTTCATTTTTTTGAGCGTCTGGCGCACCGCTTCATGCGAGATGGTGTCCACGACCCGCTGCGCGATGAGCGTGTCTTTCAAGAGGTGCAGGCCCCAGCGTTTGTGACCGTCGGGCGGGGCGCTGCACACGAGGGCGATCAGGTGGGCTTCGCCGTCGCCATCGAGAAGGCGCTCTTTGCGCTTTTGCTGTTCTTTATGATGCAGGGCGGCTTGCACTGGGTCTTGGCCGCGTTCTTTGGCTTGAGCAAAGCGTTGACGGACGCGGCCTACGGTCGGCAGACAGACTTTGACCTGGGCGGCGATGTCCGCGTCCGCCGTCGCGCCGCTTTCCTGAGCTTCATTGGCGAGGAGCAGGATGCGGGCACGTTTACGTTCGCGGGCGGACTGTCTGTGCGAGGTGCTTTTTCGAGCGAGTTCGTCGCGCTGCTCAGGAGCTAAGGTAACATGATAGGTTTTCGGACGCATGAGAGACCTCCAGACGGTTTCTCATTATTCTACCATGTAAGACTAATAGTTAGTGGGCTGATCGTATTTTGTCTGATGCTATCGCTTGTGCTTGTTAGACACTATCGCACTAGCGAAGTACAACACACTCAGCATTACAACGTTGTGCCATTCGGCCCTAATCCAGACTTTAAGAAGATAGGACAAAACCAGGACAACGCTTACATGGCTGTAGTTCAAAAAGAACAGCAGATTCAGCTCGAATGCAATAATCTTCGTTTGTCAGACGCAGAGGTTAAACGCCGCATCACTGCGGTAAGAGAGATAGGCCATGCAGAACTAGACCGAGTTCGGGCAACGGGCTACACTCAATCCTTCAATCCTGATGTATGGAAGCAGTTACCGTTCCAAACCGACCCGCCAAAGTAGGGATACGTCCTATGCCTCTACAGATAGGAACACCGATGCCCTCATTTGAGCGCGCAACCGAATGGCTGGGCGGCGAGATGTTCATAACAAGTACGGGACAGCCCACCCTGGTGCAGTTCTGGGCCATCTCCTGCCCCATCTGCAAGATGAACGTGCCGCGCCTGCTGGAGTTTCTGGACACGTACCAAAGCAGCGGCCTGCGCCTTGTTTCCGTGCATATGCCCCGCATGGAAGCCGATATGGATACTGCCGAAGTGCGGCAGGCAATGGCTGAGATGAACTTGGTGGGGCCGTGCGCCATTGACAATGCCCACGTTGTCGGCGACCGATTTCGGACCGGCGGCGTCTGGCCCTGCTACTTCTTCTTTGACGCGGGCGGCAGATTGCGGAGCCGGGCGGCAGGCGCACTGGGCCTCAAAATGGCGGAAAAGTCCCTCGCGCGCCTGCTGTCGCAAAACACGGATTTACAGCAAGCCGCGTCAGCGCCACAAAAGGCCGTGTCCGCATGACACTTCTACCCAACACGCCCGCGCCTCTGTTCGCCCTGCCTGCCGCGCAAGCGGGAGAACTCGCCGCCGCGCCGATCCGCACGGCAAGCGTGTCCGACTACGCCGGGCAGTGGCTTGCGCTGTGCTGGTATCCGCGCGACTTTTCGTTTGTCTGCCCCACAGAACTCATCGCATTCTCCGACCGTCTGGACGAGTTTGAGGCTCTGGACTGCGCGGTAGTCGGCATCAGCACGGATTCGGTATATGCGCACCGGGCTTGGCTGTCCGTGCCGCGCTCAAAGAACGGCGTAGAGGGATTGCGCTTTCCTCTGCTGTCGAATGCCTCGCACGAGACGGCTTGCGCTTATGGACTGCTGAACATGCTGGACGGAACAGCGGCCCGCGCCCTGCTCCTGGTTGACCCGGACGGCCTGGTGCAATACGCGGCCCTGCACGGCGCAAGCGTGGGCCGCTCGGTGGATGAAACCCTGCGCGTCCTGGAAGCATTGCAGTCGGGGGCGCTGTGCGGATCGGATTGGAAGCCGGGCCAAAGTGTCCTGCAGAAGAATTAACCTATGAAACGGCGCGCTTTTACGCTGATTGAGCTGCTGGTCGTGCTGGCAATCGTGTCTTTGCTGACGGCAATGCTCTTTCCCGTGTTCGCGCGGGCGCGGGAAGAAGGCGCGCGGAACGACATGCCTGTCCAACCTGCGGCAATTGGGGCTGGCCGTGTTCCAGTACGCGGATGACGCAGACAGCCGCTTTCCGTACTGCGGCGACGTATCGGACATCGACACCGATTACTGGCAGTTCGCGCGCGGCGGCAAATACTGGCCGCAAATCCAGCAGATGCAGGCCGCGAACCAGTTTTTGCCGGTCGTGCTTAGCCCTTACGTGAAAAGCCGTCAACTTTGGCAGTGTCCGTCAGACGCTGGCTTTGATGAAACAGACGACGGAACCCCCCTTCCCGCCCACCCCTCTTCATTTGCGGCCTTTGGCAGCAGCTACTACTACCGCACCGTGCTGGCTTTGGACGGGCATACGCTGTCCGGCCTTGCCGGATACGACCGCGACCTGCCGCATGCGGAGCGCGGCCCCGAAGCCGTCAACGTCCTGTTTGATGGCAGCGGAGCGTGGCACGGCGGCCCGGATTATCTTTCCAATCGCTACAACACCCTCTTTGGCGACGGGCACGCCGCCAACATGACACAGGCCGCATTCCGCCGCGCCTGGGGTGTGACGCTGGCCGCCCCATAAACGAACCAATTTTCACATTGCTCCTTTTTGGTCCCTGCAACTGCAATGCTCCCTGGAATGCCGAAGCCATAAACTGGCTTGCATGCGCCCCAGCCGGCACGCTGCATCGGGCGAAAGTCCTCGCCAAAATGGACAAATCACAGGCGCCCTTTCCTTGACAGCAGGGGGGAATACTGGGTACACTAACTCCGACAAAGCAAGTCGGAGATAGGCGCAAAGTGCGCTGTTATTCGTAATCGCTCCTAGTACCATTTGTCTTAGGCTGAAGAGAGAAATATTATGTCAACTGCCACGGATACGATTGAAGAGTTTGCCAACAAAGAATATCAATATGGGTTTGTGACCGAGATGGAGTCGGATACTGTGCCGGTCGGCCTGAGCGAAGACACGGTGCGCGCAATCTCGGCCAAGAAGAACGAACCGGAGTGGCTGCTGGAATGGCGGCTCAAAGCGTACAGGCACTGGCTGACTATGACCGACCCGCTCTGGCACAATGTCCATGTGGACGCAGTAGATTATCAGGCCATCACCTACTACTCGGCCCCCAAGCAGAAGAAAGTGCTGAACAGCCTGGATGAAGTGGACCCCGAGCTGCGGGCGACCTTTGATAAGCTGGGCATTTCGCTGAACGAACAAAAGCGCCTGAGCAATGTTGCCGTAGACGCCGTCTTTGACAGCGTGTCGGTAGCGACCACGTTCCGCAAGGAGCTTGCCGAGCGCGGCATTATCTTCTGCTCGTTCTCCGAGGCTGTGCATAACCATCCCGAACTGGTGCGCGAGTATCTAGGCTCGGTGATTCCCTATTCGGACAACTTTTTCGCGACGCTCAACAGCGCGGTCTTCAGCGACGGGTCGTTCTGCTATATCCCCAAAGGCGTGCGCTGCCCGATGGAATTGTCGACATACTTCCGTATCAATGCGGCAGGGACGGGGCAGTTCGAGCGGACATTGATTATCGCAGACGAAGGGGCCTACGTGTCTTATCTGGAAGGCTGCACCGCGCCGATGCGCGATGAGCATCAGCTGCATGCCGCGTGCGTCGAGCTGGTTGCCATGAAGGACGCCACCATTAAGTATTCCACGGTGCAGAACTGGTATCCGGGCGACAAGGAAGGCAAGGGCGGGGTGTACAACTTTGTCACCAAGCGCGGCAAGTGCGAGGGCGACAACTCCAAGATTTCGTGGACGCAGGTAGAAACCGGGTCGGCGATTACGTGGAAGTACCCGTCGTGCATTTTGAAGGGCGACAACAGCATCGGCGAGTTTTACTCAGTTGCGCTGACCAACAACAAGCAGCAGGCCGATACGGGCACCAAGATGGTGCATCTCGGCAAGAACACCCGCTCCACGATTGTGTCCAAAGGCATCTCGGCGGGGAATGGGCAGAACACATACCGGGGCCTCGTCAAGGTCAATTCAGGGGCGGACAACGCCCGCAACTATTCGCAGTGCGACAGCCTCTTGCTCGGCGACCGGTGCGGCGCGCACACGTTCCCGTACATTGACGTGAAGAACCCGACCGCGACCGTAGAGCATGAGGCGTCCACGTCCAAGATCGGCGAAGACCAAATCTTCTACTGCAACCAGCGCGGCATCTCTACCGAGGACGCGGTCAGCATGATTGTCAACGGCTTCTGCAAAGAAGTCTTCCGCGAGCTGCCGATGGAGTTCGCCGTGGAAGCGCAGAAGCTTTTGGGCGTCAGCCTGGAAGGCAGCGTTGGCTAAGAGACTGTGTAGAAAGGTCATTCTGGTGCTAACCGCCTGAGCATCAGCGCGGATAGGGCGATCTGAATAAGGGCCACGCTCGACGCAGGGCGTTCTTCATAATCCTTTGAGAGC
>JAABUW010009602.1_pt1 | contig 10986 bp, 12 predicted proteins | sample 5560081 | NCBI WGS metagenome assembly JAABUW01 (sample SAMN10711882, study PRJNA513363) | rock metagenome | isolation source: Antarctica rocks | place: Antarctica: Victoria Land, Knobhead sud | reverse complement strand
CACAAGACAAGGCACAGTCTGCACACCTAGAAGCTTCTACACACACATCACAGACAGCTCACAAGGCCAGGCACAATCTGCATACCTGGAAGCTTCTATACACACTCTACACACAGCCCACAAGGCCAGGCACGATCTGCACATCTAGAAGCTTCCATACACACATCACAGACAGCTCAAAATGCCAGGCGCGATCTGCATACCTGGAAGCTTCCATGCACACCTCACAGACAGCTCACAAGAGCAGGCACAATCTGCATACCTGGAAGCTCTTTGAGACCGGCAGAGGCCCTTGACCCAGCACATAGGCAGACAGTGTGCTGAGGTTAGACAGCCTCAGTGTGCGGTCCACAAAGCGCTGAGCCCTTTGTACTGCTGCAGCCACTGCAGCTTGCCCAACTTGCCTCTGAGAGAGACTGGCCTGCTGCATCTCTGCTTGGAAGGATTCCAGCTCTGATGACACAGCAGCTACAGCCTTAGCTTCCTGCATACATGGTACACATGTGAACATGGGTGGTGTTTGCTCCGCCATGTATGCAGCTTTTGACTGGATGCAAACGGATGCAGTGAACAGACCTCATACTTCTCAGGGAGCTCCTCAGGGCTGCACCTACCTGACCCCAAGGGGTGACCCTAGGGGAAAACATGTGTGTGATGCCCAAATAGCCGCTGAGTGACGACACAGCAGCTTAGCTTGACTGTGCAGTTTTGCCTGGAATGTAAAAACAGAGATGCCAACTCAGCAGCATTTGACAGGCACTCTTGAGCCGATGACAGGGTGAGATGTTCACTATACACAATACATGCACTGACTGATTAATTGGTGGGTTGGTTGATTGATTGGTTGGATGACAGACATGTTCAGGCATGACAACAAGTAGCTAGCTGCAGCACATGATGAAGTGGCATGTGAGCTCAAATGTGCAGGCAGCAGTGCCGCCTGCCATTGTGGAGCCATGCGTGCGAGGCTAACAGTCTGCCAATAATAACAAAATTAGTAATTGTAACAACGATGATAACAATGACAGCGATGAGGACGACAAAAGATGACAACAATCATCATCTGAACTTGCCAATGCAAACAGACAGTCAAGAGCAGCAGGGTGTGCACAGCTGGACAGGTGGCCTTGCCTGTGTGGCAGTCTGCAGCTCTTCATCAAGCTGCCGCTGTGCTGCTTGCAATATGGCATCAGCCACAAACAGTGGCGTCTGCAGTTTGAGCCTGACTGACTCCCCTGCTGAGGCTCCACCCACCAGGTAGTCATAGATGAACTGTTCTAGGTTGCCGTAATGGCTGGCATCCCACCTTTGATCCTTTTGGAGCTGCCCACTGCCGGAAGACTCCAGTGGGCCTGCAAGGCACCCAACAGGCTCCACGCTGCCTATCAAGCTGCCAGTCAGGCTGAGACATAGTGACTGGCTTGCACGTGCCAGAGACAAGAAGCAAGAAAAAGCAGGAAGAACTTCCATTGCTGTGATACTCTCCGCAGTATTGCAAGCGAAAAAGCATAAAGTTTCTTTGCTTTCTTGATGGATGCCAGAGACAAGACGTGAGAATAAGCAGGAAGAGCTTCCAATGCTAGGATGCTCTCCACAGCTTGGAGTACTGTAGAGAATGTCGCAGCACTCAAAGCTCTTCCTGCTTGTTCTCACCTCTTGTCTCTGGCGTCCATCAAGAAAGAAAGAAAAGAAAACATCACGTTTTCAGCGATCATGACGGGAGCCTCCTAAGGCGGCATCCCAAAGCTGGCCTCCATCAATGCAAGATGTCTGCTGTACACGTGCTTGAAACACAAAGATACTGTGCCAGCCAGCAATGCTTACAACACAATCACCTTCAGCAGTGAATGCACGCTTGGCATCCATACAGCAAAAGACAGCCTTGCAGCTGACAGACAGTCCACAAGACTGCTGCAAGATCACTTATGCACCTGTTAGCAACTACTGCAGCACATACACATGATGAGCATGCAGATGATAACTGCACAAGATATAACATGATTGAAATATAAACTTACATCATTTTTATGCATGTTATGTTATGTTATGTTATGTTATGTTAATATTATATTAATAATGATTTACAGGCGTTCCAGCTAATCGGTCTTGCCAGGTACCTACTAGGTGTGCCTAAACCCTAGTCCTGTGAGCCAACATGCATTAACATGAGACACTAGTTGCACCCAAGGGGTGTGCGCTGACAGGGCGAGTGCCATAGACGCATTTGCGAGGCAGAAAACCCCTGCCCACCACCCGACACAGAAGCCTGAAAAATCAGCATGTTACCACTGAGGCTTGAACCCGTGACCTGCTGTGTCACATCCTGACACATAGCAGCTTTGAACAAAGGCTGGGTGGACCTCTGGGGGGAATTATATTATATTACAATATGTAATTAACAATAATTGGTATGGCGCCTTACCAGCAGAGCCATCATCGACTGCCAGCTTGGCATCTAAAGCCAGCCTAGAGCTGACAGGGATCACTCTGGCTGCATCCACATTTAGAACCCGCTTGGCGTTGTCTGACACAAACTTCACCACTTCCTGAACCTCTTCGTCACTGCTGAGGATGTCCACCTGCACACATGACCACAGTAGCTGCAGCCAGAATCCCTCACTGGGTATTGACTCAGTAATGGTCATCCCCTGAAGTAGACAGGTGTTGCTGCCATACAAGGGACGGATGCAGATGCTGTGAGCTGCACCATGGAAAGCCAACAACCCCAGGTGGTCTGCTTTGAGCAGTGCAGAGCGTGCAGCGTCGGAATCTTGAGAAGTGGAACAGGGCGAGCCTTGAGGTGAGTATTGACAGCAAGAAGTTGGACTGCCAGCTAGGCCAACATGTTGAAGAACGGGCCTCACTTCAGCTGGTTGCAAGCTTGAACATGGAGCACAATTATACTGGCAAGGTGGCTTTGAAGGTTTAGAAGCCTAGGGAGGCAAGAATGTAAAAGGCAAGGGAATTAAAGACAAGGGAGGCAAATATATAAAAGGCTAGGGAGGCAAGAATATAGAATGTGCAGTATGAGTCATACAGGTAGCCAGACAATCTTGCGGGTCATACGACGGCCAGCTCACCTTGTTCACAAGGAAAATCACTTTCTTGCCCCACTGCCGAATATATTTCAGGAAGGTGACTTCGCTTTCAGTGAAAGGCCGATCAGCGCTCATCACAAAAAGCACTAGGTCTGCCCTTGGAACGTATTCCTCAGTCAGCCGTTGCTGCCTGTCAAGGATCACATTGGTGCCTGGTGTGTCCACTACATTCATCTCGCGTAGAAGCTGGGCTGGTAGACGCCTGATGAAGAATCCGTCTGAGTTCTGAGTCACTTCCTGATCACCGTCCTCAAGGAATTTGAGGACGCTGATCTCATTTGTGGTGGGAAGAATGCCCTCAGCCAAGTACCTGCATTTACTCAAGACATGTGAAACAGTAGACAGATGGGTTCAATGTCAAAAGAACCAGCTATTGTAATGCAGAACATCTGTATGCAGAGATGTTGCAGCTAATGTCCTGATTCCATACTGTGTGTCATCTGCTGAGAGCTTTGAATACCATGAACAGATGCACAGGAACAGGTGGCTGCTGACGAGCAGCACCAAAGCAGAGGTGTACCTGCTACCCAGCAGTGCATTGATGACAGATGATTTGCCAGAATTGAACTCTCCAACGACCACCAACAGGAACAGCTCATCCAGCTGCTTCAGAGCATCTGTCAGCATGGACATCTCCTCCATCTGGGGCGTTGCCTGTTCAAGCAACCCCAGCACCTGCTGCAGCAGCTGCCGCTCAGCCTCCACCAAATCCTCCTTAGCAGGGCTGAGGAACTGCTTCCCCAGGCCAGGCTTCTTATGCCCATTGTCATGTGGCCTGCCATCTGATGTGGCTTGATCACTGCTGTCCTGCTGTGGGCTCGCTTCTGGACTTGCAAGTACAGCGTTCAGAATGGCTTGGACTTGGGCATCTGCAGACTCAGCTCGGCTGTTGCCAAAGGACTCAGAAATGGATGAGAGCTGAGTTGAGGAGCAGGCAATGCCGTCCAGATCAGCGCTGCGGAGGGAGGAGGAGTCCTGTGGCGATTCTGACGGCATGGAAACTATAACGGGAATGGCGTTTTTGCTGCGCTGCTCTTTTGCCTTTTGGACTTCTGAAGCAGTGGGCAAGTCTGCGTCTGTTCCCTGCAGTATATGAAGTAGGCTTGTCAGCCCTTTTACATTGAGCCATGCCAAGCGCAGCAACAAGCCAGCAGATAGGGTGCAAAGTACAGCTTTCCTGCTACCAGATTGTTGTATAACAGTGGTTAGCGCTCTGCTATTGGGGCAATCTATCACTATGTGCCCAGCTGTACATAAAGCAACCTGCTGTATGCATTGCTTCAAAGATGCCTGTTTGATGATGCGTTTCAAATGGGTGGCCACTGACAATGGGTGGCCACTGACGCTGGTAGTGCCCAGCTGTGACATGATGTGGTGCATTATAAGAATACAGAACCTTGACGGTCATCATGTGCAAAGTCTAATGGGCAGAATGTTTGTATGCATGCAGAACAGCTCTACACACCTCCAGGAGGATAAGATCAGCCCCCTCTGCAGCTGCACTGATAGCATCAGCCCCAGATGTCACAACACGCCCCACCAAACCTCCTTGCTGCAGCATACGCCTTGCAACAACAGTTGGAAGACCTACAAAACATCACAAGACAGCCCCAGATTATCATGAATGCCAGAGTAGGGTCAACAACACGTGCTTGATGTTCAGTCAGCAGCAGGATGCAAGTGTGCTTACAGTACTATCAGCAAAATGTGCTTGTCTCACCTTTTGAGCTCATAATGACACCATCAGCCTCAGCTGCATCCACAATGTCTGAGCGATCTGCTATGAGCAAAACAGCACGCCCACGCAGCTGTGCTTTGAGCTTGCAGGCGGCTTCATACAATGCAGCACCGTCACTCCCAGATGCATCTGCTAACAATACACCAGTGAGCCCTCCAGCTATTGCCTCAGATAGCTTGTCCTCAAAATCCAGCTGCTGCAGCACTTCCTGCGCTGCCACTTTCAAGATGCAAGCAGGCAGCTTCACCCTTGCCTGCTTTCTGCCCGCTGGAAACACGCTTGCTGTCTGTGTGACGGAGCTGGCTGTTGTGAAGGCCGCGTCCTTTCGCGCACGTTGTGGTCCCGGCGTATGCGTTCTGTGCACATGCGATTCGACCGCGAGACGTGAGACATTCCGTGATGCTGCAATGCGTGGCCGCAGACGCAGACATCCACAAGCAGGGAGGCCCGTAACCACGGCACGCCCTGTGTAACAGTACTGTGACATCTTGCCAGCCAACTATCGCTCAGTTCACACGGTGTATTGAGCGTGTCTCAACATCAGCATCTGGCAGACCACGAGTTCAGGCGGCGAACGTCGTTAACGTCACGCTGGCCAGCACAACAACGACACCTCACTCACACGTCGGTGAACGGTGCACGCTGCAAATTGAGCCCAATAAGGCAGCACAAACGCAAAACCACAAGCAGTAGGCCGACGATCCGGTGCTTGATGAGAGCGGAGGCAATCTGGCCAGCTTTTGGACGAGATAGATCTGCTTTGAACAAGTTGACCAGTCGGTGCAAAAAGCAGTTCGACAGGTAGTATGGCGAAACCTATTAGGGCAAACCTGTATCAGACCGCAGCACAGCACCGCGCAGCAGGCCCGGCATATGCATGATATCTGGAGTATCTAGTCCGTGCGCGATCTTCCCCTTGTGCTTGTATCTCACAACAACAGCTGTCCGTGCGATGAACAGTGTGCGCAGTCACCGTAACCCCGTTTAAACACCGGTTGTGCAGTATGATCCGTACTCATGTGGCATCCGACCTGCGCAGCAATTGCTGCAAGGTTGTAAGCTAAGGCAGTTGGAAGCAATTTGTAATTTTGCACTTGTCGTTTTGCACTTTGTCGAAGAGCAAGTGTGCTGCCATGGATCTGCATCTTCGAGCTGAGGTGGACGACTTGAACGCCAAGACAGACAGATTGCATCAAGAGCACAGGGACAGAAAGAGGGCCTTGCTTGCTGACATTAGGCAGAAAGAAGACGCGCTGCGAGAGTGGTATGAAGACAGCCTGAGATGCATAGACAGGCAGCGAAACAACCTGATCCTGCAGCGCTCCTCAGCTGCTCACACTGGTCCCAGCAGAAGCATTCCACTGGTCCCTGAGCTTGAGGCAGTCGCGAGCAGTAGTCTAGCTGACACTGGTCATCTGCTTGAAGATGCACCATCAATGTTGGCTGAACACCTTGAGGCAGGCTCCTCAGGTCTGTGTGGTCTTCCAGACAATAGGCCAGAGCCTCTTACCGACCACCCAAGACAGTCAGAAGCTGAGCGCATTGAACCTGCACCCAACTCTGAAGGCAGACCAGCTGCGCATCATGCAGCTTCCCATGCAGTTTCCCATGCAGCGCCTGACAGCAAATTAGCAATTCACAACCGTAGCATCGATGTTGGAAGTCTGCAGAGTCCAGCAAAGATCTCCCATCAGGATTCACCTGCTGAGGACATTGAGATTGATGTCTCACATGTCATTCCAGTTGCAGAACAGCGGGACCCTGGGACCACCACTTACATGTTCTGCAGGCCACACACCAGAAGAGGCAAGTTTGTTCCTGTGTACAATGTGTGCTCCTGCTTTTGCAGCTCACCGCAACCCACTGCAATGGCAGAGAATGTTGATCACAGCTGCATTGTATGAATTTCTGAAGGTTGCTCTCTAGGCAAGAGCAAGTCATTGCCTCCCAGCGTCAAATCAAAGTTGTGCATTGTCATAGCTCGATACTGAACCCAGTGAGCTGTATACTGCAGTGAGACTGCACCGAACTTGGCCTGCTCAGCTGTGGGGCCCACTTGGGGAACCTCCTGTTGAGGCAGTCACTGTACTAAACACTCAAGAGTGCCCACAGCCTCACCGCCAGCGGAAGCTACACACAAATGATGAGGCATTGGTGGAGAACAAGACAGTCGCAAGCTTAGCTGGACAGAGCGATATGACTCCTGACTTGTAAGCTGCTCCCACCTGCGTGGCGTTATCAACAAATTAGCTGATTATTCCTGCTGTTAAGTGCTTTGCTCGTAACAGCAAATGCAGTGTCAGCTTCTGGAAGGTGTCTGGCCAGCATGGCATGTTGAGTCATGCCAAAGATCATTCTCTCACAGCCTGCACCGTACATGTTGTTGCACATCATGCAGCGCGTAGGAGATCACAGGCTGCAATGCTGTCATGGGAGGAGCTGTTGATCATCCGCAAATGAAGGATGATATGCTGGTTTTGTTTTGCAGGTGGTCTGAGATGCTCAGCTCGGGCCCAGGCAATCTGTGCTTGGAGAGTAGTAAAGCCATCAAGCATGATCTATGGCAAAACCAGCTCTGGCTCAAGCGCAAGGCAGAAGCAGCCCGCCAAGCAGATAGTGACGAAGACGACACTGAGCAGTTTGGCATTCAAGAAGGCAATGCTGAGGGGACAACAGCAGCAGCAGAGCTTGCTGGTGCTCCTGCTGATGATGACGAAGCAGATGCGTATCCTCTGTATGGTGAAGATGACAGTGATTTCGGTGACCTTGGCTCAGATGTGAGTGTCAGATGTTGGTTCTCATGGCCATGCATTTCGGGCAATATAATGCCACCCGACTGGTCTGCAATGTTCCACAATGTACATAAGGTTGCATGCATTGAGCTTCTGGGTTGAGGCTTCATAAAAATTAGCATGACGCGCTGAATGCCGACTTGTTTTGGCCAATTGTGCACCTCCTACAACTATGTATGGGTCATCTATGCTGTGTTTTGGCAGTTGTAATTGCAACCATGACACTTTCAATGACACGCTACAAGTGCAATCTGGTATTGGCTACAGCATAGTGGCTGACAGAATGATCACGTGTCTCATACCCTTTGCATATTGTCAGGAAGCATGTGACAAACATCGATGCACCTCTGCTGCAAACAACTTTGGATTCTGAGCAAAAGCTCGTAATTTTCCTTGTTGCAGGTTGAGGGGTCTCCACAGCAGCCACTGGATGCTGAAGAGGACCTCAGCAAATCTGATGCTGAAACTGAGCAGGCCAGCTTGGAAGAGGCCTACAGGTCTATCCTGAAAGGGACGGGGCTGTCTGCAGAAGCCCTGCAGACTTGGATGGAGCCCTGGATGAAATATGTGACAGCCGACATCATTGACTTGGCCAAGGGGGGGATTGCATGTCTGATTCCTGGAAGCAAGGCAGCAGAGCTCATTGTTGAGAGCAGGCTTGGCAGAGCAGTTGTGATGATTGCCGGTAGGATATCAGCATGAGCAATGCCAACAGCATTTTGTTGATTGCTCCAGTCTGGTACTGTATTAAAGAGAGGGAAAGATAATGATATGATCTGATGCCAATGACATGATCAGGCGACATATGGCATGAAGTGAAGTGCTTGTGTGAAGCCAAGCTCACACGTACGGTAGCACCTCAAACCTCCTTCCCAAGAAATTGGGCCTTTGAGCCTTGCCCAGCCATCTGGTATTCCACCCTGAACATGACTTATCACTGTGTAGTGCTGACCTGCAGAGAATCTGTACACAATGCAGCAGCATTGGGAGTGGACACAGCTTCCGCAGCTAGAGCGCAAGTCCTACAAGCTTTGGCGCCAAGGCCAAAACCCAACCCAGATTCAGACCTGGCAAGGCGATGCCGAGCATTGGCGAGGTCAAGTGGCCAAGCTTGTACATGAGGTGGCTGTGATGCATGTGGGCAAGGCCAGATTGCCTGCAAGGGCTATCAAGAAGAGCAGCAGGAGCATTCAGCAGATGTACGTCAACCTGCAAGAGGTTGTGTTCAAGCTCAAGGTGTCAGAGCTGTTGCAAGAGCCAGCCAGGCCATCTCGGAAGCGCCCTGCACCTGCTAGGTGCGTTGCTAGCTGCCTTGATTGTGTTGTTGTTTATATGCAAATTGCTTGCAAGTCATGCACACCCATGCATCAAAAAATAGTTCATGACAACACATTTGTCAGAGTGCTGAGACTGCAATCACATGACTGCATTGCCTTATTGACCCATGTGTGCACAGCAGCAAGCAGGCTTGTAAACATAAAGAAAATGTATGTGGATTGATTGCTTGTTGCATGTGGTCGCTGTAGCATGATGTCCACCTTGTCCAATACGCCTGCAGTCCAGCGCTTCACTGTGTGCTGTCACAATGCAGGTCTGGCGAAGAGCAGTCACATGGCGCATCCGCAGTCAGCAATGACAGCAGGAGTCAGGATGATGACAACTTGAGTGGGTCTTGGCTAGTTGATCATGAAGCAGATGCAAATGAACCAGGCACGTCTCATGCTCAGCACAAAAGCTATAATAGATGGTGACACGTGCAGTCTTGCATCACCCGTATCATCAGTACACACTTGTTGACACTGTCGTTGTACACTTGATTCATCAGACCAAGGATCAGTGACAATCACTGCTTGTGTGCTCATGCTGCGGTACATCTGCAAGCTGAGCCGCTGCGCTTGAGTATTGCAGCCACCAAAATGTATCCTGCAAGCCATTCCATGTTTTCTTGCGTACCTGAGACTTTGTTTGGCAGCAATTCTTTTTGATGCACCCGTAGGTGCAGCAGAGGTTGTTTCCAAGCGGAGACACGTGGACTTAGCAGACAACAGCAAGTCCCATCCAGCAGATACAAGTGATGTTGCTGGCAAACCCAGCGCTAATGCTGACAGCACACAGCAGCCAGAACCAGCTGCCTTCTCAAATGCTGCTCACCTATACATAGGCCAGACTGAAGTGCTTGTAGCTCCTGGCTTGGAGCAGCAGCATCGGGCACACCTTGAGCAATCAGGACAGGCAACAGCTGATAAGCAAAGTGACAGTGAGGCATGCTTACCAGCAGCACAGCATGCCGAGTTGACGTTAGATCTGGGTGGGGACAATGATGCAGATGTACCTCTGAATGAGTCACGCCCAGAAGCTTCAGACGCACCTGCCAGTCAGGCTCTGGTCGACCCACACCTGCAAGCTGCCCAAGTCGCTGCTGACATCACAGATGATGTGCCAGAGCAGCTGGAAGAAAACAATGCAGACGGCAATCAGGTTGACTGTGACATGCACAGTGTAGCATCTGATGGCGCAGACTCCTACCAAGGCTTACCTGTTGATCAGCTTGACCAGCAGGCAGCTGTAACCAGCCCCAGTGTACGTGACACTGACACCGGTGGTCCTTTGGAGGATGCATCCAGGCCCTCTGAGGCCAATGCTGACATCTGTTCTGAGGCCAACAAGCAGCAGCAGCAGCAACAGCAGCAGCTTGATTTGGCAGGTGATATAGCTGAAGCTGCTGCTGTGGAAGATACTCTACCACAATCGGCTCCAGAGCCAGCTGGAGACATTGTAAATGAGCAGCAGCATGCACAGACCGGTGCACCTATCCTTGCAGCAGGAGCACCTCCTGACAACCTCCAAGCAGCCATGCCTGACAGTGATGTGGAGGCAATGCAGACCACTGAGCAAGCCAATGAACCAATTTGGTTAGCTGACACTGTTGAAGGTTCTCAGTCTGTGGCCCAGCCAGGCACTTGGGTGGAGGTCTTCTCCAGACCAGCTGTTGGGCAGTGGTCCTGGCAACAGGCTTCCTTTCAAGCTGCAGCCTTACCTACATCTGGGCTGGTCAGTGTCACCTACAAGGCATCCCCCTCAGAGCTGCCTTTCTCTGTTAAGTCAGAGCTGGTAAACGCTTACAATGTGAGACACATGGCACCGTCAGACACATACGTCAAAGCCTTGTCAGAGGTACAGAGGGGAGCGGCAGTGGAGGTGAACATGGGGGATGGCAAGTTCGTGTGCGGTGTCTTGGTGGCCAAAACCCAGCACTTGCATACTGCCTTATGTCAGCATCCAGGCATTGCAGGGTTGATCCAGGTGTTCGAAAGGGCGCTTGAGACTCCTAACACCTTACTCCCTGGTAAGACCATCA
>JAABUW010009599.1_pt1 | contig 10990 bp, 1 predicted proteins | sample 5560081 | NCBI WGS metagenome assembly JAABUW01 (sample SAMN10711882, study PRJNA513363) | rock metagenome | isolation source: Antarctica rocks | place: Antarctica: Victoria Land, Knobhead sud | reverse complement strand
AAATAATTTAATTTAAGTTATTTTTTATATTATTATTATTTTTGCTATTATTATTATTATTTTTGCTATTATTATTTTTATTATTATTATTATTTTTATTAATTTTTTTATTATTTTTATTATTTATTATTAAATAGTAATTATAATTTAGTTTTTCTATATTATCTTAAATTTTATATTAAGTTTTTTATTTATATTTTTTTTTATTTATATTATTAAAATTCTCTATTTTAAGAATAATAAAATTTAAAATATCTTTTTTTTTTATATTATTATTATTAGTTTTAATAATTATACTAATAATATTTTATTTAAAATATTATAAATTTTATATAAAAGTAAATTTTAAAATATTATAAAATCTAAATATTATAATATTTTATATTAATATTACTTAATTAAGAAATTTTAAAAAAGTTTCTTTATATTTAAGATAAAATCTTTTAATTATTATAGAATTTAATTTAATTAAATTAAATATTATATTAATTTAATAAATTTTTAGAATTATTTTAAAATAATTTTAATATTATAGAATATAAATATTATAATACTTTATATTAATATTATTTAATTAAGAAATTTTAAAAAAATTTCTATATATATATATAAGATAAGATTTTTTAATTTAATTAAATCTAATATTAATCTTAATATTAATATAAACTCTTAAAATATTTTTAAATATAATATTTTAAAAAATATTAATAATTTTAAATATCTTATTTAAAAAATTTAATATTTTTTAAAATAATATTATAGGCATTCGGGTTAAGATTAAGAGCGGTTGGTGTTAGAACTTGAAGATTTTCGCAATTTGGCAAAAAGATTTACTCGATTGCGTCTTTGTTAGTATCTCGATTGCGCTTATTATTTTTGATTCTTTTGTCGAAGTGTCTATTTTTTAGTCTTTGACTTTTTTAGATTATTATTAAAGTAATCTAAAACGATAATACAATATTGTAATTACTATAGAATATTGATGTTTCTAAACTTGGTAGTTGCGAACGCTTTTATATTTCTCTGTTTTCTATAAAAATTAACACGAGAGCAAATTCTATTACTTCTTTTGCTTATCTTCAAGTATTTGTTTAACAAACTCTACAAGCAACTTTTAATATCGCTTTTAATGTTAAGATATATTGACAAGAGCTTGCATTATTATTGATCGCAATTGTTCGAACGCAATACAAAATTTGCGATTTATTATTTGTTCTTATTTGGATTGTTAATTACAAAATTATAGATAAAAACTAATTACTATTAGTTAATCAAAAAAAAGATAATAGTAACTAGTATTGTATTACTTATTTTTGCTTGCAATATATCTACTATAGATTTGATATTAAATTCTATTTTCTAATTATTGCTTGTTGCAAGATCTTGTTTATTGAATCTTTGTATATATTTTACTATTTTGCTCTACAAATTTAAGATAGTTTTTGCGATTTTAATTGTAGATAGATTTGTTTTTTTAAACGCAATAAAATGTTTGCGATACAAGTTTAAGCGACAATTTAATTGTTAATTACAAAATTTGCAATCGAACACTAGTTACTATCAATCAATTACAAAAATAATAATAGTAACTAGTACTATATTACTTATTCTTACTCGCAACGCATCTATTTAACTTGTTAATATTGTATTGTGTGCTATCTTTCGATAGACGCAACGCTATTGTAAGCACGATTGTTTATAAAATGTTTGCTAATAAGCTAATTAATTACTTGTTAGTATAACTTAAATAAGTTTTGAGAACAATATTCTTAAATTTTTTGTCGCAAGCTTTTATTCTAGAAAATCAAATTAATTCGAGACAATTCTTTTTAGTTATATTGCGTTATTTACTTAGTAAGCACTATATTTAACTAGAAATATTTTGTTGTTATTACTATTAATTGTATATAGTCTTACTAACAATATTTCTAATAGAAGACTTTAATCTAGTGTACGATTAATACTTATATTAATTCGATTTATTTATAATATTTTGTTTTTATTCTTTTTATCTTCTTTTTTTGCAATTGTATCTTTATCTCTTACTATTATTATTACTATTATCTCTATAAGTCTATATATAATATCTATATGCAATTTAATATAGTTGTACTTGTTGCCAACAATAAAAATAAGATTTACGAGATTGTCAAAGTAGCTTTTGCAAGCTCGAAATCTATAATATTGAACTAACGTATGCGTTAAAATATTAGAACAATTATTTTTACTATTATCTTATTGTTGTTCTCTTTTATCTCTTTTTGCAATTAATAGCAATATTTGTTCTACTCTTTAGATCTCTCTACATTTTACGTAATTATAGATATACTAATTTGTATTATGTAGACAATCTATATTGATCTTGTTTTTTTAAAAAAAGTTGTAAATTCTTTTCTAGAGAATTTATATTTAAAAAAAAATTAATTATATATTTGACAAATCGACTCAAACAATTCTCTAACAAGCTAAACTTGTATTAAGATTATCTTGTAACTTATTGTAATCTATAGACAAGTTTAAAAATGTTGGAAAGATAAAGATTTTGTAGCGCTAATCGAAGCGAAGTAAAATAGAAAAGAGAGACAAATTAAAAAAATAATACAATACGCGATAGTTCTTTGTAATAGAGCGAGATAAAATATCTTCAATTTTATTAGTACTAGTAAATCTTGTTAGTTTTGTAATTATTTTAGACAATTAATTTATTGTAATATTTATAACACAATTTAGCTTCTTTAACAATTAGATCTAGTAATAAATCAAATATTGCGAAGTACGAGAGCGACAAGACAAAAACTATATAGCTATAAAAAGTTCTTTAGTATTGTCTTTCTATACTATTGTATAAGGAGACAAACTTGTATATAGATCGAAATCGATTATTTTAAACGTACAACAATATTTGTAATTTAGCTTCAAACGATAGTTCTTTTGTTAAAAGAAAAATTATAGTTGAACGCTAATTACTATTAGTTAATCAAAAAAAGACAATAGTAATTAGTGTTATATTACTTATTCTTATGTGTCTCTTTATAAGATCTACTATTATTGTATCGAATTCTATTGCTTTTCTATCGTCTATCGCGAGATAAAGATTTAACAAATCTTTACAAAAAAATCTTTAATATTGTTTTTTTATATTATTGTATTTAGGAACAAATTTGCATATTGATAAAAATCGATTATATTGAACGAAAAACGACAATCGAGTTTTAGGCGATAATTCTTTCGCCAATTATAAAAATTATAGTTGGGCGCTAGTTACTATTAATCAATTAAAAAAAGAAAATAATAATTAGTGTTATCTTATTTATCTATATTCGATACGCACTTGTATAAGATCTATTATTATTCTATTAAGTTCTATCTCTTTTTTATTGTCTATCGCAAGATAAGATTTAACGAATCTTTACAAGAAGATCTTTAATATTGTCTTTTTATATTATTGTATATAAAGACGAACTTGCACAATAATTGTAATAAGTTAAATAAACTTAAATTAATTTTTGCGATCTAGCTTTAAACAATATACTTTTGTTAAACAAAATTTATAGCTAAGTACTAGTTACTACTAGTTAACTCGAAAAACAATAATAGTATTTTCTATATATTATAGCACGTAGTACTATTGCACAACTATATTAGAAACTGTCAAACATCTTCTTGTTTATAGATTCTCTTATTATATTTATATCTATTGTATTAGTACTCTATGCAAAAATAAATTTCTATTGAGCTATATAGAACTATTAAGATATAGCGTATCGATTTGCGCTCTACTTTCTTTATATTATATTTGGACAAAAGAAGTTATATCTTTTTAAAGTTTTTTTAATCTTAAAATTCTATAGCTAAATTTAAACATTTTTATAAATTATATATATTATGTACTTCAACAAACTTACAATCTAATAGTATATTGTTTACACAATAAGACTTCTTATTCTTATCTAAAGCTACTATTTTTTGTAGACAACAAAGTAAGAAAGAATTGAATAAAACAAAATCGAGATAACGTTTTGGAGCAAGATTTGTTCGAACAACTATAAATCGACAATTCTTCAAAAACTATTACAATCAAAATTGATATATTTGCTATTTAATAACACACATCTATTGCTAGTCTACTTATTTAAAAAGAGATTATTTAAAAAGTTATATTAATAAACAAAGCAATCAAAGTCAAGACATAAAAGAGTTAAGAGTTAATAACAAAAAAATACAATAAATCTCTTTTAATCTAGAATTGTAACAACGCTATAATTTACAATTATATTTTGACAAAACTCAAGAAGTTTCTAGATAACGTTTAACAAAAACTATAAAATATAGTATGTTATCGATTTAAGATCGAGAAGTTTTAATATAAAGAAGCACAAAAAAGATTTGATTATTGTTTGATATCTATTATATTAATTTACTACAACAAATCTATTAAACAAATTACAAGTATAAGTATTAATCTTAAATGTCTTACAAATTGTATCGATTATTTATATTATTGTAGCTTTATATTACTAAGTCGAGATTTTAAGCTACAAATATACAAGATTACAAATTGAACTTGCAACGTGCGTTTTGTTCTTTTCTTAATTCGCAAATATTCTCTAAATATACAACAAGTTGCAATTTATAGTAAACAAATAATATTGTATTACTTTCTATTCTTCGAGATAATATTTACAATTATTGTAACACTTGATATTTATTTTATCTAGTAGAAAATTATCTTTACGCTATTGTTTTAATAATCTTTAATGCACTAATCGAAATTGCGTTAGTCTTAAACGTTGCAATTCTAACTTTTTTGAGAAATTATCAAATTCTATTTTTACTTTCGCGAAGTTATAAGTCTTGAATACACTACAATTTATATATTCGATTGAAAATCAATTAATCTATAGATTTTATTCTTATAATCAATCTAGCATAAGTTAAATATCTAAATTGTTAAAACAACAAAAACAAGAGAATTGCAACGTCTATTAACGATATTAGCGAAATAAACGCAAAAAGAAATTGCTAATTATCGACTCTACAATTTGATTCTACAATAGATTGCTTAAGTCGAAAAGCTTAAAGAATTAAGTTGTTGTTTTAACAATTTGTTAATTGCAATTTGTCGAATCAAAAACAAGTTTATATCTTTTTTAAAATTGCATTTGACAAATATTGATACAAACGATAGCTATATAGCTCTCTTTAATCTTTTTGCAAATCGAGAATCTTGTCGATTAGAAATCTTATTTGTTTAGTATTGTCAAAAATAATATCTTTGTTTGAGCTTAATACTAATTATCTTAACTCGAACTTGTTTCTTTTAAAAAAGACAAAAAGTCTCGAGATTATCTTATTTTTATTGCGCATAATAAATAATGCATTATACAAAGATACTAAGATATATTTTTCAAATAAATCTATTAAGAACTTACTAAGATGTTAATATAATATTCTTTTTTGTAAGTCTAGAAAGACGCATATTATAACTATAGATTTTACTAATAATTCTATTATAGTTTTACGCAAATCGCGAGATTGTTACTAATTATATATTACAAAATGCTAGTTTTGCAATAAATCTCTTGCGTACACGCTTTACTATAGTAGAACAAGCAATTTTGCAACAAGTCGAATTCTAGTTGTTAGAAATACTTAATTAAAACTTAAAATTAACTAATTAAATATATAGATTTGTATTGTCTATTACAAAATAGTTTTTGCAAGATATAAAATTATTTATGCTTGTTACTAAATATTCGATTGTTTATTATTGCATAACAAGAAATTTTCGCAATAGTATTGCGAGAAAATATCTTCTAGACATCTCTTGTTTAAATTTTGAACTTAATGTTATAATTTTATTAATATAAATTACAAGTTACTAGATTGTTTAATAATTATTTGAATTATCGCTAAAATTCGTTAAATTCTTGTTATATTTAGCTCGCAAATAAAGATTTCTATTTGCGAGCAATAGTTAACTACAATAGCAATTCTTAATTTGTTTACTTATTGTTGTAATAGTTCGAGACTTATATATAAAAACTTTTAAGACAAATCTTTTATTTTAGTTATTTAAAGCGTGCAATCTATTGTATTATTTCAAAATTCAAACAAGTCTATCTTCAAATTTATTTATATTAATTAAGTAGTATTGTCTAGAAGATCTTGATACGCTTATTTTATTAGATCAAGTTTTTCTTTTTGTTTTTATCGAGTTCTAAAATTGTTATTTTTTTATTTTGTACTATTAAAACAATACTTTTTGTTCTTATGTTATACAAGTCAATTTAACTTATATTATAGTTATAGCTTTATTTCTCAAATACTTTACAAAAAAATTGCAAAAATTTTATTAAACACAAAAGCAAAGTTAAAATCGTAAAGACGCTCTAGCTAGAGCAGCAACAAAAATTAGTTAACAAAACGCTTTTCTTATTGCAACAACGTTAACTACAAACGTCGATATCTTGTCTATCTCGATTTTGTTATTAATATTGCTTCTCTTATTTGTAATACAAGTCGCAATAGTATTTCGAAAAAATTAAGATTGTTTAAAAAAGAATAAAGAAGCACTAGAAGTTTATTTCTCTTACATTATATTATTCGAAATCAAGATTTCTTTTATTCTAAATTTTATATCTTGCAATTAAATTGTTTTCAAGCATATTGAAACTATATTTCTCTCTTGTCTTCTAATATTTGTCGACAATTTGTTTGTTAATATTTAGAAGTTTAGATTTAGAGAACAACGCAACTAAATATTAAACAATTTAGTTTTAAGTACAAGATTTTTTAAATCTCTTCGAGTTAATTTTATTGTTTATTTTTTGTTTATTTAAATTCTAGATCGCTATAATATTATTGTTAACAAACACTCTTTGTTTGTAAAAAATACAAAGTGTTCGATTCTAGCAATATATCTCTTGCAAAACACTTTAATATCTTCTTTATTTGTATTCTTTTAATTGATAAACAACTTTAGTGTTTATTGAGATTCTAGTTGTTTACGAAAAATCTTATCAATTGTTATTGAATTTGTTGCTACAAGTTTGTTCTCTTTAATTATTATTGCGATATACAATATCTTGGCTCTAAAATCTTTTGTTCTCAAAATCTAGAGCAACTTGTTACGTCGAAAACTTAATTGTTTGCTCAAAAAAACAATCGAAACAACAAAAAAGTTTTTTAGCAAAAACAAATATACTTTTGTTGCAAAGCTTGCGTTCGAGTTTATATCTTAAAAGAAATCTATATTTGTTATTTATTTAAATCTTGTTATCTTAATATTTGTTCTAATTATTACAATTAAGAATAATAGTATTTCGATTGTTATTATTAATTCGATCTTTTAAGTTAGTCTTGTTTGCTTTATTAATTTTATCGTTTTTATCGATTTAACAACTAAGAGATTCAAACTCTTTGTTAAATTCTTATATTTTCAACAAGCAAATATTATCTTCTCTTATTGTTTGTTCGCGTCTTTCTTGAAATTGTTCGATATTTCGAACAAAACGTTCGCATATAATACTAGACGCTTGTTTAAATTTGAAGAGAGAATAAAAAGAATACTATGTTTATTGAAATAATATTTTAAGTCTAAGAACAACAATTCTAGACATAGCTTCTCTACATTAAACAATATTTTTGTCGCAACTTTGTCGATCTTTATTTGTATCTCTAGCAATATTAATTTGCGATTACATTCGATCTTATTACTTGTTTTCAACAATCTTATATCGCTACTATATTCGATCTTATTATGTACAATTAACGCAATTTATTTTGAACAATTATATTTCAAACAATTCTCTAGAATTGATCGCGTCTTTAAGAAGATTTTAATTTAATATAAGATTGTTTTGTATATTTATTACAATTGCAAAATTCTATTGTTAATACTTACTATTAATTAGAGATCAAATTCTTAATGCTTTATATAGATCTTTGTTATATATATTTTTGTTGTTAAAACGATTAAACTTATTTTATTGTCTTTATTATTGTTTGTTTATCTACAAACAATTTGCAATTTGCGCGTACAAGACAAGACGTTATTAACGTGCTAAAGATATATTCAAATGTTAATATCGAAAAGACAAAAAATAAAGAATTAAACGTTTATAACAACAAGTGTTTACTAGTGTTTTAAGAGAAAGTAGTTATATTTTATGCGCGCAATTATATTTAGCTTCTACTACAATCTTAATATCTTTTGTTTAAACAAAAGCAACAATTTATTTTTGATTAAATTTATTGCTTTATAGATCTAGATAAAGAATTGATAAACTATATTATTGTTGCATTTGTTGTCGATATCTTTTGTTATTTTAATTTTAAGATTAACTTGATACTTAACTATATATAGCAACTTAAACAATATATTACTCTTAATAATGTTATATTGTTATATCTTGTTTCTCTTGTCAAAATAATAATATTAATTTTGCTTTATTCTAGTGTTTTTAATCTTGAAAGAGAGATTGTTGCTAATTATATTATATTTTTCTTTGTCGCTTCTCAATTTGCGTTATCTTTATTTACGTTAACTTTGTTAGATTGTTTAAGTTTATCGATTCTAAAATTTGTTAAGTATTAGATACTCGCAATCGCTATTTAACAAAATTAAATAATTAACTTGCACTTTATAAACAATCTTTAAATATATAATACAAAGAACTCTATTAGACATATAGCTCGCAATATTGTTTAAAACTATAAATAAATTGTTCTAAAGTATCTTATATATAAAAACGAGTGCTAGATATTTGTAACTTTACAATAGAACAATAATATTTGTAATGTTTATCTTATTCTTAATATATAAGTTAATATTCTCAAATTGTTAATAAGCACGAAATTGTTATTTAAGATGCACAAATTATTCTTTTATTGCGATGCTCTCTATATAATCAATTGCGCTATAACAAAAGAAGTTACAAGAATCGACATCGAACAATAATTTATTTATATATTTTTTGTTAATTGCGAACTTGATATTCGAGCTATTTAAGTTGTTAACAATTTAGAGCTTGTTAATATACACAAAGCAATTATAGTTTGCATAAACGAAATTAAGCTATCAATCTATTTTTATCAACTTAATAAATTTTTATATCTTGTTCAAGCTCGCGATCTTATCGACATTTATATTGACAAAAAAATCAATATAAACAATATATTTGACTAGATATCAAACACAAGCGAATTATATGTTTATTTTTTTTCGCAATTGCTAGACTTGTCTAGTAATAAAATAATAGCAATATTATATCAAACGTTTTACAAACAAATTACAACTATTTTGACAACTTTTGCGATCAATTTTTTTTACAAAATATTATCGATTCTAAACGCTTCAAAAACAATAAATAAACTTGCAATATTTCTCTCTCTATCGAACGCTATTGTTGTCGACACACTAGTTAACAATTAACAACAAGATTTTGTAGAAATCAAAAGTATACTTTTTAGTTGTTCGATAAAACTATTGTTTGTATCGAGCAAATTTTTCTTATCTTTTAATATAATATTGTTCGCTTTAAAATAGATAGTTAATTTAATCGACAATACAAGTTTTAAATTCAACAAATTAGTGTTTAAAACGTTTATTCTTATTTAAAATAACAAACGCGTCTTATTCTATTCTAGTGTCTTGTTTTATTTTATTAGTAATTACTTAGACAACAACGCAAGACTTCAATTGTTCAATTTATCAAACTAGAGATTTCTTGAATTATTATTTCGTCCAAATAGTAACAATAACAATAACGCTAACTGTAGCAATAACAAATCTATTACGAGACATTTACGAAGATCTCTCTTCTTTTTGTTATAACTTGTCGACATTTATTTAATTGCTTGTTAAGTTTAGCAAGCATGCAAATTAATTTATATTTGCAATATATCTTTTATTTTGTTGTTTATTTGTAGTTTCGCTTACTTATTTTATTAGCGTATCTCGATTGTCTTATACTTAACAATACTTTTCTTTTAAGAGAGTTTGCTTGTCTATAGCGAAATCTTATACTTTAAAGTCTTAATACTTTTTGTTTTTGCTAATTTCGCAAGTCGCTCTATTAACTCGATCTACTTTCTTAAAATAAGCAAAAAAATAACTAAAATAGCGTTTCTTAAAATTAGCTATTATTAGACAAGCATACTTTAGCTCTCGACTTTATTTAATTCGAAACTATCTTTATTGTTATAAGTTAATTTGATAATTTAAAGCTTTATTGTTTTTCGAATATTGATAAGTTTATAATTTATATTTGCACTCTTAATATTCTTTTGCACAATATATCTCTCGCGTATATTCTCAATTTCTTATTACGCAATACGCAAAATTCTAAGATACTTATTAACAAATATCGACTTTACAAGACGAAATAGCTTTATCTAGACAAGAGTTTTAATAATTTTAAGTAAAACTCTAACTACGCTATACACGTTCTTTTTCTTTATATGTTCGCTAACATTATTACGAATATTGATAACAAACTACGCAAGATTTGATACAATAGCATTATTCTTTAAATGTACAAAGAAGTTAAGATTAATAATTTTGCGCAACAATACTATCTTTTAAGTTATATCAATTTTATTGATTGTTCGCGAACGTATCTAGAAATCTCTTGTACTAGTTTCGCGCATAATATAGAAATTAAATATTTTATGCAATATATTGTTCTCGAAGTTTTTTAAATTCGAGTAATAAAGTTTGTTAACAATATTGATATCTTTTGCAAATCTATATTTATAATTTTGTATTTCGATTAAAAATTTCAATTCTAGCGCAATATATTTCGACAAATTAACAATTTCTTGCGCAAATATTTGCAATATTGTTTCGATTTATTATTAAACAACTTCTCTAACTGCTAAATTAATTATAAAATAAAAAATATTGTCAAAATTGTCTTCGACAAACTTGCAAAAAATATTATACTAATATAGAAGAACAATTGTCTTTAAAAGTAATCTCTTTAGT
>JAABUW010009594.1_pt1 | contig 10994 bp, 10 predicted proteins | sample 5560081 | NCBI WGS metagenome assembly JAABUW01 (sample SAMN10711882, study PRJNA513363) | rock metagenome | isolation source: Antarctica rocks | place: Antarctica: Victoria Land, Knobhead sud | reverse complement strand
TGAGGAAACAAGGGGCTCAGCTTGTGCAGGCCAGTCAGCACCACAAAGGGGCAGCTGTGATGCTTGGCGGCTAGAGCCACAACATGTGTTCCCACAGGGGCCATGATGCCACCATTGGCCAGCACAGTGTGGGTCCCCACCAGAACCTGCACCAGTCACACTGCCTCAGTCAATGCCTAAGTGGTGTTAACACTGCCCCAGTGTTGATGACATTGCCTCGGTGGTCATAACAGTGCTTCAGTGGGGATGCTTTGGTGGGGATGGCAGTGCCTCAGTGGGGATGGCAGTGCCTCAGTGGTGATGGCAGTGCCTCAGTTGTGATAACAGTGCCTCATTTATGATGGTTGCCTCAGTGGCAATGGCAAAGCCTCTCTGGTGATGGCAGTGCCTCTGTGGTGATGTTTTTGTCTCAATAAGGCTGGCAGTGCTTTGGTGAGGATGGCAAAATTTTGTGGGGATGGCAAAGCCTGGGTGGTGATAACAGCGCCCCAAAAGTGATGGCAGTAGACAGCATGAGCCATTGTCATGCATTGCTACAGATGTCTTGCATGACCAGTCGGGACTGTATCCTGCTGCAAACCTGCAAGCTAGATGTGCCTCACGGCAGCACTAGTGCCATTGATGCGCCAACTTATGTTTTTAAGACTTGGTTGCACAATTGTGCAGTGGAGCACAGGCTGCTATATGAGTTGTTTTGACCATGTGCGAAACCAGGGCAGCAATAGACTGCTTCTGATGTATTAACATACGCACCACAGTTCTGCACAACTGTTATTCTCAACAAGTCTGTCTGCCTGCCTGCCTGCCTGTCTGTCTGTCTGTCCGTCAGAGATGCTGGGTCCAGCTGGACTGTCTCCAGCAGTCGCAACATGTTCTTGCACTGTCTTGCTGTACTGTCTCATAGAGTGGCATCTTGTAGCTAACCCCCAGATCAAAATCAGGCCCATTGTTGAGCATAGGGCAGACCACCGCTGGCACACTTGCATTGATATGAGACACCAAGACCACAGAGAAGAGATGCAAATGCACTGTGTGGAGGTGAAAGAGGGCAGGAGGCTTGGTTCTGACCTTGTTGACTCGAGCCATCATGGCAAAAATGGCAGAGTCGGCAATGGCTGTGGTGTTGATGCCAGCTTGTGCCAGCTGGCGAGCCTGCTGGTGGCCCCCGTACATGGGCGCCCCTTCTGCCACCACCACCTGCATACACAAGCTACTGTGCTCTGTGTGCTGCTCAACAAGCATCAACTGTTATCCAAAGGAGAACCATGTTCAGCATTCAGGATGTTTTGAAAATGTGATGCTCGACAAGCACAATATGTAAGAGCATATGGGTCTGTGCCCTGCTGTGCCTGCTGCTGTGCTTATTGAAAGTTTACTGCCTCATTTGTATGTCAGTGCTGTGAGCGTGTCTTCCAGCTGGTCTTGCTGGTCAGTGGTTGACAGGCTTGAACTTTGGCAGGACCAGAGCACTAACCAGAGAGTGTGATGGCGTATGAAACAGGCTAGGAAGGCAGACAGCATTGGAGAAGGACCCAGATGCAAGCAGATGGGCACTTGTGTGAGCAGCGAGTTGCTTCAGCAGGGAGCTTGCATGCCATGCTGCTTTGCTTGCCGTGTGTGGCAGCCGGCTGCCCCCACCCTGTTCAGCATGGGCTGGCATGTCGGCCAGATCGTAGGGTCATGCGTGCAGATGTGCGCGTCCTCATGCCTGTGTGGTCCTGTGTTACCTTGTTGCAGTTGCAAGCTATTATGCACTGGTGCAGACCCTTTGCATACTATGCCTAATTGTCACCCACTGCACACGTTAAGATTCCCAAAGAATGGCTCCCATGCGTCAGCATATGACAGCAAATTGCACTAGACGGTCATGCCGCACCTGAAAGTCGCGCTTCTTGGCTGCCTCTTTGAGAAAAAGCAAGGTGGTGTTTGACATGCCAAAAGTCAGTATGACCTCATTTGCATGTATATGGTCTCCAGCCTGTATGGACACATGGTCACACTATCTCTGCAGTTGAAAGCCAGAGCTGTGCAAGTTTGAGACTACCAAAAGACTCAAGACATCAGCATGAGCACAATTCCAGGTGAGACTATTTCCATGACAGCCTCAATGAGCTTTTTGCCTCAGATTTGGATTGTCCAAGCAATGCCAATCAGAAGCAAGCCAATGATGTGTCATGCAAATGTTTGATGTCACAATGATTGTATGATCATGTCCACCACTAAGACTGCAACAAGACATGTGCGTGGGTTCAATTGAGGGCAATCACAACGCTTGCTGTGTGAATCAGCACAGCCGTGTGCAAGTAGCAATGGGAGTTCACCTGCAAAGCAATGTTACCATCTATTTCGTCTAGCTCGTCTATGAGCTCATTTATCTGCTCAATGACAAGATGCTTGCGCTTCCAGACAGGCCCTCTCTTGCTCTTCTTGCTGGTTTCTGCCTCTGTGATGTGATCAGCTTCAGGAGCAAACATGGATGGCCCAGGACCGGGCAGTTGATGCTGCTGCGTCACTGGCGGCTGCTGCATTTGCTCTGTATGCTGTTGCTGTCTCTCCAGATATTGTAGCTGCATCTGCAAGCATAGACACTGATGACGTTCACACATTCTGACCTGTATGTATCTTGTGGCCCATGTTGTGTGGCAAACCAAGGTTTTGTTGGGAATTGTCATGAGGCTTGACAAGGCTAGGCAGAAAGTCCTAGTGGCCAATCAAAACATGATGCAGATGCAGCAGTGTCAGAACGGGCAAGAATGAATGGATCTTGACATTGCATTGTATGTGCAGGTTGTCCTGCTGGCATTGTGCTTACTGTGCACTTTGCAACACACCCATCTGAGCATGTGCAAGCTCAACATGCAGGGATGAGAAAACTAGCAATATATGCAAGGAGGCCTAAGCCAGTGATGAAGACACCTCATATGAGCATGCTCATTTTGACATGCAATTGTTGCACGCTGGGCGTTGACTCACACACCAAGGTAATTGCATGCATGCCTTCTTTGCTGTACCTGCTGTCCTTCCAAGAAGGGTGCCTGATCCAGCAGATTGTGCAGGCTGAGAGTACGGGTGCCCAAGGGTGCCCTTAGGGCTTTGCTCAGCAGACCAGCTTTGTCCTTTTGCTTCTGTGGCTGCTCTCCTTGAGCAACATCCTCTAGCTCATCATGCTCCTGTAAATCAGCAATCACTTGTGAGTACCGCCACTGCTGTTCAGATGGTCTTCACAGTTTTGTGCGCTGTGCAGGCACTAGCAATGCTAAAAGTCTAGCAGTATCAGCAGGCATGATGATACTATACAGTGTGAGAATTCTTGTACACAGCATACCTCCTCAGATTCTTCACGTATCATATGCAGGATGCGCCTGGTGATGTTGCCTATTGCAAGCTCTGCATGCGAACACAAATGGGTCAAGTCTGCACTTTGGATCGTCGCCATATAACGCATCTTCGAACCAGTAATAGTGCTCGTGCAGAATTTGTTGTTCCAGCAGCTTCATTGTCCAAGCAAACCTATAGGCTTGGCTGCTTGCAGTTTATTGCCAACTGATCTGACGTCCTCGACGAGCGCTAGCGCATCGCTATGCCGATTGGTGGATATGAATATTCTGAGCAACTCAGCAGTGCGCCTGCCAGTCGCCAATGATCCCTCTATCTGCCTGCGCCTGAGCTGCGTGCAAAAGTCCTCGAGCTGATCACGCACGCTCATGACTGCCCCGCTCCCGGCCAAGCCACGCCGATGACAATGCGTCCGAGTCTTCAACAGAGCAAGAAGGAGACGGCAGACGAGAAGTTGTGAGAAGAGTGCGCAGAGTAGGGTCTGCCCGATGCAGCACGATGACCTAACAGATATCGTGCCAGCCAACTCAAGTCCTAAAGTCCCAATACGCTACTGTCTGTGCTGTGGGCTGTGGTCCCTTTTGTGTGGCAACGTGAGGTGCTGGACCAAGAACGCTATCCCGGTCGGAAGTCAATTGCATTATGCATGCCGCAAGCAGAAGTCACAAGAACCTAAATGCATGTTCCCAAGCCCTACCACAGCGAAGCATTTATCTGTTGAGGGTCTGACCTGGATGCGGACATGGGCGGCTTTTGCTCGCTCAATCGGCTGTACAGATGCATATTAGGAAGCTGGGCATGAAGCATCAAGAGAGCTTTGCATGACGACAACAACTGCATTGTATCCGCATGCTGAAGACCAAGATGTGCTGCTGAAATTTGCTGTGAACATGGCTGGAGGGTAACATGCCTCCAGTGTGTCCTTACACAATGCCTGTCTAGATTAGGATAAGGGATGAACGCCCAATGTTCAGCGTTCCTCTGATATAAGTATAACCACTGACACAACCTCCAATATCAGCTCTACATACGTTGTGCTTGCGCTTGCCCTAGCAGTCAGTAACAGACGCCATCATTATTGTCAAAGCAGCTTCTCTGTCAGCGACTCTATTGTCCTTGACTGTAACTACAGCCTCCGAGATGCATTTCAATGCATTGCACAGCCCAACACAACCTTGCTTGACTGCATACTGTACCCGATGCAATACCCCTATGATCCAGGCACTCTAGCAAGCTCTGCAAATTAGTGTATCCTTGAGAAAGTGTATCTGAGATCCAATCTATCAAGGATAAGGGATAAACACCCAAACTGGTACAGAAAAAGAAATTCCCAACAAAAAGATCCGCCTCAAATGTTGTTTCTGCGAATGGATGGTGACAGGTGGCTACACAGCAACCTAACTAAAAGTCCGAGCCAAGCTGGCTGACCTCAAAGCAAAAACACCAATGTGTAAAATTTTTCTAAGCACAAACAGGATCAAAAGTGGCCTAACGACTGTCAAAAATCAGGATGGCCAGGTGTCAACACTCAAGCCGAGTGTAAACACACAGGCAGATTCAGGGCGGCGCTGCTGCAATATCTGCTGCATTGCCACCCTTGCGGCGTCTTGCTTAGTTTGGTCAACATCGCCGCTGCTGCTGCTATAAGTGCTGCTTTGCAGCCCTCAAGCTGCAGCACTGGGCTGAGACTGTGACCGGTCTGGGTGCTGCCGCTGAATAAAATCCTGGCGCGGCAATGCTACCCTTGCTACCAGCTCTCCTGCATACCCCTGGCTCAGGCTTTGATGATGTGGGCGCGCTGCTGTGCTGAGACTGCGCGGCTACCCTTGTGCCTTGCCTGTTTGAAACCAGCCTGCATGAGGGAAGAAGATTCTCGGGGAAGTGTCATGCAGCAGAGCCAGAATGAGAGGTGCAGGATGTAAAATGCAAAGTGCAACTTCCATGGTAAGTCCAGAAGTTGAGCAACGCTCAGTCCTCCCTGCCGTTTCCACCAGCTTGGGCCCAAACTGACACTTGCTGAGTTTCACTAGCAGTCATATAGACAGTGATCATGAAAACCCTCAGCATCAAGAAACACATTGCATACAGCAGATGCATCTTGTGTGCGGATGGTTGCCAGCATCATGACCCATGCCAGCCAGCGGCTATGACATAAGCTGAAATGTTTTGCAGCATAGCATGGCAATGAGGCTGGATACTTCACCTGTCAACACTGTCAGATCAATCAAAACCAACCTTAGGGGACACAGGAGGGGGAAGGGTCCATCGGGAGGCCCTCAGCAGCAGGGGGACCAGGCCTGCTGCCGCCTCTGGGAGCTCTCAGTGGTGGCGGCGAGGGGTCACCCCCCTGCCACCTTGACCCCTCTGCATGCATGCCAAGCCCACCCCTGCTGCCACCCCGGCAGCTGCCAGGCAGGGGTAGGGGTGCTGCCGTGCAGTGGTGTCAAAAGCGGTGCCAAGGGCGCATGAAGCCCCCTTGGTGCCGGATGCAATGCCCTTGGCCCCATCTCTGGCCCCCTTCCACACCTTGCCCCAAAAGCCCCTGCACATGCAGCGTCTTGCCCTCAGAACCCATATTTTGCTCCCATCAGTCTTGTCATGGTTTTTGTCAAATGCGTGCCTACGGTTGTAGGCATGGTCACAGCTGGCACAGGGCATGGCAGCCAATCCCACTATGTGAAATGATTGCTTTGCTGTGATTTGATACCTCTGCACAGCTGTACTAACTGCAGTGTGCAACAGAATGCAGCACTGAGAGCACTGTACACAACTGCAACTTCCAACAGATGCCGAGCAACGTCATCAATTGTGCTTGCCATGTGATCCTACAGCCCCAAACCCATGAAGCAAAGTGTTTGGACAATGTTGCACCAACCTCAGATGAAGACCCAGCACCTGTGCATCAACAGCAACCAGAACCAGCCTCAGGCAGCAGCTTACCGCTTCTTGGGTGCGTGAGGGGGGTGGGATGCACACTGTGCCATGTTGGGGGCTGATGCCCCATGGAGGGCCCCGTTGCCCCAGTGCCAGGCTGCCCACAACTCATCTGCATCGCAGTGAGCAGGGCCTGGCCGCCTGGAAGCCTGCTGCCCACGCACAGCCCCAGTCGAGGCTGGAGCAGCATGCCTTGAAGGTACTGCAGGGCTCCTGATTAGAGGGGGTGGGTGCCTTGCAGGCACTGCAGGGCTTTTGCCGTGTGGGGGAGGGGGTGGTGGGCTTGCGGCTGCCCTAAACGCTGCAGGCATGGTAGAGCCTGAAATGGCTAAGGGCTGAGTGATGGCTGCAGGCACACTTACAGTAGGGGTAATACCAGTGTCTGTGTCGGCAACAGTGACACTGCTTGCAGATGTGCTGAGACTGGCTGCAGCACTGGTGTCAATGTGATCTGGCTGTGGCAGCTGTGGATTGCGCAGGGCAAGGCCAGCAGGCTGCCTCATGGCGTGTAATGACTCCTCCTTCTCCAAGCTGTCACTCTGCTGCTTGTTTGCTGAGCAGCTAGTGTTGACAAAATGAGGGCTGAGTGTCTGTAAGGCTTGTAGTTCAGCCTCAGGCACTGCTGCATTGCTGACCATTGGTGACAATGGTTCGACAGACGTAGCGTCTGAATCAGCATGCTCTACAGCAGCTGGTGCCTCATTGGCCATGCTGCGGGAGTCACTATCTTGGGGGTTGTTGTTGCCCCAAACAGCTCCCAGCAACTCCTCACTGCAATACACAAGTGCCATGTCAAGAAGTGGCATGGAGCGCAAAACAGACTGCTTTGGAGAGACAAGACTCGTCCCGCACGTACCTAGCTCATCACGAGCTGGAAAGCGAGTTTGTTCTTACTATGAGTACTTTCATAGCTATATTATTCATATTGTATTTTATCATATTATATTGAATTATATTGTATTTACATTATTTTATGTTGTATTGTATTACTTTAATATTAACATCAAAATTGTTGTTATTGTTATTGTTGTTATTGTTATTGTTGTTGTTATTATCATTATTGCTTTTGACTTGAAGCCGTGCTTGCGGCACATATGGGCAGCAGACACAGTGTGAAGTACTTAAGGTGCAGCCACAAAGAAGCACCCTGCTCATACAGTTGCCTTAAGACACTGCAATGTGATCTGTGGCGGATAGGCTTTGCATACACAGGTTGGTAAGGGGTATCACATGCAGTATACCATACTGTGCTTGGCAGAACAGGACAGGACACTCACTTGCTGAACTCTGACACATGGCCCTTCTCGTCAGAGGTGTTTTTGTCTGAAATGGGCGCTGTGTTGCTGTTCAGCGCTTGTTTGGCGCCCAGCCCATGGTCATGCGCACCGCCCAATGACTCCTCACTGCAATACCAATACAAAAAGTTTGTACCAAGTGCATTTGACCGCTTAGCCTGCAAGGGTCTTCAGAAATTTGAAAGACTGAGGCAACACACTTGCCCCACAATGCATGCTGTGAATGTGCATATGCCAAACCTCATTTCAGTTGTTTCTGTGCCAACATTGTGCAGAAATAAGCCTTGACACAATTGAACATCTACCACACAAGAGCACGAGGCACAACATCACAAGGAGCATGATGAGGTGTGCACCCAGGACAGACAGCACATCATACAAGGAAGGCAAGCTCACCACATGCTGCAATGAGCAAAACCTCAGCACAGCAGATTGGTTGTGTGCTTACCTGCCAGGCATGGCATCCTTGTCCGAGTCTGTGGGCTGCTGTGTGCCAGCATCAGCACTGCCAGGCACCAATGCAGAGCCCTCCAATGAGGGAGTGGCTGCTGATGGTGGCAACACTGAGGCCACAACACCATCTGAATGAGCTGGGGAGCCTGGAATAGTGTCTTCAGGCCCCATTATTACCTCTAAATCTGGAGAGCTCAGGTCCCCAACAATGGGCCTTTCGGCTATCTCCTTCTGATATGGCTTTGCTCTAGTTGGGCTTTCCCCAAGGGCAGTGTCTACCAGGCTGTCAGCTGCAGATGTGGTGGCTGACACAACTGGTCCTGACAGCTGAATAGGCTGCGCACTCAGGGAGTGTGCATCTTGCTGCTTGCTGCCACTGTATAGCAGCATGTCTGGAATGATACTTGGTGTGCCAGCTGAAGCAGGGTGAAGCAAGAGCAGCTGTTGTTGTGCTGCTTGCTGCACCTCTGCTGCTGGTGTTGTAATGAGCACTACTCCGCCCGTGGCCTCTATGTTGCCTGCTGTTGTAGTGGGCTCGTCTCCGCCTGTGCCCTCTGCTGCTGGTGTTGTAATGGGCACTACACCGCCCGTGGCCTCTATGTTGCTTTGTGGTGTTGTACTGGGCACTACTCCGCCCATGGCCTCTGTATTGCTCTGTGATGCTGTAATGGGCACTACACCGCCCGTGCCCTCTGTTGCTGGTGTTGTAATGGGCACTACACCGCCCGTGGCCTCTGCTGCTGGTTTTGTAATGGGCACTACTCCGCCCGTGGCCTCTATGTTGCTGTGTGGTGTTGTAATGGGCACTACTCCGCCCGTGGCCTCTGTAGTCTCATTAGCGTCTGTTACATCCCTTGAGACTGTGTGAGATATTTGTTGAGGGGACAAAGCGCTGTCCTCTGCAGCGCCTGTTGCTAGTGACTGTGCTGACATACCAGCCACTGCAGCTGTGTCCACCTTGGGAAGATTTACATCTATGTTGGCAGCTGCATCAGGCTTGCCCACTACACTGCCGTCAGTGACTGCAGGAGCATCTGCATCTGAAGCGCTGCAGCTGTCCTCCTGAGCGTGTTGTAGGGGCGGGAGCTCCACCTTGGTAAGCACAGCTGGGTCGCTGTTCACTGCGTTGTCAACAGACACTGGGCTAATGGGCGCAGGCTGAGTGGTAGCAGGTGCACCCTCTAGGGGAGCTGCTGTGTCCAAATCAGCCACAGTGTCAAAGCTTTGGTTGTTGTTGCTGACTGGCATAGGAAGACCATTGGGGAGGAAGTCTGCCGGCACCAGCTCAGTATGTGACACCAAGTCTGCCTTGCTGCTCAAGCCAGGCCTGCAGCACAGCAAGAGGACAGGTTGGTTTGCAGCCCAAGGTCATGAAAACAAGGGCTGGTGAGAACAAACGCTGGTGACATTAACCTTGAATTCTATGTTTACTCGAGATCCGGGGGTTTCATCCTTTGATTTTGCTGAAGAGAAATTAGACACAACTACAAATTCTGTGAGGAGATTGCCAGCTGTGATGCATCACCACGCCACAAAAATGACAGCTAAGCCAGGACAGCTGCATGAGTGTGCACAAAGCAACAAAGGGCAGTGTGTGCAAAGACTCAACAAGCTTGCTACAGATGTAGGCCAGAGCTGTTGTGCCAAACCTAGGACCGTGTTGAATGACGTTGCATTGTCTGATGCTCACAGCTGAGAGACAAAAAAATACATTTGTAATGCTCTGAGCAAAACTGTTTTGCAGGGAGCTGACTTGTGTCACACACACCTGATCTTCATTTTGTTCTATTGATTGTGATGATTGATGTTTCATAATTGCCACTGGTACTGCTACTGTCACTGCCATTGTTACTGTCAATATTGGAACTAGATGTAGGGTGTGTACAGTTGTTGCCAATCTGGGTGTTCACCATGATGCAATTGTGTTTTGGTCGGCAACACGTTGACCATGGAGCAAGGATACAAGCATGTTCAGTGGGGCATAATCCCAGGGGACACAGATACGTGGTCTTCACGTAGATACTGGTAGGCTTTTGCCTTTGTCACAGCAGGTGCCTAGGGAACAACGTCGTGTTTCTGCGCTTGTGATTCAGCAGAGGATGATCATCATTTTGTGTTTGACTGCCCTGCATATTCTGCCATCAGGAACAGATTCACAAACCTGTTGGGGCCCAGCCCGTAGACTGTCTTTCCTTTTTACTCCACATGATCCCAAAGTCAAAGCTAGATTTTGGAAGGAATGTGTTGAACATAGGAACACCCTGGTGGCAGCACAATCTGGACAGAACCTTTAGTTTAGCTTAGAGTGCATCAGCTATAAACATTACGCTGTCATAAGTGCTTTGGAACAGTTTAATATTTTGTTTGACATTTTCAGACAACTGGCCCAATGGTCATGGTTTGCCCCAAGATCCCAAAAAATGAATGAATGAATGAATGAATGAGCAACTGTAAAGTGAGTGCTTACCATGTGGCGAGGGTTGACTCCTCAGCTGCCTGTTGTGCATCAATAACCTGGCCAACCAGCTCGGCAGCAGTAGACAGTGCAGGCTCCTCTGCAGCAACAGCACACTGTTCAGCTCTGGCAAGAACAACAGCAGCAGGGAAGTTTGCAGAGTACAGAAAGCGTTGCAAAGGGCAATGCTTGTTGGTGTGGGCTGTGCTAACAGATTGGCTCCTGCAGATAAGTCCACCTCGGGAAGGGGTTTCATGTAAGCTGGCAGCTGCATCAGGCCTGCAAACTTGTTCTACATTGCTGTCAGCATCTGCAGCAGCACTTGCAGCAGCTCCACCCAAATAGCCACAGCTGGGTCATCAGACATTGGGCTGCTACACGCAGACTGAGCGGCAGCAGATGCATTTTCAAGGGTAGATGCCGTGTCCAAGTCAGGCGCATTGAGAATGGTCTGGTTGGTGTCATTACCTGGCACATGCGCCTTGGGGACAGGTGCATCATCCACCAATGGCATGCTGTCT
>JAABUW010009593.1_pt1 | contig 10994 bp, 16 predicted proteins | sample 5560081 | NCBI WGS metagenome assembly JAABUW01 (sample SAMN10711882, study PRJNA513363) | rock metagenome | isolation source: Antarctica rocks | place: Antarctica: Victoria Land, Knobhead sud | reverse complement strand
TGGCTGCTGGAATAAAGCCCAAACTTAAAATGATGCGAACAGAAGATGAGAGCTTTGGCTTTGTCCCATACCAGCAAGGCAGCACCTTCAGCTGCAATGTGCCAAGCTACTGGCACCCCATTTGTCTTCTTTACCTCCTTCTTGTTGCCTTCAACCTGCTTTCTTCTTTTTGACGCTGCAGTTTGAGAGCCACCTGCTTCCATATGCACACCTGTCCCTTCCATCTGAAGATCAACTCCAGCACCATTGCTGGTTAAGTTCGCATCAAGATGTTGCAGATGTGACAGCAGAGGCTGAAGCAGGGTGGCAAAGAAGTAGAAGTCTGCTGACAGAGGCACTGCTGCAGTTGCTGACAAGGAGGACTGCTGCTGTTGCTGATGGACCTGACTTGTCTCTTGAAGAGAAGCTTGGCGGGTTGACTTTACCACGTGTGCAAATTGGGATGCAAGCCAGGACATGAAATGCATGAAGGCTGCTGGTGCTGCTGCATCTGAGGCGTCTGTCAGCACGTTCTTGACAACCTGCATTGTCACATTCGATGGTCTTGTTGCACAGCTCTGATGCTCAGCTATTCATGTATGTACACGTAAGCGGAGAGTGGCCATGCACACCTACTGAAAACAACAAACCCAACAGCAGGATTTTCATCAAGGAAACATAGCATATATGAAAGGCAATCATGCTGGCAGTTGTACATTGTACAACAGTTATACCTGTAGCAACTGGGAGTGGTAGCTACGTGGTGTTGAACCCTTTTCAGATGCCAGGACAGCTTGAACAGCATTCCCGCTACTACTGAAGCTGTTGCCAAGCCCAATGAGGCCCTCTAAGCTGCTGTTGTGAAACACAACTGATTTTAGAAGCTGCTTTGTCACAGCAGCCAATTGGTCAGCGCTCTGCCTGCCAGTTGTAGCTGTTGGTACTGCTGTGGAGCCCAGCTGAGCTGTGTTTCTTTGCCCTGACGGCAAGGAGACTGACTTTGTTTGCCAGACTGCTTGTGACAGCAGCAGAAGCAGATGCTTGGTGACTACAGCAGTGAAGACCTTCTTCTGATTGGGATGTGAGGTGCAGACTTCCAGCAGCTGTATGCAAGCTTGAGTTGCTAGGCCCTCCCATGCTGGTAGGCTTCCTGATGGTGGGGCCATGTGACGGCAGCTGATCACATGTGCTAGGCTGCTTCCCAGTAACACAATGCTGTAGCAGGAAAAAGGCAACATCGATGGGGCAAGGTGGTACTGAACCATTGTTGTTGCAGAAGCAGGTTATGGAGGCTAGACAGCCCAAGCTTGTCATGGATACACTGCTTCATATTGCAGTCAGTCGCCGTTTACCTGTGCTCGAGACTTGGCCTGAAGCTGTGCTTGAACTTGGTGTTGAGGGCCAGCACAGCCTGCTGCAGTGCTAGCGCAAGCTTGGCACCTTCTCCTGATGCTGCCTGCTGCCAGCTGCAGCCTTTGCATGCAGCAGCTGCAGCTGCCGCTAATGTCACATTTGGTGCTGACTGAGCTGGACTGTCAACTGAGGTCAGCAGCACAAATAGCAGCTCCCACTTGCTGCTTAAAATCTGTAGAAAACCTTGGCTTTCGGCATCAAGCGAAACCTTAGGACTTGATTTGGTCAGGGCTGACACAGTCCAGTCCAGCAGCAGCTTGACATAATGTGCTCTGACCCGTGACGGCATGCTGTGAAGGTCTGCTACTACGAGCGGAATTTTTCGGTCTGCTTGAATATGGTTTGCATGTAGGAACGGTTCTGATCCTAGCTGGTGCCGCTCCGAAACGCTGATAAAGCAGCTTGTCAAAGTTCGTGCCAACTCAAGACGCCTGTGCAGGCGAAATATCAGCTTGTGACAGGTGCCAGCAAAACGTTGATCGGCCAAACCAGTTTCTGGTAGATGGATGTCGCATGTACAACAAGGACTCACTCGCGTTCGGACTGACCGCCAGAGTGGAGCTGCTTGAATAGGGCCGCGAGCTCTGCCATTACCGCTGTCACTGATCAGCAGCCGCGCTTGCACGGCTGGTGTTACAGAGGCATCGGCTAGCGCTCGCCCCAATCACAGGAACGTGGCGCCACCTATGCCAATGCACGCTCGCTGCTGCGCTCCGTCTGTCGCATTGCATTTGTCTACTCTGTGTCTGCAGGGCGGCGTCAAGCGTCGCCCTGCAGTGCGCCCTTGATGTACCGTTAGTCAACCCACATGCACCCATATGATATCTGACTCATCAGAGAACTTGGGGCAGGTAAGCCTTCTGGAAAGCTTGCCAAGCGTGGCGCAAACGGAAAGGCTGCCCAGGTGCCATCAGCTTCATCTGTATCTGCTCTGCCGGAAACTCGCAAAGAAGCGTTGCTGCAGCAGCGCCTGCAAAAAGTAGCCCCGACAGCGTTGATCATTGGGGTTAGTGTTTCTGACAGCGTGTTCTGCAAATAGGCCCCCAACTGGCAGCTTGCACTCGTAATGTTCATGTTCGCAGACAACGCGTCCGCCATCGCATGTTTGATCGCTGTTTTGACTATCACGGTAAGCCAGCCTCTCCTGTGCAGTATATGGAGGACACGTACCTCAGCTTGCAGTCTTCTGTGCACTCAGCGGACATCTGGCTGTTTGTTTTAGCCGTACGGCATATTGCACTTAGATAGCCTCCGTGTCAAGACGGCCGCGTGCGCGAGCAGGAAGGTGACTGCGTTCACTCTTGCTTGTGTATCTAGGTCGTCAGCTACTGCACCAACTGGCAGGCCAGGTTGAAATTCAAACACATACCGGGTCCCGCACCGAGCTTTCCGTTAGGAAACCTCAAGGTGATTCGCAAAAAACAGATCTACAGGGCATACACTGACTGGCAGGCAAAGTATGGCGACACCTTCAAGGTCTTCTTTGTGCGCCAGCCGATTGTTGTCACTACAGGTCAGCCAGCTTCTGCACACACACATATGCTGTGCAATCACGCTGTGACCTGCTCAGCATGCAACTGCGGTCAGCTGACAATACATGCATGCAGATCCCAATCTGGTCAGGCAGATCACTGTGAAGGATTTCAACAAGTTCCATGACAGAGTGGCACCCACCCTCAATAGATCCCTTTTCACAGGCGCCCGGATGGAGGCTGCGCAATCTGGCATGCTTTTAGCCAGGTAATTACAACCCTGTCATGCTTTTCAAGAGAAGCTCACTGCCAGAAGACACAGCTGCAGGTTTTCAGAGGAAGCCTAGCCTGGGCAACTCTGGCAGTAATGTATGAGATATAGTAGGCTCAGTCAAAGCACAGCTGTCATCTGCATACTGGGACATGCCATGGTGCATCATAAATACTGTCAAGCTCAAAATTCCAGGGCTGCAGGACCGCCTGTTTTACTCCACTGAATGGCATGTCTGACTGTGCAGAGGTGCTTTCTGGGGTAGCTTGCGTGCTGGTGTTCAGCCCATGTTTCACAGTCATCACCTGGCCACATATGCTGAGACAATCAACCAGGCTGTGGATGACGTCATTGTGAATCTGGACCAGCTTGCTGAGTCAGGGGAACAGGTTGACATGTTTCGCCAGCTGGGGCGCATGACCATGCAGGTCATTGGCGCTGCAGCCTTTGGGTAAGCACTGCACTCACCATCAGCTTTCACAAGATTCCGCTTGACAGCAGACATCCAGCTCTTTCCCCAGCAAATGCTGGATATATCATCTTGCCGCCATATGGAATGCTAATGTGGTGGTTTGGTGATATTGGAGTCAGCAGTGCATGTGGACGACTACAGCAGGCATGCACATTTGTCACAACTTGCTCACCAAGCACTACCAGCCCAACGTGTCTGCACAGGATTGCTCGGAGCAATCCTGTGCAATTTGCTCGAGACACGGCAGCAATCTCCCAAGCTTCCTGTTTTGTCCATTGTTTGCAAACTGCTCTGTCATTAAAGGGTTGCACACTGCTCTGTCACCACAGGATTGCACACTGCTCTGTTGTCACAGGACTGGATCAGCAGTGGGCTGAGTGCATTGTGGCGATGTGCAGCATCAATTTTTACACTCAGAGCCTTGTTGCAATGCGCAGTGTGCATTTTGACACTCAGAGTGCTGGGAAGGGCGAGGAAATTCCACTGGTCAAAGCAGCCAAGACAGTGTTTGACAACTCCACTCCTGCCTTCTGGAGCCTGGCTGCAATGATTGCCCCTGCTTTCCTGCTGCCTCCCATCAGGCTGCTGGCCCGCGCCTTCCCGGGCCAGAACATGACTGAATCACGCGAGGCCTTTGAGACCTTGTATGATGCTTCAGATGCTTTGATCGAGGTGTTGTTGCGATCTGCACTCCATGCATGTGCTGTGTGCAAACCTCACCCAAGCCAGGCTTCACAGGCTCACCTGTGAACGGGCCAGCAATCTTGACAGCAAACTCACGCATACCAACCCTGTTGTGCATGCACCAGACCTGATCCATGTGTGTTCAAAGGCCATCCTGCCCCATGTTATTCTGTTGGGAGCGATGTCAGGCAGATCAAGTCTTGAAGTCAGTGTGTGGCAGGAGGGCAAATCTGCCATCGACTTGCAGAGCCATCTACACTTGTGTGTCATGAATCTTGTCAGAGATGTCTTCTGGCCAGCATAGAACGCCTATGTTGAGACAAACGCAACATGAACTGAGAGTTGTCACGACGAATGCAGCATGCATCAAGTGTTTTGCTACACTGCACATGTGCCATTCAGCGCTGGTGGTTGCGTCCGCCTGAAGCAAATGCTGTATACAAACCTGCAGAACAGTCGCAAGAAGTACAATAGTGATAGCGAGAAGCCGGCACCCTGGACCTGGTTCAAGAGCAACCCTAACAACCCATACAAGGTATAAACGTCTCTTTGAAGTTGCAGTGTTGCTCACCGAACTAGCTAGACACCAATGGCTTGCACTCATTGCAGCAGACATCTCAATCACAGCAGTCTGTTGTCTGCAACCACTGTATTGTCTTACAGGCATTTGCTGCACTGAATGTGAGTGTGTGAGCAAACAGAAAGGCCAAAACTCTGCTGCCAACATTTAGTGCTTGCATGAGCAGCAGCAAGATGTTCAGCAACAACAGCTTGCTGACATGACTGATAGCTGTTCATCATGACTGCCACAGTTCCTGACGCCTGCAATTTATGCAAACGTCAAGAGTTTCGTTTTTCCGCAACCAGGTGTGCATGTGTCACAGGATACAGTGCCAGCAGAGAACAGTGTGATCTCTATGCTGATGAAGGCCAACAACAAGGCCACTGGCACACCTTTCAACCACATGTAAGCCATGCTAAAGCCTTGTCAGTGACATGCACATTCTCCTGGTGTGTCATCGTCAAAAGTCTTGTGTCAAACATTTGCACCTTCCTTTGGTGTGTTACTGTTACTTTCTGTTACTGTTACTCTGTTACATGGTGTATGTTACACACCTGACTGCACAAAGTGAAGCAGGAACAAAACACGTGTGGTTGTAACATGACACGTGTAACCTCTGAATACCTTGTCACTCACATGGACATCAAGCTTGTGATAGTATGTTGCACCTGATGCACAGCCTCGTCAGCAAGATTGATGTGCTGTGCTGTTGCATTTAGCCAGCACATTATAAGCTGACCATGCCAGCATATGTGAGCTAAGCTGCATACCATTTGTCCTGCTTTTGCCTGTGTCTCTTATCAGCCTTCAATGCACCATGCCAGTCATCATCCTGTTTGGACTTACAGGCAGATTGCGGCTCAAACCAACACCATGATCCTGGCAGGCTATGAAACAACAGCCAACACTCTGGCCTACAGCATCTACCTGCTAGGCAAGAACCCGGATGCTCAGCAGCAGCTGCTACAGGGAGATTGACCAGTCTCACGGGCGGCCAGGCTATGACAGCTTGCATCACTTCCCATATGCTGCAGCAGTCATCAATGAGGCCCTGAGGCTGTACCCTCCAGCTACTATGCTGTCACGTGTGGCCACAGAAGATGTGCAGGCAAGCAAATTTGCACCATTTTCTGGTTTCCTGGCTGCTGTATTAGGCTGTCAGACAGCTTGCAAGCCAGTTTTGCCTGATCAGTTCACTCTGTTGCCATTTGGGACCTGTATGATGTCACGGACTTACTGCAGGAGTAGCTCTAAGCTCAAACTGCACCCGTTTCTTGTGATTCCTCATCTGTGCATTGCAACCCAGGTCTGTGAAAGAGCGTGTCTGTCGCAACAGGTCCATCAACATCCACTGCTTCAAGCGCTCATCAAACTGATCTGAGTGCAACACAAGCTCTTACATGTCTGGTTTGGGGTGATCCCGGAACACAAGCTGCCATGTGTCCAAAGATTGCATGTCCAGTGGGGGACTGACCCAAATGTCTTCTGCAATGCAGCTAGGGCCATACTTCATACCCAAGGGTACGGGTGTGCACATCAACCTGTGGGCAATGCAGCATGATGAAAGGTACTGGAAAGATCCAGATGCCTTCAAGCCCGAGAGGTGGATTGGGAATGCCAAGCGGGGCGACATGAGTGATGGGATGGCCTACATGCCCTTTGGCTTGGGCCCAAGGATGTGCATTGGCATCAAGCTAGCATGTAAGTGTTCTGCTTGCATGTTGTGCTTGCCCATGTTATGAATGTCCTGCAGCTTTGCATGAATGCATATTGTTACTACATGTCATCATTGCAAATGTGACTGTGTATGCTACAAAGATGGTCAGAGACACATTGTATGGAATCTGCATGACGCCATTCTGCATGCTGTATCCCGCAAGATGCATGCAGCTTTGTGATTGTCCTGATGTCCTGTACTTTGACCAGTGCAGATCTGCACCTGGTGCTCGTTTGCTTATTCTGATATTTCACCTGCAGTGGAAGAAGCAATCATTGCTCTGGTGCGATTGCATCAGAAGTATATCTTCAGGCTTTCCGACAAGCTGATGACTCAGCCTTTGGAGCTCAAGCAAGGCATCACCATATCACCAAAGGGTGGTTTGCCTGTCACCGTAGTTCCGCGTGCCAGCAAGCAGTCTGGTGTTGTTGCAGCTGGGGCCTAGAGTGCTGCAGCACGTCTTTTGAATGTGCTTGGAGGAGCAGCAGCAGTTGTTGCTGCTGCTGTGTTAATCGACTGGCTTTGCCTTTGCTGAACATTGTAGTTTGATTGTCACAGCAGCATTGTCTGTGTTCCCGCAGACTTTAGTGTATCTTGAGTGCGCTACTTCCCCCTGCAGCAGACCATGCAAGCATGTACAATACATGCATGAAATCCTGCTTTCTAGTACTATCATTCAACACAGTGGACTAAACGTAGCTTCAAGTGGACACGATGGGGCGTTATGTAAGCTCAAGAGCAAATCATGCCGTCAACCAGCAGATGCTCAAACCAAACATGTGTCCAAGTTCGAAACCTCTCTCGCCTGACTGACCCGTGATGATGGTGGCATCAAGTGTAATGGTGGCATCAAGTGTAATGGTGGCATCAAGTGTAATGGTGGCAGCAAGTGTCGCCTTGAGATATGACTTGTTTCTTCTTCGACATGTGAAACGACTTGCCTCACATGGAGTCATTTGCTTCGACATTCCATCTTGCTGTTGTTCCCTAGAGCAGCACTATGTCATGTGCACCAATCAAGGACTTGCACTTTGCCTGTCTGCCTGTCCAAGATGACTCCCCATAGGGGATTCGTCAGGACACCGCATAGGCACTTCGCAAGATTGAATAGCACGAGTTGCCTTGGCAAGGTAAAGATCTTAGCGGCCTACAGAAATTGCAAAACAACAACACAAGCTTTTAGCGGCGGAAACTCAACGCTGTACTTGCGCTATAACCATTCATCGACGTAATAGGCTGTATATCACTGTTTGCATGCGTCTCAAGGCATGCTCCCTTTCGAAGCAATCACGCTGAGACGTCCCGTTGCGCGAAGCACTGGTAACGGGCACGCGCGGACAAAACGTTGCAGCACTCAAGGTTCCCGGGCGATCGCTCAGCCGAGTTCTAGTTGAGCCCAATCCAGAGCTAGCTTGACTTCCTTGATCAGACGAGAAGGGATATGTTCTTTGTCTCAGTGCTGTCTCGGCTAGTCTCAGTGACGGCTGCTTTGTGTGGACCTTACTGGAAGGCAACAGAAGCCTGTGATGCTCGACCAGGCAAGCGAGTCTTACGGTACTCTTGCCACCGAGAGCATCACCGCTGACCTGTGACCTAACGCTTCGTAGGCCTTCTGTCAGCAGCAGCAGAAGCTGTCTAATACAGCACAGGTTGTTTTTGCTTGAGAACATTTGTAGATGAGTGACAAGTCAGCACAGGTACAAACAGGCTGAATGATCATGTTGTCACAAAGTGCAGACCCATTTGAGACCTCACAATAAAAGCATGCTGCAGAAATGCCTCCTCTTGTTGAGGTTCATGATGGCATCATTCTCGTCTGCGGCCCTGCTGTCTTGAAAGGACAGGGACGTCATCCAAGGCAATTTTGGCAAGAGCAAGAGATAAATGGGGGTCCGGAATGATCACAGACAAAGAGGGGTATGAGGTCACAGAAGAATCTCCTGTCTTAGTGGCAGACCAGTATGAATACCAGACTTCTTCGGCAAGTAAGACTGCAGTCCTGAACAGTGAAGGCTTGTTGCCTATTTGCCTGATGCGTGGCATGTAAATGGCTGTGCCATGGCGTGCCTGATGCATGCCATAAATGGCAGTCGCTGTCATCCAAGGCTTAACCCGTGTATTCTGCCAGCATTCTGCCAGCTGCTGTACCTTATGGTGCAGTGCCAGCAGCTTCTGTGCTCTGCTGCCCATAAAGTCAATTAGGCCACAGCTTGAAATGGTGCAAGCACTTTCCGTCTTTCTCTCTCAGCTGTTATGCTGCAGTGCAGGCAGCTTCTTTACATTCTTGTTTGTGGTATTTCTGTAGCTCATTTGCATGCAAGTCAAGCATCATTGTGACAGCTCGTTTTTTGTGCATGTGCCATCAATACAAGCATCCTCCGTTAAAATCCCTTTTCAGCTGCAGTTTCACTTGGCTGATGTGATGTAGCAACTGTTTGCCGACAACCTGGTGGTAAGCCAAACTGGTTGTGTGTCTGATGCTGATGCCATAAAATGCATGTGACCTCATTGATGAGCACGTCATTTATTAGACAGGCGGGGTTCTTTTCAAGCACGTTTGAGAGCTTCTGCATAAGCTGGTTGCACCTCACCAGGCTATGTCTTCTGATGTGCAGGGTCTGTAAATGCAGTGGATAGCATTGCAAGTGATAGGCAGGTTGCCCAGCAGCTGCTAATGATTCCGCTACAACAGGAGCCTGCAAATGCCATAGCCTTTGGGCACTTCTGGTACAATGCTCAATTTCAGCTGCCTGTATCAGCGTGTCCTTTCCAGCTTGTCAAGGCTCATGATCCCGAATTGGCAGATGCCTTATATCAGTGCGGTGACTGTCGCATAACAGCGGCAGTGAGCGACGCTTTGCAGTTGTCTGACAGCATGCTTGGTAAGTCCTGTTGGGGTGAATCTTGACAACTGGTTAAAGGTGATGAGTTTGTTGCAGTGTTCACGTGTCAATGCAAGGAGTCATGTTCTAGTTTCTGATTGCAAGCACAGCAGGAAGCATTGATGTGACTTTGAGTTGCAGTGCCCACATGCAAACCGCTGCATTGGATTTTCTGGTCACAGGCATAGCTGGAAGCACTGAGCAGAACACAACTCGTTGGGTCATGACCTGCCTCAAAGTTTTGGAAGAAGTGGATGCTGCCAACCCTGATGGGATTGCTCTGTCGTTGCGATGGAACTCATTAGAGAAGGATGTGTCGTACACCGTGTCAAAGGTACAGCGCTGTCTTTCATCAACAATCTGGTGCACCCATTCAGATGTGGCACACATCTGGGAAGGTGGAATGAGTAAAGTTCTGTTGCGTGTCTCTTGCTTCAGTTGCAACCACGACATCTCTTGACCCACCCCCTCTGTCCTTGCTTGCTTGCTCTCAAGCTGCTTCCCTCATCTACTGATACACTTGACCCATCTGCCTACCCACTTGACACCTAGCACATTGTACAACAGCATAGCGCATAGCATCAATTAACTATGTTGTACCTGACCTGCCACTTAGGGGCTGTGTACAATACCTCATGGCAGGCATCCCAAAGTCCTCCACAGCAACCTCTTTCACACTGAATGCAGTTATTGACAGCTGTGACAAACACAACAAAGTCAACAAGGTTGTCTGACTTTTGTGCAATGCAATCAAGCTCGGCCTGTCTGTATTATCATTTGCATTTGTATGTGCCTAATAGAGCACGTCTGGCAAAGGAGCAGCTCGAGTGGACACAGTAGCCAATGCCTTCCGTCTCAGTCTGTTCTTTGGCGAGGATCAAGTGCTCAAACATCGATGTCTTGAGCAATCCTGGAAAGATTTGGAGACCAAGTTGGCATCGGGATATCCTGCTCTGTTCTACAGACAATTTCCATATTTGCCAGTTTATGCAGCTGCTGGTGTGCACATCCAATTTGGCTGTTTGATGCCACATGGCCAGGTATCAGTCTTGTTGCAGGGCGGGTCTTGCATTCTTGTTGCAGTGTTGTTGTACACATTGATTGCAATGTATGTGAGGCAGATCTGTGGCAATCCCTGGAGACTGTTCTGTCACTTTTTTTGCCATTCATCTTGTTCAGCTGGCAACCTTCTTATTTGCCTGTCAACCCACTCAATTTATTGTGAGTTTACAACATCACCTGCATGCCAAGCTATATGTCTGTCATAGGCTTGGTAGGCGCTGTCAAGTTACACCTGCATGCTTGATTGAGTAGGTTATGGGCCCTCTGCAGTTGAGCCACATATCTGGCCCGCTTTACAACTACTGGCTACTGCTGCTACTGGCTTGTATTGCAGGTGGAGCGTGTAGGTCGTAACCTGGACGTCTCCAGGCTTTCGGATCGCATATGGCTGTGCCAAGCGTTGGTGAACGTAGTGAAATATTTGACTTTGGCTGTGACACGTGCGCCTGGGTTGACTGAGCGTGTGACATTTTACCAGCC
>JAABUW010009592.1_pt1 | contig 10996 bp, 14 predicted proteins | sample 5560081 | NCBI WGS metagenome assembly JAABUW01 (sample SAMN10711882, study PRJNA513363) | rock metagenome | isolation source: Antarctica rocks | place: Antarctica: Victoria Land, Knobhead sud | reverse complement strand
AAAGCGCTTTTCATGGCTAAGGTGGCTGCTCCTCGAGCCGAGAATCAGCACTAGAAGCAGAAGCGAGCCCGTCGTAAAGGTTACATTCGAAAGGGAGGATCAATAACTGATCAAGGAGGGCAGGACTCTATCCAGAACAGCATGGTTATTGAGCAATTGAGTGACAACGCTGAAAGTATCGATCCAGCAATTCTGGCTGAGCAGCTAAGAAGCAATCGCATAAAAGCACCAAGCAAGTGCAGCAGATGTGGTTCATTTGAGCATAACGCTAGAGCATGTAATTTGTAATATTGGTGCAATTGTGTGTGTATCTTCAATATTGCGTGTGTAATGGGTGGCTACAGGTAGACCAGACGAAAATTTGGTCGGTTCGCTTGGGCGGTCGGCTCGCTTGTGAAACACGTTGCATCCCTACCCTTATGTAAATTACGTTTGAACGCATTCCGTCGTCACCCAATTACGCTTAAACGAAATTTTATATAATCCAAACGAATCTTAAACCCTCGTACATCTACGCATGCTCATTATCAAAGTCCCCACCCGCGCTGTCCTGCCCTGGGTTGACCTCCTCATAGTTCATGAACTTGACGAAATGGTAGTACCCGGCAGCGATGAAAGCACCCAGGCAAGGCCCGACCCAATAGATCCAATGGTAACCCTGAAAGCTGGCACCGGCGACGCAAGGGCCGAAAGAGCGGGCAGGGTTGAGGCTGGCGCCGGTGTAGTAGACGCCTGCGATTTCGGCGACGAAGAGGGCGAGGCCGATGCCGATGGGTGCGATGAAGGTATCCTTGGATTTTTCGGCGGCAAGCATAAGGACGGTGAAGACCAACAGGGAAGTGAAGAACTGCGCACTCCGTCATTAATGTAAGTCTTGGTGCAAAGCTTGGGGCTTAGCTTACCATCTCTGAGAAAGCAGCCCTGAGCAACGCTCACACGTGGAGCGAGGGTCGTCTGCACGATCGCAATGTTTCCGGGGACCATGCAAGCGACGAGGGCAGCGGCGACGATGCCACCGAGGACCTGCGCTGGAAACAGACACAGTCCTCTAGCGGGCGGCATGTTGCCGGTGATGATCAGGCCAAGCGTAACGGCTGGATCTGGTGGGGATAGTGAATCAACTGCGGTCCTTCTCTTTCGAATGTCCACAACCGAGCACATCCAGCTTGTCTGTACGCGAGTCACGAGATCGGCTGAAGGAACTTACTATAGACAAATTAACAAGCTTGATTAAGTGAAGAGCATGAGTGCCAGATAACACAAACCTGAATAATCCACCGCTGATCCGATACAGCATCCACACGGTGATCAACAGACTCATCCCATAGCTCAGAGCAAAGGTGCTGTGTGCGTAGTGTACATCTTCAGCTGGCCGTCGCAGTAGCTGGACGAGATAGTATACGCGTTTCCGTCATAGGTTGGCGTCGTGATGCCGTAGTTCTGTAGCTTGTGTATGCTGCGTGCCCCGAGTGCGCCGTGGTACATACCCTGCCTCTGCGCTACATCCGCATTCCCAGATTTCGCCTTGCCCGCCAGGAAGCTATTTGGCACCACCGGTCGGCTTCTATTAGTAGACTAAACGATGTACCGGCTGATGTCATCCTGAATGCGGGAGTCGACCTGAGATGGGCTCGCACCGTAGTACAAACCAGGCTTCGGCGTGGTTACGTTCGGGTGAAACTTCTCCATGTTGTTCAAGGGGATGTCGCCAGTAGTGTTATATCTGCGGTCTTTGAACCTAGCGATGAGAGGTACGACGTTGATCATCACACGAGACTCTGATCCCGCACGAAGATCCTCACGTTTGAACTGTTTGAACTCACTCTCCGACCAGCGGGATGGAGACAGCGAGCTTCGGCTCTGAGTGAGATACTGGCGTATTCCATCAGTATTTCTTGCCTCTTGTATGTTGCCCTCTTCGTCTTCGTATCCGTCTGGGTACACGCCCTGATCGATCATCATCTGCTCAAATGCCGGATCATAGGGTGAAGTGTTACTCGTCTTGCTCGTGCTGCCGCTCTGCCCCGAGCGAGAACCGCGACTCCTCTTCTAGCTTCGGAAGCTTGATTTGCTCATGGTGTGGACGGTGGTAGTAAGGTTGGAGAACTGCATGTCAGGTCAGCGGCCTTTGTCATCTCGTTAGAAATAGTAAGAGAGCACTCACTCCGCGTAGTGTGCTCAAATCTAGTCCCCCTTTCCGAGGTCTTGGAGATGGCGAGAATTAGATCGCAGAAGCCGTCGCAGGATAGTTTCACGTCTTGCTCTTGTGATGGGTATGTGACCGTGTTCTGCTGTTCTGCGATCGAGTTCTCGTAGCGCACCACGCGTGAGAGGGACTTTGGGAATGGCGTCCCAGAACTCTGGAGGGTAGCGAGGAGAAGGACTGTGAGCCATTGGGACTATCGCGCTTGCTCTGATAGCATCCGTATACCTCCGCCGAATACCACCAGACGATCAGATCGACTTGCCACATAGGCGTTGAAGGTCAAGACGTTTGGAGGGCAGCAGGTTATTGGTATACAGCGACATACAGCCCACACTGGGCATGCAACAGGACGCATAGTAGTACTACAAGATATGGACTGCATGCACACGAAAAGCGAGGATTGAAATAACCACAGCTATACCTCCAACATGGCGCCCTCGATCGTGCACCTCCCGAACGGCCAGACCCTCACAGTATCACCAGTCTTTGGAGGCCTCTCATTCAGGTCCAACGACCTGACGAGCCACCACTCCGTCTTCCCACCCGGCTGGACCATCATCCTGAACAGCGAAGACGACGATTCCGACCATGTCGACCCAAAGGCGTCAATGTCCGCCCACACCCAAGCCCTACACGCCGAAAACGACCCAAACTCAAGACCCGGCACACCCAAGAAACACCACATCCACCGTTTCCGCAAACCCAGCCTCTACAACGATCACCTCTTCATCAGCAGCATCAGCAGCCCAAGCAGCACAGACTTCAAACCGAGCCCCAGTCCCACACGAGGCATCGCAATGATGCTCTGGGCAACACTATGGTGGTACTTCCACCAACCCGAATCCTCCCCCCAACTCACCACCCCCTCCTCCACCACCACCCCCCTCGAAGGCCGCCCCAAAGGCGAATGGCGCGTCAACATCAACCGCGAAGGTATCTTCAAAGGCAAACACCTCCTGCCCAAACTCGAGCGCATGGGCTTGATAGCCTCCGAAGACTCCTCCGTCGGCCTCGACCCCGAAGACGGCGTCGGCAACGCAGGCGAAGGCTGGACCCGCATGTTCGTCTCTCGCAAAAGCTTCTGGCAGCTCGACCCCCGCATCTACCTCTTCACCCTCACCCCGACTGCGGCTTCCTCCCCTTTCCCCTCCACCTCCCCCGCTTCCTCTCGCCCTGCATCCCCTTCCCGCGGCGGAACGAGCACACCCACGCACATGCAAATGACCGCCCGCACCACCGAGCACGAAACCGCCCTCAGCGCTCTCGGTGGCGCACCTCCCCACCCTCTATCCCGCCACAACACCCCTCCGGGCCCATATACCTCTGGTTCCCACCTCCCAACCTTCTACCCCCCGCCTCCACTCCAATATACCTGGACCGAAGGAACCCGCCACCCCATCCGCCCGAAACCGCCGCGGCAGGGCGAAGCGTTCTATACCCGCTACATACCCTCCCTAGGCCAGTACCTCTCCTTCCGCGTCGTGAGTCGAAGCAAAACTCCCTGTCTCCACCGCGGACCATGCTCAACGGCGCCGGGTCAGACGACGGATATCCGATTCTCTAGAACCGGAACCGGCAGCGATACCACGATCCCTACGCTAGCGAATATGAACGACCGCCTCCACGAGACCCCAGAAGTCCCAGACGATCTCCCCACCACCGCAATGACAGATACCGAGCTCCTGCACCGCTGGATGAACAACCCGCGCGTCTCCCACTCCTGGGCCGAAGACGGACCTATCACGCACCAAGCTTCCTTCTTGGCCACGAACCTCTCGTCTAACTCCTCGTTCCCGGCTATTGGGCTCTGGGACGGGAAACCTTTCGCTTATTTCGAGTTGTATTGGGTGCGGGAGAGTTCGCTGGGCAGGGCGTTAGGGCCGGGGGAGGTGGGGGAGTGGGATAGGGGAATCCATTGTTTAGTTGGGGAGCAGGAGTTTCGGGGCAGTGGGAGGGTGAAAGTTTGGTTGAGTGCGTTGGTGCATTGGTGTTGGTTGGGGGATTTGAGGGCGGGGAGTGTGTGGATGGAGCCGAGGGTGGATAATGTGAAGTGAGTTGCCCCATTCCATTGTTTTGTCGTTGATGAGGGGGGAGGATTGGGTGACAGCAGTGCTGATGATGGACAGGTTGAGGGGCTACTGCGAAGACGTCGGCTTCCACAAGCACGGCGAGGTGGCTTTCCCGCATAAACAGAGTAATGTTATGAAGATCCGACGGGAGGACTGGCAGGGCCCGTTCTTGTGATCGAAATCGACTCGGGTGAAGGTACGGGTGGGAAATGTCTGTTCTCAACATCTGGGGCTTGGGAGCAATACATCACGATGTTGGTGCTGATTGGCAGTGTGCGTGATGCTGTATTGATCGGAAGATTTTAGATGCAACGAACGTTTCCACGCCGGTCACTAGAACCAACACGTGTATGAATGGATCATCTATCTCGTCCTCGTACGAAGAAGGAGGTATTGGGCATGCTTGCGCCCGTTCATGATTAGGAACCATGTTCTCCGGGAACCTTTGAAGCCGTCGCGGCCAGCAGTTTGTTGTTGATACCAACACACCCTCGTTGTGTTTTCGCTTCTGTTGCTGATCGGAGTTGATCCATCCATTAGGTATGATGATGGAGGCGCGGTCGAATGGGTAACCCGCGGTCGTGTTCGCATTTGCGAAGGCATCTCGCTAGCTGCGCTAGCCTTTGGTGGTTGAGTTTTTGGTGTAAATACGTATTATATCAGAATCCATTCGAGATAGCCCATTGGAAGAACTCTCAACCAAACTCCGCTCGAAATTTGTGATAATCGGCGTTAAGGGGACTGTACGCCTGATAATAAAAAGGAAAACGACTACCCAGATATACTGTGTTGGAGAGGGCTGATTGCTAGAAACAGTTACTGGTCTCGTCTCGGAGACATACCATAGAGGATCTCGGAACTGTTTAGCCAGGAGTTGTGGTATAGCTTGCGAAGGTTATGCAGATGATGCAGATGATGCAGATGATGTCAAGTCGGAGATGTTGGAGTATGATGAAAGTATAAGATGAGCTCCGCCCTCTCTGCTCATCGACGATGAATAACAAATCCACCCACAACAATCTTCCTAACCTCACCACCATCAGCCAAGTCATCCCAATTGATGATCATGCCTCCCACCCTCCACCCCGTCTTCACCTACCGCGCCTTCATCAGCAAACCCGACACCCTCGCCCTCGGCGCCACCAAAGGCGGCGCCCACCGCATCTGCGTCCCCGTCACCGACGGCTTCCTCCGCGGCACTGGCAAGGCCGCTGGCATCGACTTCGAGATCGTACAGGGGGGCTCCGACTGGCCTCGCGCGGACCCCGGGACCCGGATCATCCACCTCGACTCTCGCTTCAACGCCCGGAACACGGAGACCGGGGAGGTGTTGTATGGATACTATCCTGGGATTACGAGACCGGATCCGGAGATGCAGAAGTGTTTGGAGCGGAGTCCCGAGGCGCGGACGACGGAGGGGAGGGAGCATTATTGGGTTATGACGCCGACGTTTGAGGTTAGTGGGGAGGGGATGAAGTGGATGGAGCAGACGGTTTTTGTGGCGCATGGGCATTGGTTTGTTCCTGGGGATGGGAGGCAGGCGGTCGAGTATGAGGTTTATAAGGTTGTTTCTGGGTAGGGGGATAGGTTGGGTACGTGGAGTGAGGAGAGGGAATGAAATGGTTCTTCGCTCACAGAGGCTGTTTCTTCCATTGTGTGAGACTTGTGCCTAGTAGTTTTGAGGGCCTGGCATTCGTGCATCCCAGTCGTGGGAAGGGAACACTGCATGTTGTATGGGTCGGTGCGAGCTCAAGGAGTTCCAGCTTCCTGTCTTATCCGGGCATGATGAACTGAACGAGTGTCGAGCGAGTAGTGAAGATCGCGTCTCCGTAGTGCTGGAAGTACTGTTGCCACGCGTCGGAGGGTCATGAGGCCTGACACCATGCGGTTCGAATGCTGCTGCCTGATGGCGCAATGGATGGTGATAAAAATGTAATAATGATTGTCCGCTCACCACTGTGTCTTCTACACGTTTCAACGACTCCGACTTACCTCTGAGGTACTCGCGTGGCTGGCCACCCCTTTCAAGTTCAACCTTCGAAATTCGGTATCTGTATGTACGATTGGATAATGCCGGCTTCAGGAAGAGCCACCTTTCTCGTGTACCGGACTCCCGGAAATTCCAGCTTCGAGTGTAATCACATGGTGGTACCGACCACGCATCGACAGAGCCGTAACACTTGACGTCGTGATACCGTCGACGCCTTGGGAAATATTGAAGGAGTTGTCGGCTCCGTGGGAAAGATGCATGTCGTGCAACCACACAATCGACACAGGATGAAGAAGCTCTTCGGCACGGCTCTCGGCTGCATCCCGCGGGCCTGGCTTTCCGGATCGGCCACGAGCGCTTTCGATTCGTTCTTGGTCGCTTCTAAAAGCAATCCCGGCCGGTTCGTCGGATCTCCATTGATTTATTCCCCGAATCCAGCATCACACAGAAAGGGTTGTCGACGGTGCACACGCCGCGTCATCAGCAGCACTTCCGCGGGCATTATATCACCGCTTTCACATCTAATTGTCGTCCAGTGTGTGGCAAGAGACCGGTATACACGAAGTGTTCGCGTGGGCTGATGGAGTAAACTTTAACGCCACTTGCTGACCCTTGGTCGTGCTTGGCTTGGATCAACGCGGCCAGAAGCGTAAAGGGGTCAATAATGTCGGTATCTCTTGATGTTTGCTATCTCATCATACCACTTACTCCTCCACATCGACCTCTTGGATATCACGGTATGGCGTTATTCTTCCATCCGTGGATGAAAACATGTTTTCTACCCATATTCCTCGCCTTGTCTCCTTCCATAGTCTCCTCCACGGACCATCACACCCACGATCCGGACCTTTTTCACTTCAAGACAGTAAGGGCGAGTTTGAGTGGTATAGGCACCGCGGAGTACTTATCTCAATTGCAGAGACCTGAACTGAAATCGCCGAGATGGGATCTCACCGTACACGACGAATCGAAGCTCACACCAGGCTACTGGTTTGTCGGAATCAAGCCTTCGCTGGACAAAACGATAGGGACACAACAATACTGGTTCGGACCACACATATACGATAACGATGGCGAATTGGTTTGGAGCGGCTCGCCGCAGTTGGACACCTCGAATGTCATGGACTTCAGGATCAGCAAGATAAAAGGGAAGGATCACTTGACGGTGCTGGATCGTGACCGCAAGTCCGGGTTGATCATCAACGACAACTACGAGGTTGTAGATTCATTTTTGACGGACTATGATCACGATAACGTGAATGGGCATGAGCTGCATTTTATGGGCGACGGGACGTCTGTGCTTGTGATAAGGAACAACCATGACTTCGCGCCGGATGATGAGGCCAGATCGATAGGGTGGGAGCGTACCGACAAGCAGTGCGAAGCTAACTACAACGGCATGCGCGAGTTGGATGGCAAAGACAACTGGAAGCCGTCGTTCGATTGGAACGCTCTTGGGCATATCGCGCTCAACGAGAGCACTGAGACGGACGGTAATGCTGGAAGCAAGTGCACCGGTCCCTACGACTTCATGTATGCATTCTTGTGACTGACGCAAACCTGATTTCAGCTAACATCTCGCAGTCACACCAACTCACTCGACAAGACCGAAGACGGCGATTATCTCCTCTCCGGCCGACACACGAGCACAATATACAAGATCTCGCACAAGGACGGCTCGATCGTCTGGCGACTCGGCGGCAAGCGATCGGATTTCGACATGGGCGACATCAAGTTCTCCCGCCAACACGATATCCGCTATCGTGGTGAGAACGAAACGCATATGCACTTATCCTTCCTCGACAATGCCAAAGGCCAAGACAGTAAAGATCCCACCCACGACTACTCCCGCGGCCTTCTCCTGGACCTCGACCTGAAGCACAAGACTGTGACCCTCGTCCAAGAGTACGGCCACCCATACAAAGACGAAGACAACTGGCACTACGCCAACCGCCGCGGCAACATGCAAGTCCTGCCCAACGGCAACGTCTTCATGGGCTGGTCCGAACAAGCGCTCCAAAGCGAGCACACCGCAGACGGAACGAAGATCATGGAAGCAGTCTTCAAAGCCGACTGGGTGGGCGCATACCGCAACTACAAATTCGCCTTCACCGGCAAACCCCTCACGCGCCCAGCCGTTTACGCAGTCTCCTACAACGAAAACGAAGAGCACGAACACCTCCCCACAACCGAAGTAGCCGTAAGCTGGAACGGCGACACCGAAGTCCGGAGCTGGAAACTCTTCGCTCGCGTCGAGAATGACGGCAAAGAGCACCTCATGGAAACGCTCCCACGCACAGGGTTCGAGACGAGTCACTCGCACAAAGGGCTGTGGAAGACCGTCCGTCTCGAGGGGCTCGACTCGAAAAACAACACCATCACGGACACCATGGAAATCCGCGTAGAGCAGCACCCAAGCATACCACCCGATGAGGGCTACTTCGACTCCGCGGAGGGCATGAGCGCGAACCAATACCCCGAACACCCGTTCTTCGGCAACCCGAGCGCCACGATCGCGTTCATGACGCTCTTCCTCTTCGGCCTCGTCTTAAGCGCTGTAGCGGTGGTATTAGGCTGGATGGGGTTTCTGCCGCTGAGGTGGCTGCGGGAGCGAAGCGGATGGCCACAAGATCGGAGTGGAGCCAGGGTGGATAAGGGGCGGTATAGGAAGGTTCTGGCGGATGAAGAGTTCGACGGGGATGATAAACTGTTTACGAGTGGGAAGTTGAGGTTGAACAGTCCGCTGCAATCGCGTCCACCTTAGAAAGGTTGGTGGATTGGTGCGTGGAGAGAGGTGTGGGTTGTGTAAGCAGGTTTTAGCGTAATGTGTAGATGTGCAATACAATAATACGCTGATATCAATCAGCGACTGAACACGTCGTCAATATGAGACACCTCGATTTGGTGATGGCCGTGTGTTGTAAAGATGCTGTCCACACCAAGGTCCACTTCCTTTGGTTTACTGATCGACAGTTCTACTTCTCAGGAGCCAGCCTCGCCAAACGCCGGCTCTGCATCAGATCACGCCTGCGAACGATGGCAGCCTTCAGTAAGTCGTAGTATTCGAGCAACGATCGCCTCTGGCTAGTCACTTCCCGCACTCTTTCCGTGTCGGCAACCGTAAGCTTCTCGACCGAAAGCAAGCCGAAGCGCTCTCCTGCCTTCAACTCCTCGTCGACAAGACCATACTGCACCTCGCGGTCGCCCTCGCATCTGGCCACACGTCTACCATTTAGGTTACATGGAACATCTCGGAGTCTAGGTGCATCAAAAGCCTTCGCGATCTCCAGCGGACTGAAGCTTGCCGAGCGTCCAAGTTTCCAGAACCCGCTGAAAGTGTACAAGATGACCACGATGCAAAACATCTCGACAGCCGCCGCCGCCGCGAAGTATGCAAAGTCCGTCTCGAAGACCGGCACCGTGCTCAGCGCGGCGTACCTGTAACGTTGTAGTTGATCTCCAACCCATTGTCGATTCGTGATTTGAGATATGATTCGTTGTAGTGTTGCGCAGTATACACGCCAGTTCGAAACATCATCTCGTTCAAAGCAGCCATGACCTGATCTCGCGGGTCACTGAACGCAGGAGCGCAATCATCCCCTTGGTCCCAGGCCTCCCAGTTAGTGATATGCTCGAGAGCCACAGCGGATTGCGATCCTCCCGTTGCCAAGATCGGAGTGTCCCCTGGGCTTGGTGATGGCGCCAATCCCATGTAAGTGCCGAAGTGCCAACTCGCCACCAATGCTATCCCGCCTAACGTCGACCGGATCCAACTACCGCCAGTAGCATATTCCAGACCGAGTTGAGATATCGTGTGCTCGTTGATCGCCGCATTGTTCGCCATCGTGATGATTTTGGGGTAGCCAGGCGGCTCGGGGAAACTGATGGCGCTGTTTGTTACGATGATGGGATATTCTGCAATGGCGGAAACCAGGTAACACTCGGTTATGTTAATGTATCCAGTGCATGTTTCTGTGATGGAATTGTCTGGCAGTTTGATCTGGAGCACAATATGCTCTGTTTTCCCACCACTGAGTCTGTCGCTAATCGTGTCGTTGAGCGTCGCGAGGCCAATGGAGAATATACTGCGATTGACGGACACGGTTTCCACTGCGTCTTAGACTAGTTGTTCATTCTCGGCCAGAGGCTCGGTGTAGTTTGTGTGATGAAGCATTGTCTGGCAAGAGTCTACTGCTAGTGCAGGAGCGCGGACTGTACCCGTACACGTGCCAGAACAGCCAGCCACCCCAGAAATCGGCATGCGCGCGTTATACTCCCGAAGTACTGGAAGGAAATCCGTAGTGAAGTCGAGCCCCATGTTGGGGAAGGCCTGGAACATTGACCATCCAGTCCAGTACGAGGGAACCTCAGGATTGATACTGATCTCTAAGGTCACTGGCTGCAGAGGGATCTCGGACCTGACGGAACTCGCACGTTGGAGCAACGGTCCATCCATAGCCACGAGTGTGCCGCAAAGACACGCCAGCGCAAGGACGTTGAACCGACGGCCCGAGGCAACGGCTTTGTATAGAAACAGACCGTTGCCCCAGTCGTCATGCATTTGCTGTAACGTCGTTCCAGATAAAGCTTTGAGCCACCACGTGATTACCTAGAGTGTTGGACCAAGTATTAGTGAGTGTCTCGATGTCCTCATTAAGCCAAGTTGGTCTGCAACCGGGATGTTATCCTCGGCTCTCGAAGATTGCTGTGTCTATTGTGGTGACATACCGT
>JAABUW010009589.1_pt1 | contig 10996 bp, 11 predicted proteins | sample 5560081 | NCBI WGS metagenome assembly JAABUW01 (sample SAMN10711882, study PRJNA513363) | rock metagenome | isolation source: Antarctica rocks | place: Antarctica: Victoria Land, Knobhead sud | reverse complement strand
GGGTTCGTGATCCCGTTCTGATTTTGTGCTCCCATTGTCGATACAGGACGTCTATAGTCTCTTCTTTTCTCCATTTTTTTATACATCTCTCAGGCGAGACTCGATGCCAGATTACCCTCTCTTGGGATTAGGATCAGGGTTTGTACTTGTATACAGGTTTTGAACTTTGATTTCTATTATAATACGGAACGTTTCCCTTTCGCTGGTAGTCTATATCTATTTACGTGTTATATTCTTCTTCTTTTCTCTCGCATTATCTCGTTCGCTCGACCTTTCTCGGGCATCTTCCTTCCATCCCACCGGCATCTCTCTTCTATCCCACTGGCATATCCCAGCTATCCCACCGGCGTCTATCTTCCATCCCACCCACCCCTAAAATTAGGGTCAGGGTTTGTGATTATGGGTCTGATTTAGTTTCTTGTACAATTCTACGTTACAGCCGTCTTTCTACTTGCCAAATATGTCATCTCTCCCTATCACAAGATCCATCTGTCGCACGAGAACTCATGCTATCCTTACATCCACCATATAAGGACCAGGAATTGCTTTCATAATCTCGAAACAATATTACTATACTTCATTATCGCTGTAGTGCGTATCTCTCTTTCCGATAATGACTCCTCTCTTTCGTTCCCCTTGTTCTTCTCTCTGTCTTCCTCGTACTTTATATCTTGCCCGACCGGCGTTATACATCCCGCCCACCCTTAAAATTAGGGTCAGGGTTTGTGATTTCGCGATGGGTTTGCCCGTCGACCATGGTGAAAGCGTAAGTATCGCAGCAATTATCAACGGATGAACTGACCAATATAGGGCGGATCTACTTGACCTGTTCTCGACATCAAGATCAGGGATATACAGTCGTTGGTAAATAGTCGCAGCTAACAATAACTAAGACCATAGAGATACTGCTCATACCACAACCCAGCTACCAGGCACCCGAGAGCCATACCAGCGTAATTATTATGTTCGCCAATATCGTATACAGTATTTGTCTCGATGGGTTGCACACTTCAATATTCAGAATACAAAAGATACATCAGAGTCCGTACATCTGTGATTCTTACTTCTCTCTTATATGAACCCTATTTCTTTGTCGATGCGATATGCTGAATGTGGTGTCAGGGTCAGGGATGGTATTTTCTGCCGCCTTCTCATTTTATCTTCTTTCCCTACAATATGCATATCTGTATCTCGCACTGTGTCTTCCTTGGATAGGTGTCTTCCTTGGATGGGAGTCTTCTCTCTCGTGGGATATGCTCTCCGTCCCACCCACCCTCAAGGCTAGGGTCAGGGACTCCTGGTAACGTTTGGGATTAGCGTGGCAACGTAATATTGTATCGACTCGATAGTTCCATGCGACTTGACAGCAACACTCCTACTCACTTGCTATTGTGTCGTTTTCTCTCTTACTGGAATCTTCTCTCTTCCGTCGTATCTTCACGTGGAAATCGCCGTCCGTCCCACCCACCCCTTAATATCAGGGTCAGGGTTTGGCTCACGCTTGGGGATAGTCTGATCTGCTTCTTCTCTCCAGATTTCACGGGCTAGTAACTGGTTAGGAATGGCCTCTCCGGCAGGAGCTGCCGGAGGCAATGGTTAGGAGGTTAGGGGTTAGGATGGTCAGGGTGTCCTCGACGGAGTCGTCCCCCGGAAGGGCTGCCAGAGGCATAGGTTAGGTTAGGGTTAGGGTGTTTTTTAATGACGCGGGCGAACACTCTCTCCAAATTGCGTATAGAGTAACTGGTTAGGATAGGCCCGTCTGGCAAGACCCGCCGGAGGCACACCCATTAGTGTAAGGATACCAAGTGGAGTGGCCCCCAACTGGTTAGGAAAAGTCTCTCTGACAAGAGCCGTCGGAGGCATCAGTTAAGAAGAAAGAGGTATTTAGAATCAGCGAGCAAAAACTGTTTAGTAAATATGTTTCATGCGGAGACCGCCGACGATAATTTGAACACGGAGACATCAAGCCAAGCGGTTGATGCAAAAGAATAACTTGAACAATGCTCTGAGATTGTAAAGCAATCGGACAGCACTGTCGGGAGAAGAGATCAACTTGAGACTTTTTTTGCAATCCAAGTTACATGTCAGTATTTTTGTTCATTCGAACGACTCTGCCTGCAAACAATTTTTTGGCCAATATACTGCCAACCCTGTTCTTGACAAGTGACATTAGGAATACCTTATACCCAGTCGGACGAAAGAGGTAGTAAATTTATACAGGTGACTGTTGAATGTTTACCGAGAGCCACCATCGTCAGATCGCGCGCTCGGTATAAGGGGCACACGTCTCTTATAGCGATCGATTGGTAGTACAATAACTCAGACGCCGCGGGTGAAACATCCACTCATGAAAATTGCCGATCATATCCCATATAACGATTGAAAATCTCCCTCACGGCCGGGATCAAACCACATGCCACTCCCACGTTATGGCGGAATACTGAAGATGGCAGTAGGCCCCAGAGTGGGAGAGCTGTGGATGCGATGCGTCCTTTATTCCACTTATCCATAATATTTCCACCACCGCCTGTGGCGCAACCGTCATACTTGGATTCGATCGTCATAGGTGATTGGTATGGCTGTAGCAGGCAAGGTACTGTATATGCCAGCCATCAAGTTACCGTAGGCCTGGTCCTTCACCTGGCGTATCGTCTGCGCAAAATGTTTTCTTTCTCGATCGCCTGGCTGTTTCCACCTCCGACCCATCGAAGCACTGAACCCAGACTCTTGCATCGGCAGGTCACATGTTTGATCTATCGTAATTTACCTTTGTTGCGGGGAAGGACCTCTTCGAGCCTATCTCCTGTCCGCCCAGGAACAAGCTTCTCTTTCTCCGCCAAGTTGTCCCCATCCCTCCCACCCCTGACGAGATGTAGAGTACCGGTACTTCGAACAATTGACGGAGCGCTAGCACAAAGAACTTGAAAATGTGTTGCAAACAACCAAATCAATCAAAGAAGATTCACTAACCGTCAAACCTGTTACTCAAAGGCAACCTCTAAGACCCAAAAAGTACCACAGCATCCCTAGCAAACGACATGATTTGCCCGTATTATACATACTCGGAGACCATCCAAATTGTGTCTGATACCCGTAGTAAAGCCTATGTCTGGAACCATCTGATCTATAGAAACATCGTCACTCCCTGCACCGATAAGACTCTTTACTAATACTCCTTGTCCACCCGTTAGAGTGCTCCTCTTCCCAGCCCAGGTAATTCTATCCCACCCGTCCTTGACTTGTGAGACTCCAATATTGAAAGTCTCATATGTCCATACATCGCATACCAAGTTTGGGGTAGAGAAGGCACCCACCTTCTTGCTCGCCCACATTGAAGTTTTTCTTCCCGAGCCAAGTTGAACCATCGCGGCTGGGGTGCACCGATGTAGAGTATCAGTATTCAGATGAGAAAACAGAGCATCAGTACAGAAAACTCAAATGTATACTGCGATCAATCAAACCAACGAGAAGAGACTCAGCAAAGTTATTACTAGAAGACCACCTACAGCACAAACCGAGAGCCACTCACTCACATAAAAGGCTATGTCTAACCTGCACTGTACCTGCTGTGAAATGCCTCGAATCGCCATTGACACCGACAGTAAAGCCTACAATAGGGACTGCTCGAGACTTGGAATCACCGTTAAATTCTGCGTCGACTCGGCTGTTTACTCGTATCTAGTACTTGACTTCGATACAAGCTAAATCACCTTCCTTATCCGCTCATATGCAATTACTTCTCTTCCCAGGCTAGGTTGCTCCATCCCTCCCACCCTTTTCTCGGTTGTCACTGATCTGTTGTGTAGGCGCCTGCGGCGAGCTGATATATGGGGAGATTGGTCCATGATCAAGAAGGCGACTTTTGCTCAGCGCCTTCCCCTCCCTTCGGGGGGGCCCCTTGGCGCTTCGCGCACCAAAGTCTGATCATGTTGAGGACAGGAAAATCATCCCTTCAAGGATGGCCAAGTATATTAGGATAATATTGTCCAACAAGATTATATTTCGTAATAAATTCTGCGGCCATCCCATTGAAGACTGACCCTATCAGCCATACGAGAACAACTTAATATGAAAGAAAGGTATTAATGTACTTGGATTTAATTTGACAGCAACGAATGACAAGATACGTATATGGTCATTCACTCACGGTTCATGTAGAACATATTCGAATACTTTCTCTATCCACGCCCACTCATGTCCGGTGCCCTCATAGAATAGCCGCCTCATTTCGACAATATACTAGCGAGTTGAGGCAGTGACAAGCGAAACCAGAAAGCCATGCTCATCAAACAGTCCAGCAGGGCAGCTAATAGTATGCAGTGAGCCTTGTCCCACTCAGCATACAGTCCTGGTGATTCAATCATAGGTCATTATCGTTGGCATTGTTTGACTTCTTTTCAAGAATGACAGCCGACATCGGTGGTCTTACTTCCAATCGACACAACAGCCGCGTTAGTCCATGGCACTGCTTTTTGTTCTCGCCTCTCAGCGTCATTATCGTCATCCAATGATGAGTGAGATCTTGGTTTTGTGCCGATTCGTATACAGCTGGTAGGAAATCGTTTTCCAGGGTAGTATTGGACTTAAAGCACACGGTGAACTTTGTCGTCGGTGGTTTGGCTTCCGCTTTCGCCTCACAGTGGCATTGCTGTCATCCAGTGACGAGTGAGATCGTGGTGTTGTGCCAGGTCAAATATATCCACTGGATGGATCGTTGCCTGATCCCATGCTATACAGTCAAGGGCCAGCACACAGCAAATCCCTTATCTAGTCGGTTGGTCTTTCGCTTTCGCCTCACGGTGATATTACTGTTATCTAGTGATGGGTGAGATCGTGGAGTTGTGGGCTCCATGTCGCAATAAACTTGGGAGACGGATGCACCTCAAGCCGAATCACCTCTCGTGGCAGTGAGCTTCGATTGGGACTTCATACAGTGGACCTATATTCGCTTATTGACAGTGTAGACTAATTATTCGTGCAGGCCATAGTGTGCCGTGGCCTCGTCATTTACTATAAGCCTGCAATCGAGTCCAGTTATGTAAAGTCCAGGTAATCCGAACACAGTATTCCATCCGCCTGGTTCAGTAAACGCCGTGGTACTGCGCTTTCGCCTTACAGTGACATTACCGTTACCCAGTCACGAGTGAAAACGCGATGTCGCAAGCGTATTATTGCGGGTGGGGAAAAGTCCACATACAGTGATTCGCGCACAAGTGGACTTCCCTTCTTCATCAATAACGTGCTGCGTTGGTGAAGCCTGAGATATCTCGACCGCCCCATCTTAGAATCCTGCACAGAGCCGACAGAGACTTCTGGAGGAGTTGTTTTCTCAACATTAGGTAGAGTGATTTTGGGAGAATGTCCCTCGATCGTCGTGGCTTGATCTTGTGATCGCGATCCTGATGGTGAAGAAACATCGATCGTCCCCGTTGCATTTTATAATAAACTCCGGAATTCAGAAAATATTTCTGCATGCCGGTATTCGATGTTGACTGCGACTTCTCCCGTATGGCCTGGGAAGCTGTAGTTCAATAATCCATGACACAGTGGCACCCCTTTATGCTTTCGCCCCACAGTGGCATTCCTTCCGCTCATCGACATCGGCGTCAGCCGAGCCTGTGCATGACCAGTGTCTTCCCTCGACGGACTAGGTCGATTGTTTCGTGCTTGCGACAGAGTGTTATGGTTTGCCAACCACAGCAAGCCTGTATATGGGCTTCCTTCTGGTGGCTTAGTATCCCCCACCTAGTCGTCCAGGTCAATTATCTCGTGCTTGTCTCAGGGCGTTGTAGCCTTGCCACTTGCAAGAGGCAGGTGGTCCTTCTGGCCCGAGTCCTCGTCAAAAAGATACAATACCCTATCCACATGGCGCAGTGAAGGCTTTGGCTCTGCCTTGCGCCTTCGCCTCACAGCGACATTACTGTCATCCAGTGACGTGGGAGACGGTGGTCGTTGGTTGTAAAGCCAGGTCCCTCACTGGGTTATCTGGCTCTCAGCTTCTTCTCGCGTCGCCAGCACACTGCCCTTAGATGTATATGTGAGGAACGCCACTTGCCCCCCTGTCATGAGGACCAACACTTTGAGCCATTTTTTCGATAGCCATGGATATACCAAGCTGCTATTGGCCTTGCCTTTTTCCATGTGTCGACTTCGAACACTCCACACATTTTGGCTGTTTGGAGCACCTCCACTCATGGCTCGCCACCCTCAAAGTGGTTCACCTGGCAAGAGTATTACTCCCGGCCGCGCAGCTGTCAATCACAGCCTGATTCCCAGCTGATGCCACTGACCGCTTTGCCAAGCTCGAAGGCAGTATACAGGATCGTTGTGCACATAATACGCAAAGAGTCAGTCAAGCAGGTACAATTTTGTCGGCCCTGTCTCGATGACACATCCGGCCAAACAAAGTCGCCCCGCTTTCTCAGTGCATCCACTTGATCCTGCGGCATATCATTAGCATGGGGTGTGAAAGAGGGATAGCAAATTTGACAATATTGATATAGACAAAGGCGAAGTTGTAGACCATACCTTTATCCATGCAATGAGCGCATCGACAACCAGCTTCCAATGGCCAAGCTCATCATATCGATACCTGACATACCAGGCTTTTCCCACCTCCCGTATAGAAGACGCCATTCCCCTCGATGTTCCATGTGATTACCACTTGCTGCTCCAATCGAAAATCTGCAAAGCCTCACGTTTTCTTGAGGATCCCTTTCGCTAGGATAATGGTTTTGGGATCGCCGACACATGTTTCCCTTGAGACTGGAGTATATTCGATATTGTCCATGGATCTACCAAGCGACTATCGAACTAGCCTGACCCTCCATGGCACTGCGCTCTCGAAGGAATAAATATTCTAGTCAGAATATGCCGCGGTAATCGTCTCCGCAGGCCATCCGATAGTGTCCATGGATTTACCAGACTACTTTCGGACTGCTCAATGCCATCAACTCCATGGCACTGCACTCCAAAGAGAGGAAATATTCGAATTGGAATATGCCGTGGTGATCATGTTCACAGGCCCTTCGATAGTGTCCATGGATTTACCAGACTACTCTGGGACTGCTTAATGCCATCCACTCCATGGCACTGCACTCCACTGGGAGGAAATATTCGAATTGGAATATGCCGTGGTGATCATGTTCACAGGCCCTTCGATAGTGTCCATGGATTTACCAGGCTACTCTCGGCCTGGCCTGTGCACTAACATGTAAGAGAAGAGTGAAATCCGACCATGTTCGAAAGATTGTCCAACCCCCACTGCTCGTTGGCTGTTGGCCTCATACCGCATTCCCGACTTCGCCAGAGTCTATACCGGGTCGGAGATTCCATGCCACTGAGAACCAAACTGAGCGCTTCGCCAATCCGGAAGCAGGTACGCAGAAGAACGGGCTGGCCGACTCGCCGATGGAGGCAGTCATGTATAAAGAATAATTACTTACCGCATATCTTGGTAATGCTTCTTGATCCTTAATATACCACGCGTCTCCCGCCGTCACGCTGCAGCCCTCGTCGTGGCGCTTGCTCTCCGCAAAGCAGTTGGGCTACCGTTTGTGATTTTGGCCCGTTTATTCACAGTCCCATCAACGCAATGTTGCATTCACTTCACGTGGGCGTGCCTCTCTTTGGCGGGGTCTGGGTTCCATCCCTCCCACCCCTGACACAATGTATAGTGCTCTGGTTGTGGGGGTATGCTCTTCTTCCCGGCCTGGTTGTCCCATCCCGCCCACCCTTGACGCCATCTGGAGTGTTCTGGTATGTGGGCGCCTGCGGCGAGCTGGTATATCGTATGTTTCATGACAGGGGAGGTGACTTTTGCTCAGCGCCTTCCCCTCCCTTCGGGGGGGCCCCTTGGCGCTTCGCGCCCAAAGTCTTGTCTTGTAACCGAGATATCATCCTCGAAACAGAGTGCTGTTGGCGTATATCCTGACTCGAAGTTATGTCATGTAACCAAGATATCTCCTTTGGACTGCAGTATGGTACCCTCTTACTATGAACGTGTCCCTTACTGGGTTCCGATGGTCTTTCCACCAACCCTCGATTCATTGTATCTCATCTGCACCAAGGCAGTCGAAGGTTCCCATGCGGCATCTCTATTTTGCAGAGCATTCGTCACCCACCTCGCTAGTTGGTCCGAATGAAGCCTGTGATTGAAGTTTCCATGTGGCACCAGCATCCTGTAAAGAACACCGTCTCACCCATCTCGCTGGTTGATTGGAGTAAAGCCCGAGATCGAAGGTTCCCAAATGGCACCGGCGTATTGTAAAGAACAGAGTTCCACCCACCCCACTGGTTGATTGGAGTAAAGCCCGAGATCGAAGGCTCCCATATGGCACCGGCGTCTTGCAGAGCGTTTACATCTTGCTGGTCGAGGATGCTCGCCGCTTTCCTCTCGGACATCTTCCAACCCCAGGTTCTCTATCTGCCCCTCCTGTCATCTCATTGCTGAGTCCACTAACTGCATGGGTTGATCGGGGTGAGAACTGAGGGCGAAGTTTCTTATGCCATGCCATTGTATAGCACCGCCCTTCGCATCGTTATGGTAGGGGATGCTCGCCGCTTTCATCTTGACCATGTTCCAACCTCGACTCTCTTCCGATCCATTTCAACACCTCATTAATGCCGTTATCCATCTTGAGCGTTGCTTGGAGTGAAAGCTAATAAGGGAGACTGGTCGAGGTTGCTCGCCGCTTTCGTCTCGGACATCTTCCAACCCCAACATCTCGCTTCGTCCATTCTATTATCCTATCGCTGCGTCATCCCATCTTAACCTCACTGTCTCTTGGGGTAAAATTACGAAAGTAATATATGATGTTGCTGCCTCTCGGCGAGGAAATTAGTTCTTCTTGACTCGGCCCGGAGCAACTGTCAACAATCCGGGCCGATCCAGCCCGATGCCAAATTATTGACTTATTATACACGACCCGCGAGATTTATATTCAGATATACATTCTCGCACGCTGTCTGGTACTGTATTATGGTGAAGAATTTAAATCGATGTCCTGGCTTATTGTCAATGGGCTGTAATTGGTTATGTAGACCATTGCTAACACGTCAAAACGTCTTTTCATAGAAGTTGGACCCGGAAAGGGGTAAATCTATGTGCTAATTGAGGGAACATTACACACTCCAAATGCACATGGTACCATAAAATTATCACGAGAATACATAGCAGTAGCGTAGCCCATAAAGTTCCGCCACAGACTAAACCTATAATCGACAGGCAGTGCACATCAACTGATCATATGGATTCACACCTCGCATAGCTCTCCTCCGCCAGACAACTAGTCCCGGTTGCCCTCCGATACTATCCAGGTATGGCTAACCATTTCCTATTCCGACAAATGGTAGGGAGGAACCGGCGCGATGACTCTTTCCGCCTGTGTCCGCCACCCCGCATAGCTCTCCTCCAGCCAAGGTGGCTGACACTGTAAATCACCTCCGAGGCCAGCAGAACGCACCGCAGTTCGATGCGTATTAACCTTGGCCGTGGTTTCTCCAAACTCTTTATCTGGTGGAGCCATGGCTGAGTGAATTCGTTCATGCCTGACCTGGAAAATGTCCTTTTCGCTCTGCACCAGCCACTTTTCATAGCTCTCCTCCAACCAGTGTAGTCGACACCGTGGCGAACACCCACCGCCAGCCACACACCCACCAGTCAGATGCGTGTTGTCCTCGGCCCTTTTGCACATTCTGCAAATGCGGTCGCTTCCGAAGTCATGGTGGACTGAATTCATTCAGGGTCGGAGAGATAATCGCCTGCATCGTCGAACTCCGCACGCTCCTTCTCTGTCCGTTCATATGGAAAGCAGAACCACCCCGGAGCATTAGGCCGCCATCCGTTGTGCTGACCGTCCTCGATCATTCGGCCTACGACCCGACAGCCTATCATAGTCATTGAAAGCTAACGCTGGCACTTGATACACCAGGCTTTCCCACTGTCCGTAGATATAAAGGCGACGGCGCTGTCGCCTTGGATGAGCCGCGTAGTTGCCCTTTGCTGTTTCAAACGGAAATCTGTAAAGCCCCCCGTTTTCTTGAGGATCCCTCTTGCTACACAAGGGCTTCGGTATCTACGGTGGTACATGTTTTCTTTGCGGTTTCGTCTTCGAGTAACCCAACTGGTTGCCTCCGCTCCAGGTTTATAGAGCTGACATATTGGGCTGTGGACCCCAGTACCTAAAGCCCGCCTGTCCACACTCACTTTCATGTAGTGCCAGGAATGCCATTCACCGTCAAGAGTTGCGCTGCGACACGGTCGTCTGCTCTCTCAATCGGAAATCTGCTAAGCCCCACGTTTTCTTAAGGATCCCTTTTGCTAATACAAGGGTTTTGGTATCTACGCCGATATATATGTTCTCCGGCACCTGATACACCAGGCTTTCCCACTGTCGGTAGGTGTAAAGGCGACGGCGCTGTCGCCTTGGATAAGCCGCGTAGTTGCTGTCTGCTGTTTCAATCGGAAATCTGCTAAGCCCCACGTTTTCTTGAGGATCCCTTTGCTGATACTGGAGCTTTGGTATCTACGGTGATACATATTTTCTCCGGCGCCTTGCCCCCATGGGAATTCCCTTGGCTGCGATTGACCGCAACCGATGAAGTTGAGACATGCTGGGTGCACTCTAGTAGTAGGTCATTATCCTTGATGGTGTCGTACTCATCTCTGCTTCCATCGGTTCGCAGATGGGAATTGGCCTTCAGAAGGGTGTCGTCTTCCACCGTGGCATTGAATGTTCTCTTCGTCCGAGTACAGATATAATTGTAGACTTCTTGTTCCTTGAGAGCTGGAGTTTCCTGTTCACGTTGGTTACCGAGCGAGGTCGCCAAAGCCAGCGAGATAGTGACCCGTGATTATTGACAAGTCTAGTGTCCTCTTCCTTCTCTCCCCCTCCTCCCCCCTCTCCCCCTTCCTCCTCCGTTTCCTCCCCGCCCCACAACCCCCCAGCACCATTTCTTCCGGCCACGTTGGCCATCTCCCTTCGAATCTGGCCCT
>JAABUW010009587.1_pt1 | contig 10997 bp, 9 predicted proteins | sample 5560081 | NCBI WGS metagenome assembly JAABUW01 (sample SAMN10711882, study PRJNA513363) | rock metagenome | isolation source: Antarctica rocks | place: Antarctica: Victoria Land, Knobhead sud | reverse complement strand
GGCAAACTCGAGACTGCCGCGCGCGCGCTCGACCCATCCAGCAACAGCCGGACGTAGACGGGACGGAGAGTGGCGTCGCTCGCGTGACGCAAGGTGCAGTCCAGGCTCCTGGACAAGGGGGTGGGAGATGAAAGCCTGCGGGTGCTGTCCATCGACATGGCGGGTCGAACGACTGAGATCGACACTTGAACCCTCTCCCAGCGCGCCTGGGCTCACGACTAGTGGCGCACCTAGAGAGAAGAGAAGCGGCAGGCACTTCTATTGATAACTTCTCGCGCGCTTCGGTCCACCCGCTGTGCGGGGCAGGTGGTCTTGGTGCTGGTCTGCAGGACACGTTCGCGGCGCTGCCTGAGCTCAATGTCCAGCTCGCTCGCGGCAGGCTTGTCCGGCTCCGTGCCGGCAGCCGCGAGCACGCAGACCTAACCAGGCTGCTGGACCCGTACGTGGGAGCGCGACAGATCCCCCGTGCTGTGCCGGGCAAGCAGGGGGTCACCGCCCCGTAAGTCGCGGGGGTCACTGGCCGCCACCCCTCAACCGTTCGAACCCACCTGAAGCGGCTGGAGCAGGACGGGCTTGCGTCAAGGTCGGCTGTTTGTGGTGGCGGGTCCGGTTCGACCCCGAGACCGTCCAGCGGGAGCTCGGCGTCGTCGACACCGCGGCCGTCGAGGCCGTCGAGTACCACCGTCAGCGAAGGCTCTGGTGGGAGTGGTGGTGCGCCCATGCCCTCTTGAACGAGGGCGAGCCTCGCTTCGAGAAGGTCTACCAGGACGGTCACGTGCAGTTCGTGGACTGTCGTACCGGCGAGGTGAGATGGAGGGACCCTGTTCCCGAGACCGAGAGGAAGGTCGCCGGTGGCCCCTGACCCAAGTCCTGCACGCTGCCGGGCACGGACCCTGGCCGGGCTCTCCTGCCGTCGTTGGGTGGCGGCAGCTAACGGCCGCTGCGCCTCCACCGAGGACGGCTCTGGCTAGTCCCGCCCCCACGCCGGTAGGCCAGGCAGAACCCGCCCGGAAGGCGACAGGCTGGTCGAGGTCCGTTCGTTGCCTGCTCGAGCCGGTTGGCGTCGTGAGGGCTAAGACTCGCCCGCGTTCACCGGCGCCGCCGGCACCGCGCTGAGGGCCCTGTCCTCGTCGGGCAGCTCCGCGAGATCAGCAGGGGACGGTCGCGGTGGGTCCTCGGTCAGGAGTCGGTCTCGACCTGTGAGCCAGGGCTGTAACGGTTCGCGGCCGGCCAGCGCCGGTGGCGCCGCGAGCCGCTGCCCGCAGTCCTTGACTGCTCCGACACCAGCGTGCTCAACTCGATGAGTACGTATACAGGGCAGCGGCGCGGCGTAGTACTCCTTCGAGCGACAGGGCGCCAGCATGGGCAGAAGACCGCAGGACCGCACCGGGTGGACCGGGTACGCGTGCACCGAGGGGGGCCGCTCCCGGCTCGCCGCCCGCACCGCATGACCGACCTCGCTTCCGCGCCTGCGGGCAACGCCACCGACGCGCTGCGCTGGTCCCGGGAGCACCTGACACGCGTTCAGAGCGAGCGGCTCCGCCTGACCCTGCAGCAGTGCGGGGATCGGCACCCGCACTACGCGGCGCTGTGGCGCCAGCAGGACATCGACGTGAGCAGCATCCACTCACCGGCCGAGCTGGCCCGGCTACCGCTGACGACTAAGTCGGACTTCCTCGCGGCGCCCGACTCCTTCCGCCTCGGGCCGGACCAGGCGGCCCCTTCCCAGGACCTGCTCTGGGACGTGATGTACACGACAGGCTCGACGACGGGGCAGCCGGCGGCCGTGTACGCCACGGCGGGTGACCACTACCGCCACCTCGCGGCGGCCCGGCGCGAGGGGGAGTTCATCGGCCTGTCCCGCCAGGACACGGTCGCGAACCTCCTGCCGCTGACGCCCTTCCCGATGGGGGCCTACGCACGGTCGGCCTCGGACGCGGCAGCCGTCGGGGCGGCGATGGTCTGGTGCCACACGGGTCGTGCGGACGGCGACCTCCAGGTGCACCACTCGCTCGACGAGGCGATCGACCTCGTGGTGGGCCACCGCGCCACGGTCCTGTGGGGCATCGCCAGCTTCGTCCGACGCTTCCTGCTGCGCTGCGTCGAGCGCGGCGTCGCGCTCCCCGCGGTTCGGATGTGCCTGGTGACCGGCGAGGCCGTGACCGAGGGGCTGCGGTCCGAGCTCGCCCGGCTCATGGACGAGGTGGACGCCGCCGCGCACCGTGTCGTCAACCGGTACGGCGCGACGGAGCTGGGGACGAGCCTGTACGAGTGCGCGCCGCGCAGCGGGCTGCACCTGCTCACGCCCGAGGACATCCACCTGGAGACGGTCGACGTCGACACCGGCCTGCCCGTTCCCGACGGCCAGCCGGGGGCTCTCGCCTTCACACACCTGAACCGCACCGGCACCGTTCTGCTGCGCTACCTGCTGGGCGACATCACCTCGCTCACCCTCGACCCGTGCGACGCCTGCGGCCGGACCACGCCACGACTGCTGACGCCGCCGACGAGGTCGGCGGGGCTGGTGAAGGTCAAGGCCACGCTGGTGGACCTCAACGCCCTGCACGAGAGCCTGGCGGCGCTCAACGCCGTGCACGACGTCCAGATCCTGGTGACACGCGCTGACCGGACGGACCCATTCAGCCCCGACGTCCTGCAGATCCGGGCCGCCGCGGCTCCTGAGGCGCACACCTCACTGCGCGACACCATCGCGACCCTGACCACCGCCGTCGCACTTGTCCGGCCGGAGATCTCGTTCGTCCTCCCGGGCGCGCTCTTCGACCCGCTCGCCGGTCCCAAGGCCCAGTACATCGTCGATCGACGCGGTTCTGGCGGCTGACCACCGCTCCACTCCAGGTGACGCCCTACGGCGTCACCCCCTCCTGAAAGGACGCGTCATGCTCAGTCGTCAGCGGCTCCGCCCGCTTCTGCTCGCTCCGGTCCTGGTGGCCCTGGCCTCCTGCAGCACCGGCTCCTCCACGTCCCCCGGCGCGGCGGGCAACGCCGCACCGGCACCCGGCAGCTCGTCGGGCTCCAGCGGAACCGTGCCGGCCACGGTGACCGCGGCGCTGACCGCGGCTGCGCAGGAGCCGACCTTCACCGCGCCCGGGCCGGCCTTCGACGCCTCCAAGGCCAAGGGCAAGACGATCATGAGCATCCCGATCACGAGTCAGATCCCGTACATCGTGGACGTCGACAAGGTGCAGCAGCAGGTGGCCGGCCAACTCGGTGTGAAGTGGATCGAGTGCAGCAACCAGGGCACTGTCCCCAGCTGGGTCAACTGCATGAACCAGGCCATCTCACAGAAGGTGGACCTCATCAACCTGTCGCAGCTGCCCAACCCGGCGAACCTGCAGCCGCAGATCAAGGCCGCCCGGGCCGCCGGCATTGCCGTCATCTCCACGCACGGGCCGGACCCGGCCAGCTACCCGGCCGGCACCGTCCCGGCAGCCGGCACCGCGAACCTCACGAGCTACGTCGTCGGCCCGTTCGTCAAGGTGGCCCAGCTCGACGCCGACTACGCCGTCAGCGACAGCGGCGGGAACGCGAACGCCCTGATCGTCGCGCCACCGGAGGTGCTGTCCGCACCGGGCCACGTCCAGGCGATGAAAGACGAGTTCTCCAAGCAGTGTCCGGCCTGCAAGGTCACCAACCTCGAGGTCCCGATCTCCGACTGGGGCACCAAGCTCGGCCCGCAGATCCAGGCGTCCCTGACCAAGGACCCCAAAATCAACTACATACTCCCCATCTACGACGGCATGGTGTCGTTCGCCAAGTCGGCGATCACCTCGGCCGGTCGAACCGGGAAAGTCAAGATCGTAACCTACAACGGCAACCCGGACGCGTTGTCGGAGATGGCGAAGAGCGGCACGGTGGCCATGGACCTCGGCGAGAGCAGCGGCTGGCTCGGATTGGCGGACCTCGACACCGAGCTGCGCATCCTCAGCGGCGTCGCTCCCATCATGGACCAGAAGACCCCGCTGCGGGCCTACACCAAGGCCAACGTCGGCGCGGCCGGGAGCCCGCCGACCTTCGACGGCGGCTTCGGCGACTCCTACATCAAGGGCTACTCCACCCTCTGGGGTCTCAGCACCCCCATCACTGTCACCCGGTACTGACGTGCAGCGCCCGACCGGCTCGGTCCCCATCGTCAGCGTGCGAGGGGTGTGCAAGTCCTTCCACGGCATCCCGGCGCTCAGCGACGTCGACCTCGACGTCCTGCCCGGCGAGGTGCACGGCCTGCTCGGACACAACGGCTCGGGCAAGTCGACCCTGATCAAGGTCCTCGCCGGCTACCACGAGGCCGATGCGGGCGAGGTGCGCGTCCAGGACGTCCCGCTGACGAAGGAGCGGGGCTCGTCGGGAGCGCTGCGGTTCGTGCACCAGGACCTCGGGTTGATCCCGACGCTGAGCGTGTTGGACAACCTGCTGGTCCGCGACCTCGCGGGCCGCCGAGGCGCCCGCATCCACTGGCGGACGGAGCGGCGACGCGCCCAGGAGCTGCTCGACCAGTTCGAGGTCGACATCCCCACCAGCGCCGACGTCCAGGACCTGAGCCCGCTGGACAAGGCGCGGCTGGCGATCGTGCGGGCATTCACGCGCAGCGAGGGGGAGGAGGCACCGAAGCTCATCGTGCTCGACGAGCCGACCGTCTTCCTGCCCCGCGCCGCCGTCGTCGACCTGTTCGGCCTGGTCCGCACCGTGGCCCAGCAGGGAGCCGGGGTGCTGTTCGTGTCCCACCAGCTGGAGGAGGTGAAGGAGCTGACCACCCGGGTGACGGTGCTGCGTGAGGGCGCCGTCGTCGCCTGCGTCGACACCCCGGACACGTCCGCCGACCAGCTCGTCGAGCTGATCGTGGGCAAGGCCCTGGTCAGGGCGGCGGTTCAGCCGCGCAGTCCGGCTGCCCAGGCCGCGGGCACCGTCGAGGTGCGCGACCTAAGCGGCGGGATGTGCCACCACGCCTCATGGCTCGCGCCGGTGGGCAGCGTGGTCGGCCTGGCCGGCGTGGTCGGCAGCGGCGCCGACGACGTGCCGGCACTGCTGTTCGGGGTGGGCAGTGGCAGCGGGACCCTGGTGCTCGCCGGCGAGCAGATCGACGTCAGTCGGCTGGACGCGGTGAGCGCCTCCGAGCGGGGCATCGCCTTCGTGCCGGCGGACCGCATCGGCGCCGGCAGCTATGCGGACCTGTCGGTCCGCGACAACCTGCTGAGCCAGCAGCTCGCGGGCTTCTTCCGGGCCGGACTGCTGCGCCTGCGCGCCATGACCGCGTCCGCGACAGCCGTACTGCAAGAGTTCGGAGTGCGCCCGCCCGACCCCCGGCTGCCGTTCTCCTCGTTGAGCGGAGGAAACCAGCAGAAGGTGATGCTGGCGCGTTGGCTCACGCTGCATCCCACGCTCCTGCTGCTGCACGAGCCGACACAGGGCGTGGACATCGCCGCCCGCCAGGACATATTCCGCCTCATCCGGAGTACGGCGGCATCCGGAGTGACCACCTTCGTGGCCAGCGCGGACCTGGCACAGCTCGCCGAGATCTGCGACGTGGTGCTGGTGTTCTCGCGCGGCGGCGTCCGCTCGGTCCTGACGGGGTCGGACATCTCCGGCGAGCAGATCCTCCAACAGGTCGCGCATACGGACAGCCTGTCCACCGAGCAACTCCACCCGGAAGTGGTGCCGACATGACCAAGCTCGTGCAGGTGGACTCGGAACGACCCGGGGGTACCGCTGAAACCACCACCCCACCCGTCCCCCGGCCGCGTGCCCGGGTGATGCAGCGGCTCGGCCTGGAGCGGTACGCGCTGGTGGGCGTCTGGCTGCTGCTGATCCTGGGCTTCGGGCTGCTGCGTCCCGACACCTTTCTGACCGCCGGCAACTTCCAGACCATCCTGGGGTCGCAGGCCGTGCAGGCCGTCATCGCGCTCGCCCTGCTCCTGCCCCTGATGACCGGCGACTACGACCTGTCCGTCGCAGGCACAGCATCGCTGTCGGCGATGACACTGACGATCCTGAACGTCAACCACGGGGTCCCGATCGTGCCGGCGATCCTGGTGGCGCTGGCCGTCGGCCTGGCGGTCGGGGCCGTCAACGGGCTACTCACCGCCCTGATCGGCCTCGACTCCTTCATCATCACCCTCGCCATGGGGACCTTGCTGGCGGGCATTGTGTCCTGGATCAGCAATGACCTCACGATCTCGGGCGTGGACCAGGCCCTGGTCAACGCGATGATCGTGGATCGCTTCCTCGGCATTCCCGCGGAGTTCTTCTACGGCGTCGCCGTATGCGTCCTGCTCTGGTACCTATTCGAGTTCACGCCGCTGGGGCGCCGGCTGCTGTACGTCGGCCGCAGCCGGGAGGTCGCCCGGCTCAGCGGGATCCGGGTCTCGCGCCTGCGTGCAGGAGCCTTCGTCGGTTCCGGCCTGATCAGCGCTCTGGCCGGAGTGATGTACGCCGGCACCCTCGCCGGGGCCAACCCCACGTCCGGCGCGAGCCTGCTGCTGCCCGCCTTCGCAGCGGTGTTCCTGGGCGCGACCTGCATCGCGCCGGGTCGCTTCAACCCGTGGGGGACCCTGATCGCCGTCTACTTCCTGGTCACCGGCATCACCGGCCTGCAGCTGCTGGGCGCCCAGTCGTACGTGCAGGACCTGTTCTCCGGCGGCGCCCTGATCGTGGCGGTCACCATCTCGCTCATCGTCCGCCGCCGCGCAGGGGCGGTGCGGGCGTGACGCACCCGGCCGGGACGGACGAGGACGTCTGGGCCATCGACATCGTCTGCAACTACGAGTTCCCCGACCCGGATGTGGTCCGACCGTCATGGTACGAGGGCTTCATCGGTGACAAGATCGGAGGTGGACCGGGCACCATCTCCGTCGAGCAGCTCATCGAGAAGATGGACCGCGCGCACGTCGAGCACGCCTTCCTGCTCGCCGAGAAGGCCGGCAGCACCAGCCACCGCATCCATAAGCGCATCCCGATGGAGAGCGTCGCCCGCGTCGTGCAGGCGCACCCGGACCGCTTCAGCGGGCTGATCGGGGTGGACCCGATGGAGGGCATGCGCGGCCTGCGGGAGCTGGAGCGCGCGATCACCGTCGAGGGCTTCGTGGGCGCGCACCTCTACCCGCACTGGTTCGAGATGGCGCCCGACCATGCCCGCTACTACCCCATCTACGCCAAGTGCTGCGAGCTGGACGTCCCGATACAGATGCAGGTGGGGCACTGCCTGCGCTACAGCGAGGAGCGTCCGCTGCGCAGCGTGGGGCGCCCGATCACGCTCGACACCATCGCGTGCGACTTCCCGGAGCTCAAGCTCGTGGGCATCCACCTGGGCTGGCCCTGGACCGAGGAGATGATCTCGGTGGCCTACAAGCACCCGAACGTTCATATTGGGTCCGACGCCTACGCGCCGGCGTACTGGCCGGAGGCGTTCGTGCGCTACCTCGACAGCTGGGGACGGCAGAAGGTGCTGTTCGGCACCGACTTCCCGGTGATCGATCCTGAGCGGGCAAGGAAGGAGATCGACGAGCTCGCCCTGCGCCCTGCCTCCCGGCAGCGTTTGCTGCGCGACAATGCGATCGACCTCTACCGACTGCCACTCGCGCCCGCAGGGCCCTCCGGACCGGCCCTGTGACGCCAGACCGAACCAGCAGCGGCTCGACCCTACGGGTGGCCGCGGTGCACGCGGCCCCGGTGTTCCTAGACGTGGACGCGACGGTCGACAAGGCCGCCGGGCTGATCCGGCAGGCCGGCCGCGAGGGCATCGAGCTCGTGGTCTTCCCCGAGGTCTTCGTGCCCGGGTTCCCGTACTGGATCAACTGCTACCCGCCGCTGCTGCAGAACCCCCTGCACGAGCGCTATCTCGCCTGCTCCCTGGCCGTCCCCGGGCCCGAGGTGGACCAGCTCCGTCTGGCGGCGCGTGATGCGGGCGTGGCCGCCGTCGTCGGTGTGAACGAGCGGGTCGGCAGCAGTCTGTTCAACACGCAGGTGTTCATCGACCGCGACGGCACGCTCGTAGGGCGCCATCGCAAGCTGCAGCCGACATTCGCCGAGCGGACGATCTGGAGCCAGGGGGACGGCAGCACGCTCAACGTGTGGCCGATGGCCGGCGGGGTGCGGGTGGGCGGGCTGGTGTGCTGGGAGCACACCATGAACCTCGCCCGGCACGCGCTGGCCGGGCTCGGCGAGCAGGTGCACGCGGCCTCGTGGCCCGCGCTGTCGACGCTGCGGGGCTGGGAGGGGCTGTTCGACGAGCAGGTCGAGGTGATGTGCCGCAACCACGCGATCACCGCGCAGACCTTCGTCATCGTGGCGCAAAACCCGGTGGGCCAGGACGTCCTCGACGTGATGGCCGAGACCCTCGGGCCGCAGGACCTGCTCACCACGGGCGGCGGCTGGTCGGCCGTCATCCACCCGCAGACCCTGCTCCTGGCCGGTCCGCGGACCGGCCAGGAGCAGGGTCTGGTCGGCGCGGACATCGATCTGGCCGACATCGCCGCCCTGAAGGTCGTGGTCGACAGCGTCGGGCACTATGCGCGCAGTGACGTGCTGCGCCTGGTTGTCGACGAGACCGCCACGACCTCGGTGACGCGGGTGACCCGCCCCTGAGGCCAGGCCGGCTGCTAGCCGGCCTGGCGGTCGCCCGGAATGCGCTCACCGGCCACGGCCTCCGGCAGGCTGTCGAACAGCGTCGCCGGAGCGCCTGCAGGCGGTGTCCCGGGTTGCAGCCCCCCGGGTAGGAGCTCGCGGCCGAGGGCCATGCGCCGTGCGTTCCAGGCCACGTGCTCGCCGTAAAGAGCAGCGGTCTCCAGGTCGCTGGCCGGCGGCGCCTGTCCCGGCGGCTCGTCGATGTTCGCCTGTGCCATGACGCCGAGGTAACCCGCCATCCGGTTGAGGTCGGACTCGCTGCCGCGGCTGGAGTAGTTGCCGCCGGTGATCGGGACCGGCACCCAGACCATGCCCATCTGCATCGCGAACACGAGCAGGTCCATCAGGCAGTGCAGCTTGTCGCCACTGCGTCCCGCGCTGACCGTAAAGCCGCCCGCCAGCTTGTTCAGCCACAGCCGCCGCACCCACACGTCCCCGGCGCAGGATTCGATGAAGTCCTTGAACCTCGCCGCCACCCCGCCGACGTAGGTGGGGGAGCCGAAGATGAGGGCATCGGAGGCGTGCAGCAGCGCCCAGTGGCGGTCGACCTCCGCCGTGCTCACGCGGGTCGCGGTCACGCCCGGAACCCGAGCCGCGCCGGCCGCCACCGCTGCCGCCAGCTCGGCGGTGGCGCCGCGGTAGCTGCTGAAGTAGACGACGGTCACGGCAGCGGACCTGTCGCTGCCGGCTCCCGACACGTCTGCCGGTGCGAGGTCCTCGGGCACCTCAGGCCCGGCCCGTGGGTCCCTGCAGGACCTCCTGCTCCAGCTCGCGCAGGGCTCCGAGCCCGAGCAGCTCGTTCAGGTCGTCCAGGGTCGTCATCTGCTCGACCCACCGACCGGTGGACCCGTGCGCCCGCAGGTCGGCGTACATCGCGCTGATGACCCCGACGGACAGTCGCAGGGCCGACGTCGGGTACAGCACGATCTGGTAGCCCAGCGCCCCCAGCTCGTCCAGAGGCAGGATCGGCGTCTTACCGGACTCGGACATGTTGGCCACCAGCGGCCCCGGAACGGCGGCGGCGATCGCAGCGAGCTCGTCCACGCTCTGCGGGGCGTCGACAAAGATGGCGTCCGCACCCGCGTCCCGGAAGCGGGAGCAGCGCTCGATCGCCTCGGCAAGCCCGAGCGGACCGCGGGCATCGGTCCGCGCGATGATGACCGTGTGGGCATCCTGTCGGGCCAGGACGGCGGCCCGCACTTTACGCACCATGTCGGAGGTGGGAATGACCGCCTTGCCGTCCATGTGACCGCAGCGCTTGGGCCACACCTGGTCCTCGACCTGGACCGCGGCCGCACCCGCCTGCTCGAGCCGCCGGATTGTGCGGGCGACGTTCGCCACGTCCCCGTAGCCGGTGTCCGCGTCGACGACCACCGGCACTGCGGTCACCGCAGTGATGGCGGTGACCGCATCCACGACCTCGGCCATGGCGGTGAGCCCGACGTCGGGCACGCCGTGCCGCCACGCGGCGGTGGCGTAGCCGCTGACGTAGAACGACGCGAAACCGGCAGCGGCTGCGCACCGCGCCTCCAGAGGCGTCCCGCCGCCGGCTACCGCAAGGGGTCCGCAGGCCGGGTCGAGCAGGGCGCGCAGGGCGGCGCCCGGTGTCGCGGTGGTCGCGGAACTCATGCCGTGCCTCTCGCCGTGGTGGACGGACTGACCGCGGGTGGGGAGGGCACGCTGGCCGCCAGCCGGGAGTAGGCAGAGTCCCTCTGGGCGATGAGCCGGTCGGTCTGGGCGGTCGAGTAGGTCGCGAAACCGGCGCCGGCCTTCACCCCGAACCGGCCGCTGTCGAGCAGGGCGCGTAGCGAGTCAGGCACCTCGAAGCGCGTGCCGTAGGCCGCCGCCAGCGTGGTCAGGATGCTGCCGTAGACGTCTAGACCGGCCATGTCGGCCACCGCGAAAGGGCCGAAGGCGGGCAGGCGGAACCCGAACGTGGTGCGCACGACCCGGTCAATGTCCTCGGGGGTCGCCAGTCCCTCGTCCACACAGCGCATGCACTCGGCGAACAGCGCCAGTTGCAGGCGGTTCGCGAGGAAGCCGGGGCTGCTGGCGACAACCGTGGGCTCCTTGGCCATCTGCGTCAACAGGGACATCGCAGAGCGCAAGGCACCCTGCGACGTCTGCGTGCCGGTCACGACCTCGACGCCGGGGATCCACTCCGCGGGGTTGAAGAAGTGCACGCCGAGGAAGCGCGACGGATCGTGCACGTTCGACGCCAGCTCCTCGACCGGGAACGCAGATGTGTTGGTGGCGAGTACCGCCGGGGAAGCGGTCGACAGCGCCCAGAGCACCTCGCGCTTGACGTCCCACTCCTCCGGAACCGCCTCCACGACGACGTCCGCGCCGTCGCCGACGTCGGG
>JAABUW010009586.1_pt1 | contig 10997 bp, 20 predicted proteins | sample 5560081 | NCBI WGS metagenome assembly JAABUW01 (sample SAMN10711882, study PRJNA513363) | rock metagenome | isolation source: Antarctica rocks | place: Antarctica: Victoria Land, Knobhead sud | reverse complement strand
GCTTCTTGGCTTCGTCTTCTCGGGCGAGGCGGCCCTGGTGCTCCAGCTCCCTCAAGCACTTGTCCAGGCACACCTCAATGCCGCAGTTGCTCTTGATGGCCGACAGCTTTGCCCAGGTGGACTGCTCACCCTGGGATGCAATTCAAACATGAATGTGCAATTCAAACAAATTTGAAAACATGTGGAACGGAACAGGAAAGACTACTCCACTTATGCAGTGGCGTTGTATATGAGGAACAAAAGTGTGAAACACTGCCCCCCTGGGCTCCTGGGCATTCAAACATGAATGAGAAGGAGGAGGAGGAGCAGAAGGTTGTATCTTCAGCCAACCAACTAGGTTGTACAGATGCAGTTGCTCTTGATGGCTGAAAGCTTTGCCCAAGTGGACTGCTCACTCTGGAGCGCAGTCATGAATGACATGAATGAAAAGGAGGAGAATTTTGCATCTTCAGCCACCCAACTTAGTGCATGCATTGCACATCATAAGCACGTGTGGTACGGTTTTGCTTGATGGCTGAAGGGTTGATGTACTTATCAGCCTGCAGCTTCCCAAACATCCCTATGTTATGAGTGTATGCAATCCTACCAACCATGACCCATGCAACCATACACGGTGATCACGGTGACCGGAGGCCATTCTGAAAATTGCACAGAAAGGCAGGCCTCATGCAGCTTCCGCTTGGCACAAAATCAAACACTCCAAACTGGATAGGACAGGTCAATGACAGTATGCACATGAGCGACACTCAGGGAAGCTCTAGATACATCACCCATGGACTGTTCTGCAACCAACGCAAAAGGCGTAGTGTGTTCACATATGATCTGTTTTAGCACAGCTGGGGATTCCAGCATTCAACACAGCTAAAGTGGATGCCAATATGTCACTTGTGATGGATGAATGTTACAAAAGGTGAAAAGAGTATCAGCAAAATGTGGAGCACAACTGAAGACGGTTGCAAAATGTATGCTTTCAAGAACTGAAAAGATTGTCACTGACCTGGAGACAAGCAATCTGGAGGTCCTTCTTGGAGGGGTTGGTGACAGCCTTCTTGATCTGTGAGTATGTGGAGGGGAGCACCATGGTCACGTCCCCCTCCCAAGGCTGACTCAGCACTTTCAGCCACTTGCTGGGGATCCAGTCTGGCAGCACCTGCTGCAGCTGATTGCACCTGCATCAGCAATAATAATAATAATAATAATAGTAATAATAATAATAATAATAATTAAAACGTATACTTGGCCTGCAGGCATCAGGCACATGCGACGCAAGTCAGTTCCCTCCAGACAGGCTTGTTTAGAGCATCACGGGTGTGGCGGTTTGACTTTGACTTATGAACGCGCCAGCATTGAATCACACTCAGCTGCTGAGACAGGTCAATGTGTCATGCCATGCAACACTTTGCTTGGCAGCATTTGCAATGCTGTGGGGCAGTGAATACCGAGCTGGATGCTCAACCACTTGGCTTGGGAAAGACTCAGCATGAGCACTTGTGAAGGCGCATATGACAGCAACTTGCAAGACTCCACCTGAGCAAGTATGACAGGCAATGATGTGGCCTTGTGCGTGAAGGTGATGTTTGTGATCACCTGTGCTTCCACTCTGTCTCGAGCAGGTTGCCAAGCTTCCTGTTGAGCCTGCGCTTCATATTCAGCGCTGGCACAATGTGAGGGTTGGTCTGACTGACTAGGAAGTAATTGACGTTGAACATCTCTGACAGGGTGCGCATGGGCAGGTCCTCTTCCAGGCTGCCGTCGCGCCACCGCCGAGAAGCTTCCTTCTCAGCTTCTGGTGTGTACCTGAGTAATCCGGAGCTCCTGTCACCTCTCGGTCAATACTTTGACCAGATTAGAGGCGACAAAGTTCAAATTGGTCATGAAAGCTGATGGGTGCATATAGGCTAAGTATCAGGGCATGGCTTGCTTTGTGTAACAACTGACCATATGCAAAACACATTGGAGGAGCAAAATGTAAATGAAGGCGCTTCGCATGATGGCAAGCAGTGGGTCTGATGCAATCACTGCCTGCTTTCAAGTCTGCTTGCTGTCAAGTCTGCTTACTGTCAAGTCTGCTGGCTGTCAGCATGATGCTGGCTGAGGGACTTACGAGACAACAGCGCCTTGTTCATTCTTGCTGAGGAGCTCCTGAGGCTTGAAGAGGTAGGGGAACGCTGAACTGCAAGCCACAGCGCTCCACACCACCACATTGGGCCCTGTCAAGTAGTTGAGCACCCTTGGAGGTTCATTGGTGTCAGCCGCACATACAGCCACATTCAGCACACGCCCTGAAGCCAGCAGCAGCTGTCAGTGAGTCTCATGCGTCACAAGTGAACATACAATTGGTGTGGCATGACACTGCCTGCCTTGGCGTGAAGAGTTGCAGTAGTGAAAGACACATTCAGTGCAGGATTGATCAGGTACACGTACCAATGCAAAGGCTTGCTTTGGTGTGCTGAAGGGTGCTGCTACGGCAAAGTTGACACCCAAGATATACGCTTGCTTCATGCACTTAGACACAGGCAAAATGTACTGCACAAGATAGCATGTTTTGTCGGTGCATGCTGCTGTGATGGGTGCCCACAAGCGGCATGGCTGCTTGCTGCCCTTGGAAATGTACTTGGAGGAGGAAATCCCTCTTGTGTGCTACATACGCGACAAGCCCTATGCTGAGATGGTGGAGCTGCCAGAGCAGTCATGCCACTGCTTCCTGTCCTTCTCCAATGCCAGCGCTGACCCTCCAGCCCTCAAGGTGGGTCTGCTGCTCTGGCCCTGCCCTGCATGACTTGGTGGTGCCTGCACCAAACAATCACAGTGATGTGATCTCAGCTTCAGGCTGAAACATCCAGCCAGTCCCAGAAAGGACCCCATCTTTGCTGCCTGATTGTTTACAATGATGTGCACTGCCTCTGGGCCGCCCACAGGCTGCGTTTGTGCCAGAAACTCTGTTGAATTGATTCGCACATCACTTCCAGTGCATGGCGTCGTAAGTACAATCTATGCTCTGGGCCAGCCATCGTCACACTGCTGTCCTGCAATGCAATCAAGGTCCTGTGCAACAACGGCACCAGAAAGCCTTCCAACTTACTGACCTGAGGCCTGTACATGCAGGCGTCATGCAATGATTGGCACCTAGACTCAGAGCTGAGCAGCGCCTACTTGCTGGAGAAGCTGGTAGGCAGCATGGCAAAGGCAGGGGTGGAGGCAGGCTCCCCAGACGATGGGGCTGACACCTGGGTGGCCACCCCCTATGCCATGCTGGAGCCCTGCACCATTGATGGGCCTTTGGACCCACGCTGCACTGGGACTTGGTCACGCCCTTGGGCTGATGAGATGAAGGTGGGTTTCTTTGCAAGCATGATCTGCCGTGCCAAGGAGCACATCTGTTCAGCAGCATTACACATTTCCACTCTCCAGCATGAGTACCATATGGATGTCAAAAAAGAGGCTGCTGGGCTGTGCGTTGGCAGTGTATGGCATCAGATGTGGTCATTCACAATGGTGATTGTCTTTGCCATGGGGCACCGTGCCCTGCAACAGAGATCCTCGCAACACTGCAGCTGCAATTGAGCGTAGTAGCTGTGCATGCTGTAGCTTACCGCTGGAGATGGGCAGCAATCTGGACAGATTGCAGGCATCCTTTTTAACGTGGCCTGTGTGTCACTCTTTGCTTTCTCAAGACCCACTCACAACCACAGAAATGCGATGCGGTCTATGTGTCAGCAAGCACTATGTGTTAGCTACTGTCAGTGAGCTTTTATCTGGTGGTGATCTGTTCTGTGGCTCAAGTGGGCTGCGCCCTGTCACTGCTGCAGGGACAGGCTTGCACTCCTGAAGAGCTTGACAGGCAGGCTGACGTGGCACACAGATGCTGCAGCATGGAAGTCCTCCTGGTGCGTGCCGTGGAAAAGATGTTGGACGCTGTCAACAGCAACCTTGAGGACTTGTGCTGGAATGCGCATCTCACCATAGTCGATGGCCTCATAGCCTTGCAGGTATAACTTGTTAATATGCGTGTCTTAGCATGTCTCATATATTGTGCTGAGTGGGCTGCTTGGCATCTACAAGAGTGTGTGCATAATGAAACACCAGCTGTGCAGGTAATCTGAGGGTTCTGCTGTAATTTGGCATGGCCTCCTACAGCTGGCTTGTTACATCAATGGTCAAGTTGATCAGGCACAGCTTGGCCAAGCATGCAATGCGTGCATGATCAGTTTGTGACAGATGTCATGGACATCATCAGCATACGTGACAAGCAAGTCCAAAACAGAGATGTGGTCATTGCAATCATGCAGACCCCGCTGCTTTGTGCTTTTGCAGGATGCTCTGCCAGTGCTCATGGACCTGCAACTTCGTGCTACCAAGCAGTCACGTCAAGCAGCGGGCAAGGCATGCAGAAAGGAACGCCAGCCTGATTCTGCTGACGCCCACTTCTCTCGAGAGTATATGGATGTCGTTGTTGGGGAAGTGCAACAGGCTCTAAGGAAGGCAGATATGGATGTTGCAGCCCAGCAAGCCCAAGCTCTGATGCATGGCAGTGCCTGTTTGGCCTTGACAAGCTCAGATGCTGCTGCAAGTAGGCCACCTCATGCAAAGACTTCATTTCTACTGAAATGTGCTGAGTAGCGTGTTACAGACCCCTGTTGCTTGACTAGAATCCTCCGAGGTACACCACATACTGCCAGCTCACTGTGATCCAAGAGTGAAATGGCCACAGAGGTTTTTGCTTCTGACCAGGGACATTGTTTTGCCCTGCTTGATTGATGTGCCTCTGCGCTTGATTAGGAAAACTCGCATGACTGACTCCTGCTGTTCTGCATTCAGGTGCCAGCAGCTGTGGTCCTGTCCTTGATCAGCACTCGGTCAAACAAACCTGCTTAGGCCGTGTGCAGCAGCTACAAGCTCAAGAGGGCTGTACGCCTCAGGGCATTCCCCAGCAGCCCTCCACCAGCAACACCAGCACACAGTGGAGAGGAGCTCCCAGTCAGTGTCCCTCTGCACAAGCAATTGCCAGTGAGCAAGGTAAGGTCAAGGCAAAGCCTGCCAGTCAGAGGCGCTACAAGAAGGCAACTCAGCCAAGCACCTCCTCGTGGGCAGCAGTGGCCAATATGGGAGGTGGGTTGATGCCTTTAGCACAGCAGCTGTGTCAGCAGCAGCAGACTACCCAATGTGCTGGCTCAGGCCCATCACAAGGTGAACTTTGCCTGGCTTGATTCCCTATTGTTGTAATCATCACCATATGGATAGTAACATGCTATTCAGGATAATAGTAGTAACATTTACACACTCCAGCAATGCTAGGTGTGTGATGCACAAGTGTTGTCTCACCCCGTTGTTCTGGCTGTGGTTTTCTCAACAAGATGTGCATAGCCTTTGACAATGCTTGCAAAAACATGAGGCTGTTGCAAAAGTTGACACGCATGCTGCAAAGTGATCCAACTCTGTACATGCATGAGCAGACTCTGCACTGTTCTGCATGTGCCGCTTGGGAGTTGGGCAATGTTTGTCAGGTAGCGTGACGTTGCTTTCAGCTGAGATGCGCAAAGATTGCTCAATTCCAACAAGGGCACCACATCAAGCAGCTTTTGTATGTACGCTGACCTGCCAACTTACTTTGCAGGCACCAAACGCTTGCGCAGCAGTGACAATGAAGTGGCTGATGTTGAGCATGTCTTCAAGAATCGCTGTACTGCTTCCAGTGCTGCACAACGACTGGTGCAGACAGATCAGGTGTGCCTCCGTTTACATCTTTTGCGCTGATTCTTGCTTTGCAGACACTTTGTGCGTCCAGCCATTTGGGCATTCACTTTATATCCAGAGAGAGAGAGAGAGAGAGAGATTACAATGCTTTAGCCAGCCAGCAAGTCTGATCACATATAGAAGAAGACAAAGGTCAAATGTGCAAGGCATCAAGACAGTCTAGAACAAACTTGATCCAGTATCAGATTGTTTGGTGAAATTGTTCGACCCAGACACCTACACATGCTATGCATGACACTTGGGTCAGGCATGTCTTTAGGACATTGCCTGAAACAAATCTGCAGGCCAGCTTACAGAAGCCACAGCTGGCCTTTCACATGCAGGTCTTTGGTGTGTTCATGCACCTCAAGCGTGCTGCAGCTGCAAGGGTCGATGCTGATGAAGAGACAAACAGCAAGGCTGAGGTTGCTGTTGACAAGCTGATCGAATTGTGCACGGCAGCAGAGGCTGTCAATGACACTGACGTGCTGCAGTTGGGGCTACCTGTCATGAGGTCAGTGCATGGTTGACAAGGATGTTACCATATGTGCTGCGCATGACAGCAAAGTGGAGAGACAGCTCAAAATTCATGTCTTCAGCTTGCATTGACTTTCAATAAATAGACATTGAGCCATCATTGTAGAAGTGCTCTGCTTGATACACATTGTAGCTGTATTATACATGTTGAGTGCATGATTGGAGAGCACTTGCGCAGGGCTCATTGGCTGTTAGCCATGCAGCAGGAGTGGGAGGCTGCTCAGTCAACCGATTCACAGCTACTACAGCTGGGGAAAGCAAGGGATCGGCGATGCAGGCTAGAAGCATTGCACGATGCAGCTTGCTTGTGGCTGAGCATGCCAACCAATGGGGAGCTGTGCCAACAATTGCCTGATGGATGCTAAGGATGCCTTGTATCCCGTACTTTTAGTAATTTGCTGTGGCAAGGTTTTCTGCATGTGAAGGAGTGCAGACAGTTTCACAGGTGGTTGCGTACTTTATGCAGCACTGTACATTACTTTGGTGTGTGCCTGAGCATAAGAGAAGTGCCTGCTTATTTTTTGACCTGTGTCAAATGAACTCTCAAGACAATACTTTCATAAGCCACCGTTCCATGGCTGTCAGTTCACTGTTGTGCAGCAAGAGAGATAATTGAAACAGGAGAAACATCATCATGTGAGTGGATTGATGCAGATTTCTGAGGGGCCCTATGCAAAAGCAGCCTATCAACTGCAGCTGTATTGAACACAAGTGTGTTCACAGCTGCTATCGGTCAGTGTACAATTCATGTGGCGTCTCTTGCTTTGGTTTGCTTGCTGGAATCTCCCATTGGCACCATGCAAGCAAGCCAGCAGTGTTTGCGTACTAGTCTTTAGGGGGGCACTTGTACACCTTGCTGCTGAGCAGTTGACTTTCTGCTATTTCAAGTTTAAGAAATTGCCCAGGGCAGTCTGCATGGCAGGGGGCCAATGCTTTTCTTGCTTGACCCAATCAAGATTTGAAAATCGCTCGTCGAACTCCCTAGCAATCTCCCACTGTGTCTCGGCCCTGTCTATTTGTTTGGGAGACTCTGAGTAAAGCATTGCAGCAAGTGCAGCATGGACTTCGGCATTGCCTCGCAGCTCTTCCTCCTCCCCTGCCATTTCTAGCACAGCGTCCGTAGTCTTGCCTGCTTGATAAAGCAGGAGAGCATGCTTGATCCTGGCATATTGTACTATTGCCAGATCAGGATATGTGTGAGTGATGTAGCTATAGGTGTGCAGGGCCTGCAGATAGAGGAAAAGCAATGAAGAGTGGCCCTTGCAGAAGGCATGGACATGAACAACGTAACTGGTATTGTCTGTGACCAACCAAAATAAGTTGAAGACAAAGCGATAAAGGGTCACCGTATGCAATGGCGATACATGACTTTGTCACTGTGGCACTGGTCTACCTGCTCATAATCCTCACATGCTGTAGCCTCCTGCGCTGCTGCAGACAGCTGTCTTACTTCAGCTACCTGTAGGTGAGTACAGATTTGGGGTACAGAGTACCCCTGCAAGCTGTGGACGACAAGGAGCTACATGATTGCCCTGCCTGCTGAAGGACACTCGGCATTTTTGCTTGAAGATCAGGTGCTGCATCACTTGAGGTGTTGTATCCAGACTGCTTTCTTTGCAACGGCGCTCGCTGGCGAACCCTGTCTTGGACGCTGATGTATTCTGAGGAAGGTGCCTTGGCAAAGGCAGGAGAGGCAAGGAGCACGGTGGCCAGCAACGCAGCTGCGAGGCTTCGGCCGCTGTGTCGTTCAACGTCAAGTGCTTTCAGGCAAGTATTCTGCAAATCTGAGCGGCGTGTTACCGGCAGACATCGAGGACGTGAGATGTCCGCCTTCGCCAAGCAGGCATGTGAAGGACGTGAGACGTCCGTCTTCGTGAAGCAGGCATGCAGGGAGCAGCTATTCGCAAGTAGCGCGCTGATCATACGCTCGGGTTTATACGTCTTGGATATGTCATGAACTTGGAAGAGCTTGACCACTCGCTACACGCACGCTGCAGCGCTTTGCCGCACGCGTCAACGCTTTGACCTCCTTGCTACTCAAACCACATCGTATGACTAATGCCATGCTTGACAAGATTGCAGCCTGCTTGTACTTGTAACACAGGGAGCGATGGCAAATTAAACTTGTCATGCAGAATTGCACATCTGGCAGACTTCTGTGCATGCACAGAGACTGCTGGAAAGAAGGAGAGCCTGTCTGCTACAGCTGCTGCATCAGAGTTGGAAGCGCGCTGCAGGAAAGCCTGCTGCTTCTGCACCATCGTGTCTGCAAATGATCCATCTGCAAAAGCTTCAGCCGCAGCACCGGCCCTGGTCTGCATGTCAATTGACAGCTTCTGCATAGAGGCCTTGGCAGCAGACATGTACTGTGCCGTGATGCCTGCTGGCCTTCTCTGCTCTGCACTGCTGCTGCTGCTGAAGGTGCTGCTGCTTGCACTGCTGGCAGTACGCAGCAGCCTTGCGGCAAAATATCCCTGCCTGACTCAACTCCAAGCTGCTCATACATGGGCCCCAGCATGCTGTCATACAGCTCTGCTGTACCACTGTCCTGCTGTGACAGAAAGCTAGGGCTGTGTTGGGCAAGGGCAGCCTTCTGCTGCAGCTGCTGGGCCTCATCCAGAAGGCCATCTGCAGCTGCGAGGCTGCCTGGTCCTGCCTCTGGTTTCAGGCCTGAGTTGTGACTGAGTGCATCAGCGGGAGGTGGTGAGCCCTGAGTCTGACTGAAGCTGGGCTCCCTGCTGGCAACTGCCTTGTCCAGCATCGCTGACACACCAGACCCCTGCTGAGTCTCCCAAACCTGATCTTGCCTCATTATGACGCCACTACGCCCACCACTTGACTGCAATGGTCCTACAGACTTGTCCAGCACAACCTGGGATGTGGCTGCTGTCATGTCACTGCTGGATCCAAGCCCTGCTGCATGGTACGCCCTGAACACCTTATGAGCCCCGCTGCCGCTCCGCTGCTTGTCTGACACAGACCTATGCAGTGTCTGTCCAGAGCTGGCAGCAGCGGAGATGGTGTAGTCACTGGCAGATGCACTCTTGAAGAGGGGGGTGGGTCTGACAGGGGCTGGGGAACCCCGCTTTGCCAGGTCCGGCAGGCGAGGGGCTCTTGACAGCAGTGGAGGCAGGGGCCTGAAAGAAGCTGATGGGTCAGGTGGCGTCGCTGCAGAGATGGAGACAGGAGCCAGGTGTGCTTTGTCAGCCAACTTCCTTTTGGCTTGCTGCACAAAAGAAAGGCGCAGTCTCAGTCCTTGATAGCCTGGGCAGACAGGACTTGCAAGGCAGAGGTTGACAGTGTCACACAGTAGGAGGCTCTTGTATCTTTGAGTCACTGCATATGTCTTGACAAGCCTGTCAACAACCTAACAGTATGTGCACTGGAAGCGATGCTTCTCATACTACTCTCTGTGATGAAGACACTGTCAGCGACCCCTTGTGTCCATGGTGGGATAGCAGATGATCTGGCCTACTGGCCAATAAGCACAATGCAGCAAATAATCACAGCACACAGCCCACTGTCTACCTCACCATAACAGGGTGCAATGCAATGTTCAGATCACAAGCAAATCAATGTCAAACTGCTCAAAGATCAAAAATCAGAAGGTGCTCAAGGAGAAAGACGCAAAGATCAATACAGGTCATAGCTGTAGAAGCGCATGCCAGTGCAAGACGGCATGCTGTAGGGTGAGCCTACAGCACTTGCCTCTACTCGGAGCAGGGGATCACTTACTTGCAGGTGGTGCAGGCGCCAGCAGATGAGGCCCTCCCGCACCACATTCAGCCTGTTGAAGTGCTGTGCCTTGCGCACCAGCAGCTTCCTGTTGTCAGCATGGCCCTGCAGGGTGAGCAGGCTGCAGCGCACCAAGTAGGCCTTCCTCTTGGCCACAAAAGCATTGAAACGCGCCCTCCGGTCGTGATCAAAGCAGCCATTGTTGTCAGCAGTATGTGACGAGCACACCAGATGATGAAGCAATTTGTCTAACCAGACTCATACTGCCAATCATGCTTCCTGTGATGCATGCCACAGCATGCGAGTTTTACCTGTCAGACCAACAGAAGTCACAGAAACTTTCAAAAGGTTCACGCATGCAATGTACTGTCAATCAGGCGACGCATTCACTGGCCCATGGCACAACAAATTGTCACATTGCTGCAAATCAAGGGGAAATGCAAGAGAACAAAGGGTGTTGCAGACATGGCGCATGCAATGGCTGTACCCTACATCGCAGAAGCACAGCCAGTGCCATCTGCCAACAGCGGCTTACTAATCAGCAAAGCATGACACAACTGGTCACAAAGCAGAGTGATATGGCAGGTGCAAACCTGTTACCTCCACCATGGTGATGTAGCAGGACACCAACACAGGACACTGTACTCTCATGCCTATGAAACAATGCAAGTCTGCTGCCAATCATCAGACAAAGGGGAACCTTACCTGCAGGAAGGAGCGCCAGGCAGCAAATGCTTCCAGCAGCACACGGAGGCGGTGGAAGAGGTGGGCGCGGCACATCTGGTGCCTCTTGCTGGCCTGCTTGGCAGCATACCTCTGCAGGGTCAGTAGGCTGTAGCCCAGCAACCTGGTCCTCCTCTTTGCCTTGATGACTGCACCAGCCTCCCTCAACTCCTGTTCATTACAGAAGACCAGATTGTTAAAAGCTTGTTGACAGTACAAAAGACTTTGTGATGTACAATGTTGATATGTCAGGACTGCCTGAACATGTG
>JAABUW010009579.1_pt1 | contig 11001 bp, 9 predicted proteins | sample 5560081 | NCBI WGS metagenome assembly JAABUW01 (sample SAMN10711882, study PRJNA513363) | rock metagenome | isolation source: Antarctica rocks | place: Antarctica: Victoria Land, Knobhead sud | reverse complement strand
GAAGGCATCTTTCATGGGTCCGATGGTAGGCGGTGAAATTCCTGAGCCATTGAGCTAAGCCACCAGAATACTGGTGATCTTTGGAAAAGGTGAGTAACAGGTGGAGTCGGGCATGAGTGCCACGGCATTTGAATGAGGCGATGTGAATGGCTCAGCCAGACCTTTGACGCTAGGCGCCTACAGGATACCTTTCCTTTCCACCCTGTTGTTTGGACTTGATAGGGGAGCGGTAGATCGAAACCTCAGCTGCGGACGAGGCTGTTGGGGCGCGGAGTGTCATTTCCAGATCTTCGAAGCAAGTTTGGAGGAGGAAAAATTAGCAACGGAGTTGCAAGTTGCATCAGCATTACACGGTACGTGCTGGATAATGAAAGGCTGATATTGAGGTGCCGCGCGGCGCGCGGACCGAAGGAATCGCGTTTCGTGTTTCATGGTGTGTGCCTGTGTGGCTTTGAATCAAAGCCTCTATCCCATGAAACATCTCCTGCAGACAGCATAGGATAGGAGCCTACCGATGTTGCTCATCATCATGACATTGCTCAACGCCGTCCAAAGCGCACCAAATCCACGATTCGGCGCTATGCGCTGATGATACTTTTGTTGGGTGTGCAACCTCTGGCGCAGTGTAAATGCATCCTCAGGGCGAAGTTGTTGGAGTACAAGCCTACAAATGAGTATGGAGCAGCAACAAGTTTGCCATGCTGTATCATCTTCCCTGCTGCCTCGCCCTCGAGAGCTTTTACTGGCCACGTTGTCCTGTGCTAGTCTTCTGAAATATCAGATTAGTGGATTCGTAAGTACATATATATGTGCATCTGTATACATATATCATTTACTCGTAGGATTGACGAGCGGTGCCAGTCCATTGTCTTTTTATCTCCAACTCTTTCTATCCAGCGCCGAACACCGTTTCCTTTTGACTCTGGCTATCATTCTTGATCGGTTAATCTGCACATCAACGCTTCTCGCCGTCGCCCAAGTATTTAATGATGAGGGTCTTCAGGTTATTACTCCCACTGTCTCTCATATGTCGGTATAATCCAGCCGGGGCATACCCATCGTTGCCCCAATTCTTGGCGTTGCGAGGCAATACTCAGGATCCCACAGATCCAAGCTGGATCGAAAATTATGCTGCCATTGGAGATAGTTACGCGGCTGGTATTGGAGCGGGAGACGTATTGAGTGGAAACGGCGATGTGGCCTGTTCACGCTACGACGGAGCGTACCCTGTCCTGCTTAACAACAGCTTCGGAGCACAATCGAAATTTCAGTTCTTGGCTTGCTCAGGGGATGAGTCAACACATGTCAAGGACCAAATTAACAAACTCGACGATAATTCCCAGGACTTGATCACGGTTTCCGCCGGCGGTAATGATGTGCTCCTTTCCGACGTACTAAAAGCCTGCATCTACACGCCAGCAGGCCAGGACGAGTGCAACAAGGCAATCGCTAGGACCCGAGACGCCATCGATAAAACATTGCAGAGCAGCGTTGACGATTTGCTGCAGGCACTAGCGTCAAAGGTAAAAAAAGGAGGCATCGTTGTATACACACTTTATGCGCAGTTTTTCAACGCCGATACCGATGCTTGCAACTCCCAGTCCTGGGACTGGTTCCAAGGCATCATTCCGGGAGATTACGGACTCAAATTAAGCAAAGAATTGCGCAAGAATCTCAATGACCTAGTCGTGACTGCCAACACAAAGATCAGAGGCGCCATCGCAGGACAATCAGGTAGTACGCGTCCCTCCAGCTTGAATATAGCAATTGCGGATTGGGACGCCATCGTTGGCGAGAATCATGGCCGCTTCTGTGAGGATGGTTCCGCAGATGACCCCAATGATCCTAGCAATGCCGGACTTGTCTTTCAAAGGTTCAACGCGGCCCCAATTTATATTCCGCCAGGAAAGAACAAGGACGCTGTACAACAGCTGAACAAGCGCATCGACGACTCGATGGCAAGGGTGTTCCATCCCACGATACTTGGACAGCAGGTGATCGCTACCCATGCTTTACTCGCTTTGCTTGACGCCAAGGGTAAGCTCTATGGCGGCGAACCACCGAAGTCTTGTTCCATTCCAGTGCAGAATCCTCCATCATGCGCCGCCTCCTCGAACCAGGGTATCTCCAAAGACAGGTTCACGGAAGCACGCGACACTTGGTGTAAAGATAACACTAAGCCCATCGACCCCTCGAAGGATTACTCTAAGTATTTCAGTATGGAGTTCAAGAAGGCGGATGGTACTTGCCCCCCAAACGATTGTGTTGATACACTCAATAAAGCGTGGAACGCATGTGAGTAGCTTTGAGTACCTGAGCAGCCACTTCCACTAAACTCACTTACTTTCAGGTGCCGAATATGCCTCTCGTCCCGACGGCGATGACGGTCCTCTTAAAGGCCACAACGGACCCCTCCGTGGTCATGGTCAAGCTGAGAGCCAGTGTGGCACCTATAGCTTCACATTGACAGATGGCCCTCCAAAAGTGAATTCCGATTGCGGGCAGAAATCGGGTCAACCCGCCTGCGCAGGAGTCTATAAAGTCCACTTCGAGCAGTACCTTGGCGGGAACGACCCAGCCCCTCTGATAACGTGAGTGCATCCCATTGACATCGGCGAAAGTCTCTTCCTAATTACGTCAACAATCACTGACGGGGTTTTGTTTGCAACAGCTATAAGTCCATTGATGATGGCACCCAAATAGAACTCTCGAGTGGCTTCTCCCAGCAAGCTTCCTTCTTGGCGAGCCTAGGCGGCGACCATAGTCTCCAGGTTGATGCCAAAAATTCCCACAAGAAGGACACGCCCTTAACCTTTCAATACAAGAATCTCAATAACGGTAACAAAGGGAAGAGAGTGTACACAGATAGCGATAAGGATGGTAACGTCTTCCATTGCGACCCGCCATCGTACTCAGTGCTTGACGGTAAACCTGGTAAGTCAAGACTGATTGACTGCTGGTTCGATACCAATGAGCTGGCGAGTAGTGCGGCTGGGTAGTCACTCGGGAAATGAAGGAAAGACAAGTCGGCTCCATGTCGAGCGTTTACCACTGCAAGGACATAGGATATGCTCGTACAGTATCAGCACCGCTCCAGGGCCTTAAAATCGCCTAGAGTGATCTTCAAGGCAAGAGGGAGAGGTTTCCCGCCTTGTAAAGGCAAAAGCAAAGCGTACAACCTGTCTTTAAGTCTAGTAGAACGCTGTACAAGCTACCCAGTCCTCAGACCGGTCAGATCCAGATTCTTAGCAGCGTATCTTTGATTTCATTGAGGTACTTTTTACAGTAGCGGCAATATCGATGAGCTGGACGGGGCTTGCTCTTGCATCTGATGGTGACATCGAATCCATCGTTGGCGGTACTACAGCTGCACGTCGTCGGAAGACCTTATCTATCCCTCACAATTGATTCTGAGATATTGGGTTCGGGCGTACAGTTCACTCCTTGACTAAAAACAATTCCTCATGTCAGGCGGTCTTCCACGATTCAGGTCAATCACCTCGAGCTCTTACCTATGAAGCGAACTATATCCGCGCTATGTCTCCTAGGAACTTGACATTCAATCACTGCATCCAAGACTTAGTGTTGAGTCGTCGCATAGTCACGAATGCAAGAAGAGGCCATCGGAAGAGAGTTGCAGAAATACCACGACGTGCATGGGCCGGGTACCAACGGCCCGGTTGGCTCGGCGTCAACCCCCCACACGAAAGCCCCCACGCACGGATGCGCCCCATGCATTGCACGCGGACCTCCCCCTAAAGCTTAGGATGCTCAGCCCGATCGGGGTACGGCTCAGGAGAGACCCCGCGTGGCTAATAAGAGACCCCTTAACGAGAGACCCCTTCGTATATTCTTAAATAACTATGTTAATATTGATTTTATAGATAAAGGATATATAATAAAGATATAGTCGTAGTACTTTCTTATAACTTCCTCTATATAACCTCCTTATTATACCTCGTCGTTATTGAGCTATATAAGTATCGCGCTTCCTACTAAAAGAGATAAGGTTTTAATATAACGCCTTTTATAGAATAGCTCTTCTTTTATAGTATTATAACTCTATAATGACGAGGTTTTAAGAGTTATTCTAGCGAAGTATTACTATTTAGAATAGTATTTATAACTTTTATACTAAAGACCTATTCGTTGGAGCCTTCATTAGGTATAGTTCGCATGGGGTCTTTCTAAAGGGTCGCTTGTTAGCCACGCGGGGTCTCTCCTGAGCCGTACCCCCCGATCGGGGCCAATTGCGCCCGGGGATCACCCTACGCCGGCCGGCCCTTTGGTATCTGGCCAGGGGCTTATGGCACGCGTACCTGTGGGTGCGATATACTTGTAGATTTGGTGCTATACTTTTGCAAAAGTGTCGTGTTTTTGCAATGGCGGTGACTCTGCATCGCACTGATGGTCCCCAACGTGTATGCCAAGCACGTCAAGATATCTACGATAGCTTGAAATTTTCACAGAATGGCCATTCATTGCTCGCAATTAATAGGAATAATTCACCTGAGGGGACTGCGGATTCAACGTATCTTGGTATCAATGATTATCCAACTGCACCACACTCCACATCCAACCCCAACAACCTTGCCTCTCCCCTCCCACTCGCCTCTCGCTCTGACCCAGTCCTCCTCGAACGCTTTCGACCCCGTACCAAGCTGACCGCATTCGCCATCCCCGGTAACCCAGACCTCTCCATCCCCAGTCAGGGCAAGGATATGTCCGGATCCAACGCCTACATCAACCACATCCACACCACCATTGATGTCCACCAACTTGACGTCCTCCCCATCTGACAGCTTTGGCAGAGATTCAATCCTCTTCGCTTCACCTGCTTGCCCGCCCCATACATAGAGGTCATTATCCTCAGACACAGCGGCGCCAATCCACCCACCGACTGCGACCTTACGAATTGGCATTCCACCCAGAAACGGAACCGGACATGGGCTGTTTGCCGGTCTGCTAGGGGTAGGAGTGCGGCCTAAGGTCTGAGGGTGCAGCGCGGACCCAAATGTTAAGACTTCACCGCTAGATGTCAAAGCAGTGAAGCTTGTCGCGGAGGCCAGTAAAGAGACGATGGAAGAGAAGATGGGAAGAGTTGATGTAGGTGGATCGGCGGATAGCAACGCTTCAAAGCAAGCAAAGCTGTGGATCTCAAGCTTTGCAGTTGGTGCTTCAAACGTGAATTGCGGGGTCTCGTCCGTCAACGCTGGTGTGCAGCCACTAGAGACTCGCTGCCTGGCACTGGTAATGATGCAGACTTCGCCGTTGTCGGCTATTGCGAGGTGGTCGATTGCTAGGTTCTGCTTGGAGATAAAGCTGTCCTCGTCGAAGTGGTACTTCTTCAATTCGGGGCCTTTGGTGACAATGGGCTCATCATAATAGACGTACAGACTGCCATCTGTAGTCAGAGCGCCAAGTACGCCACTGGTGTCCCCAAAGATGACCTTTATATTCCTTGGTGGTGGGCCTTCGATGAGCATAGGGTCCAATCCTGAAAGGCGGAATCCATTATGTATCAGTGATCCGTCATTCTCGACCACAGTGCAGCTCCAGAGGGCGCATCGTACTTGAAGATAGGGAGATCGACAAGCCTTCTGGAATTGGGTAAAGTCGTCTCTTGAGCTCCGAATAAGCTGATGGTGTGCATTAAAGCCGCAGACATACAGCTCCATCTTACCTTCCACTATATGCAGAGATTGGGGGAAGATGGCCCCAGCTTCTTCGAAATCTCATGCAGCTTTCCCCAAGGTTCTTGTCTGTTTCAGAATGTACCACACAGGATTCATATAGCCTCACTCTTGGCGAGGACGCCTCTGCTTTCCCGCTTTACATTCTTTTCGAGTCACGAGTTATTATTAAATAGCAACAAAGGATGTGAAACTGTCGAAATGCGGAGGATGTTACACACGACTGTGCAAACCATTTTGGCTAATGGGATAACTCTGAAACGCGAGGCTTAGACTATGTGGGATTTGTTGGAGGCAGGAGCTGATGCACCGAAGGGTCTAAGAAAAGAACGTTTGACTGCATGTGAAGGAGACCTTCCCCCTATAGTAGCTCGAGTATCTCCGAACCTGAAAGCCCCAAAGACCAAAGAACTCCACAATTGAGACGATGTCTTGGCCCTTGAACTAGTTCAGCCCTACGACACTGGGCCCTAGGCCAAATCTATCCTTACTTTGATGCTATATACATCAGCCACGGGAACGCAAGCCCATCGTCCAGGATATGCTCGACACAGCACAAGGAAAGTAGGACTCGTCGACTTGGCACCGAGCTGCAAACACCCCGGACGTAACGGCTGAAGCTCTTACTCCTCAGTGGACATGTTTCGTGCGGGGAATGGGATCCGGCCCAATGGGTCCTGCCCTCACCTTTATGTTCTTCCGAACTGCTGAGCATGAGCACATATTCTGCCTTGTCTCTCGTACTGTGATCTACGTCGGATGCTGCTCCTTTTCAGTTGCGGGGAAGGCCTTGGCCCCCCTCAATTCCTTATATGAAGCCATCTTTTCACCGTGAATTGGCAAGTCTGCATATTGAAACACTGACAGCAAGAGCTCCAGCAGCGCACTACATAGCTATCACCATGTCGTCCACCAAGACCGTCTCTGTCCCTCACCTCGAGGCCACAGCTGGCTATCAGATGCCCCACCCATACGATCCTTCGAAGCCCACCCTCGTCCTTGTCAATTCCTTTACTACCTCGTCTGACCTTTACCGCAGCCAATACGAAAACAAAGATCTTACCTCGAAGATGAACCTTCTAGCCATCGAATTACTCGGTCACGGCCAGACCCGTACAAAACATGAAAATTTCACATACTGGGACACTGCCATGATGAATCTGCAAGTCATGGAGGCGCTGGGCGTCAAAAAGGCGTTTGTGCTAGGCACCAGCCAAGGGGGTTGGATCACAGCAAGGATGGCGCTGCTGGCGCCTGACAGGATCGAGGGTATCGTCCCTCTAGGCACATCGATGGACTGCGAATCCGAGCGCACTCGTAGGCTGGGATGCTGGGATGGAGTCGAAGCTTGCACGGGCCCTATCAATAGCTGGACCACCACAAAAATTACACCAGATTTTGAGCCTGACGACGACTTTTGCAATTTCCTGATCGATATTGGGTTTGGCAAGAACTGTGAAAGCAACGTCCGCGACTTTTGGAAGAAGACTATCAAGTCAAATTACCAGGGTGATGAGGGAAGGAAAAGAGCTAGGATGGCGGCTATCAATTTGAGGGAGAGAGATGGCTTGCATGGGAGGCTGTTTGATATCAAGTGTCCCGTTCTGTGGCTGCATGGCACCAGCGATGCGGTCTACTCTGTTGCGAACGCCGAGGAGGAAATCAAGTTCTTTGTGCAGTCGCCCGAGGCTAAACTTGTTACTGTCAAGGACGGTCAGCACTTCCTCTCCGCAAGCCATCCGAAGGAGGTTGACAATGCTTTGATTGAATTCGTTGGTAAATGGCATAATAAGCTATAAGGCTCGGATTAATTCAAGCTTGGTTGTGCATTGTCCCATTAGGAGTTTGCAAACCGAAATGGGTCAGTTATTTGGTGGCATAGTCATGGGAGATGCTGTTGCACCACCAATTGTCACAAGCGCCTTTGCGAGGCAGTGAAATATACCACGTTAAAATACTGTAGGGCGAACACAAACAGTCTAGCGGTAAGTTAACCCCCGAAATTACGCTCAGTCGGCGACATATACCACAATCTATCATGATTTTCCTGCTTGATCCCGCCTTCTGGCCTGAAAGTGCGTGTTGGCCGTCAGCCCTTCCAGGAATCCTAGCAAGCCTTCTTCTCATCGCGATCAGCTAGAAGACGATGCTTAAATACTATCTCAGCGGTCCAGGTAAAAACAGTCTTATAAAACCGCTACCACTTCAAGTACAGCGAGGAGTTGCCGGAAAAGATATCGTAATTAGGAACAGCAGTAGAATATATAGAGCTAAGTCCTACCTCGGCTATCCGCATAAGTATCTAATCCTGTACGGATCGAAAGGTGACCATACAATCATTTACTATAGATTCCTTCCACAATTCGATCCCACCCGTCTATTTGATAGGCAGGTTCAGACCTAACAAATAGATCTTTATGATCTGGCACTGAAATTTTGTTTGCCAAACGCGTACGCATTCAATGGCATCGTGGTATCTGCTCCAACCAGGCCCTTGTACCGCAGCAATATCATGTGCTGGGATACGGCATTTTCAGCCACCAGTGGCTGCCTGTATGCTTAGCCTCCTATTGACACATCGCTGTCTCCCAATGATCATCCAAGTCTGGTGCGGCAAGAAAGCTTTCAGGTAGGTTGATCTCGTTATATGCTTTAGTCCACTCTGGGTCAAACCTAGCTCACACTGACTGCATTCCTTTATCATCCAAATATAGCTCCAGCTGCTTCCTAACGTTACACGGCACTAGCTTCAACGCCTCCGCTGCATTATAGGCAAGCGTGCCGATCAGATCCAGCCCAATTTCTATTGTCTCGGCGCCCTGAACTTGTGACAGCCCCCGCGCGGATGTTGCCAGGCATCACAATCTACCCTGGAGAACAATTCCTTAATCGCGAGTGGCAGCGATTGCTTTGGCGGGGTTTTGTGTCAGGCACAGCATGCAGTCGGTGTATATGTTTGTATCGACTGGCGTTGCTGAATTTTCTGCGTCTTTCGTATCGACAAACTGCATCAAAGGGGATTCAGCTCTCAATACTTTGCGACAGCTTGTGGCGGTTCGAGACCACATCGCGGTCTCGCTTTACCACTTCCTGCTCCACGTCCAATTCGCTATCCAACGTACGCACTGGTGCATTGATTTTCTGGATGACTACAGCCGGTCTTTCAGCGTACGGTACCTCTTGGAATCCATCCTACCGTGCAGATTCTATCGTTATCCACGTGGTCGCTCAATCTGCATCATCTCAAGATACCTATCTACCGTCGCCATGGTCTCCATACGGTACAAGATTGCTGTCAGTGTTCTTTGAATTCGTCTTATATCTCGCTCGTCACCGGACCGAATGCGCTGGATGATATTGGGTAGACCACTATCATCACTGGAGTCACCGGTAGGTATGTGAGATGCAAGGTGTTTTGTCCCAAGACTTGAGACATAGTGTCCTGGATGGTTTTCTTCAACTGGTCAAACTTGACAACATTAGCCATAGGGTTATCCGCAGCCTGTGAACCACTCGGCCAGATCTCATGGGTCAAGGTTAGAATATTTTCTTTCCTTGGGCCTGCGAGGTTGTACTGTGCTCTGATGTTCTTGAACGCCCTCTGAAGCTGACAGATTTCCAAGAGACGCAGTTCATGTCGGCACCTGATCAAGGCTCTCCGCGTCAAGTACCACCTTACGTTCTTTGTAAGGGTTGTCGAATGGTCAGCTTTCCCAAGGCTTTGTTCAGTGCACCTTGATCGTTGCAATTTCTGGCACTAGGCCTCTCGATCTCAGAGAAGTTGATATTTAGGAATGATTGGAATGTATATATATATGTATGAAAATTCTTTGACCAAATCCAAAGACTGTTACAGAGTAATGGAACTCTATTGGAAGATCTAGTACTAGAACTCTGCGGCAAGGAAAAGTTTTGGGAGAGTGGGAGAAAAATGCAGAATAAGTACTCTTGCCCAGGGTCACAATTGGGCAGTCACTCCTTTAGCCAGTCTTCACGCTTTGTTGATCACTCTGCTCAGCATTCACCTCGTTCAGATGACGCTCTCGTGAACATTCACGCGAAATCTTTCTCGAAATTCAAAGCTTGTGAAGAGAGCAAATCCACTATGAGTGACTCATGCTTGGCGAAAAGTGTCTAAATCCGCATGGCAGTGCCACCGGAAGTTTACACCCCACTAAAAAAAAAACTTTCAGAAACGCAGTAGAAGCTTGAGTGACACTTTCATCGAGAAGAGTATTTCCCTCGTTCAATAAACATTCGACAGCTGTTGGGATGATTGCGTACAAAGGATCGGTCTCCATGATGGGCGAGTCGTTGGAGAGGAGATACAGAGGAGTTAAAGAGGAGATATACCCGAGAAAGAGATGAGAAAGGTAGACTTTGGAATGAATATATCCGTTGAAGATGGTGTAGTGAGATCATGGGAAAGAGGGGACTTTGTAAATGAGTGTATCCTTGGGGATGGCGTAGTGAAGTTGTAGGAGGGGTAGGTGATATAGATATGAGCTTTTGTGTTTTCGAAGAGGCGTATGATAGAGTCATTCAATAATCTATGAGTTCTTGAACTACACACCTTTGGAAGCATCGCTGTACGGGCTTGGAAAGAGAAGACTATGGCTCCGGATCCGGGTCCTGATGAATTGCACATAATTGACAAAGAGTGATAAGACAACAAGTTCCGGGAGGCGGAGGCTATAGATGAGAAGAGGGGACTTTGGAAATGAATACATCCTTTGAAGGTGGCGTAGTGAAGTTGTAGGAAGGGAGTTGACACAAATTTTCGAGATATCGACGCAGGGGTTTTTGAAAAGGCGTAGGATGATGTTCTCAATTATCTATAAGTGAATTGAGCTGCACACCTTTGAGTGTGTGGGTGAACGAGCTATGAGAGAGAAAAGACTGTGGGGTCCTAAGCAATCGGATCAAACGACCAGTAAGTGTCGAGGAAATTTAATCCGGGAGGAGGTGATTGTTCACGTAGTATGATAATAGAGGCGAATGAACGTTCAGTATCTCTCACCCAATCCCAAATTCTTTCCAGAGTATCTCGAAATTCTGTAACCCAAAGCTCTGCCGCTCACCTGGATGCAGCTAGACGGTACGAATATCCCAAATCCTGATTGCGTGTACTTTCCAGAGGTCATCCAAGGTCGACCAAGCAGTTTTTCATGCAATTTTCCAGGACATGGGATAGCGATCTCGGCTTAGGCTCGACCCAACACATAATAGCTGTCCAAAGTGCTGCCACAGCAGAACGTCCATCGATTCCTAACAGGCATTTTTCAATGTAATGAATCACGCCCTTCGA
>JAABUW010009577.1_pt1 | contig 11003 bp, 12 predicted proteins | sample 5560081 | NCBI WGS metagenome assembly JAABUW01 (sample SAMN10711882, study PRJNA513363) | rock metagenome | isolation source: Antarctica rocks | place: Antarctica: Victoria Land, Knobhead sud | reverse complement strand
AAGCTGAAGCATTCACCTCGTAGCCATAGTTGAGCTTGATCAGCTGCTGCAGCGGTGCAGTTTCAATGCTGTAGGGCAGGTCAGCAGGGCCGCCATTGCGCAGGCAGTAGGTCTGCCTTGGAGGCTCCCTCTCCCCGATGGGCACTGGAGCCAGCTGAAAGGGCTGATCCATGAGGGAAAGGCACATGTGGGTGGGGGGTACTGTGATGCCTCTCAGGTGCAGGTGCAGCTGCTTACTGTCCTTGATTGCCAGTAGGATGGAGAGATCGTGACTCCCCAGAGCAGAGTGCCTGCAGTGAACATGCTGAAAGATCTTGCTGCTGCGCTTTGTGCAGGAAAAACGGAAATGCCCAGCTTGCAGTCAAGGTGCTGAAACGTCGTGATAGGTCACACACTGACTTGGGGCTGGTTGTGGCCCTCTGCATATCATGAGTAAACCATGATGGCTCTACAGCACCATGAATCACTGAGATGTGCCTGTTCCAGCTATGCTATTCCATCAGCAGTTATGGTGGCATACATCACGACATGTCATAGATGCATTCTGCCATCAAGCTCTGACGCAGGCCTAGCATTGTCCCAGGCAGAAGCATGACATGGCATGTCACAAATGCAACATAGCTCCGAAACCAATCGTGCTAAAAGGGGTACGGCCACTGCTGTCATGGGAAATTACAGAGCCCATATGCGCATCCCAGACATCACAACTTTGCGCAGCTTCTGGGCTGGCTGCACAAGCTTACCTGTAGGTGATGGTCCAGGTTGTGGATTCCCCCGGCCCCAGTTGACCCACAGGGGGCTGCAGCTGCAGCAGGCCCTCCTGCACTATGAAGTCGTGCAGCTTCTCCTTGTCATTCCGGGGGCGGCTGGGCTCAACCCAGTTCTCAAGCTCCACCCCCACCCCCATGTCGCCCACCCTCTGGAGGTCCCACTCCACTGGCAGGCTGCCTGTAGAACCAGGGCAGAAGAGTTGAGGCAGAAAGTTTGAAAGGCTGCAGGTCAGGGACAATGGCAGACGTGTAAATCAGATCTCATCTCAATGCATTCCTAATCTACACATCGGCCATCCTCAACAGACCTCACACTGTTGCCAAGCTGTCTGAAAAGCACACATGAAGGGAGACAACACCAGAAACTAACAATGATAGCATGCATCTGGCAAATGTGACATGTGACATTTGCCAGATGCAAATAGTGCACAATGCGCCAAATGACAGGTAACATGCATGCCTGGATAAGTCCACACGGGAATGGTCATATGCACAGATCAGACTGCGTGTGCATGAATGAACAGCTGCTGTGTTACGTTTTGTTCATGCCAGCTAAAAAAGCTTGCAGTCAAACAAGAAGGAGCCTGTGAAGCTGACCTGAATTGGTGAGACGTACGATGACACAGGTGGGGCGTGCATCAACCCCTCCTACCCCCATGTCCATGTGGAAGGGGGGCAGCATGTCCAGAGCAGACTGTGTTGTGTAGCCCCCCTCCAGCTTCTTTGCAGCTAGCACCAGCTCAGCCTAGACACAAATACATTGGTGTACGGTTAAGAGTACATTTTGAAAACATGTGCCTTGCGCCTTGTTACATGCCTTGTGTTCATCTGCAGTATGATGTGCTTATGTTAAGGTACAGTATCATGCAACGCAGGTATGCACGACTCTGCAGGTCATGCTGGTCAACGGCCAGAGACTCTAGGGTTGTGAGCTCTGAGCTGGTTTATATGAGCTGGCAAAACACGATGAAGATAATCATCAACCGCACAGCCAAGGCTGGAGCTGTTAAAACCGTCACCAATTGATTTCTATGCATACAAGCCTGATGCATAAGAAACCATACCTCAGTCATCTCTGCAGCAAGCTGTGTATTGATCTGGCTGCAAGACATCTGCTTCCACACGAAGGGTTTGTCCAAACCCTGGCAAGCGATGTCTGTGATCATCACTGTGGGGTAAGTGGAAAACGCCTCAATGCCAGCACAGACAGGTGGCGAGCTCAGATTGGGCGGCAGAGGCGCAGTACTTAGCGCAGAACTGGAACTCTGGGCAGTGGCTGTCTGACAGACAAGCTGAAGCCTGTACTGCTTGCGGCGGCTAGGGTTGAGGGTGAGTCTTAGGGTTTTGGTTGCCCGGGCTGGCAGGAACCCTTGAGGCTCCTCAACCACAAGGTGAAGAGCTGAGCCATCATCCTCAGCACTCTGAGCTGAGTTTGTCTGCTCAGTAAGCTGAGCCAGGCTGTCCTTAGCATCTGGACTTGACTCAGCAGCTGAGAGAGATGGCACAGCTTCTGTCACAGGTACTGCTGTGCATGTGATGCTGTAGCACAGGTTGCCGCCACTCTGATTGAGCAGCGTGATGTCACGCACAGCTGGAAAGCCGACGGCAACAGTGCCAAAGTCTAGGGAGCTAGGCTCTCGAGTCACAGCCCCAACAGTGCCCTGGCCCACCAGCCTGACCCCAACTTGCTTGCCCCGGGCTTCGTTTTTCTGCATAGGGGCCGGTGCAGAGTCCCCCAGGGATGTTTGCGGCTGCCCTGCCTCAGTGAGAACACCTTGCATGGGGTTTGCTGGACGGTCATATGAGCATGTGGCACTGACATCGTATGTGGCTTTGTCTGCTGGCACAAAGGTCCATGTGACCATTTGCCTCTCATTGCCATGAAGCACACCCAACTGAGGCTGGACTGCAAAGCTGCCTTGCATGTGACCTGGCACCTTCCACTGCAGGCATACAAGCAGCTGTCATGGATTGTCCCTGACGGTTTGAGCAGAAAGAGAAAGCTGCCTTGCATGTCATCTGACACTTTCCACTGCAGGTATGCGATCAGCAGTCATGAAATGTCCCTGATGCCTTGAGCAGAAGACAAAAAGCTGTGCCCTCATACCAACGGTAGAATAAGCAGACAGGTCTGTGAATTGCCAACAAGAATTACAGCTTGCTATAGCGTCAACAGCATGTTTGGTGCAACATGTTACAGGAGTCAAGTCTTGTCTGCACCACATGTGCCAAGCTGCAAGCCAAGCTACACAAGTGCAGCATGGCAAAGACTGTAGTCAAAGGAGAGTTGCCTGACTCCAGCATACCTGATAGACAAGCGGCACTCTGGCGGTGTTGTGCATGGTGAGAGTGCGCTGGGAGGAGGCACCAATGCATGTGGGCTTGAAGAAGAGGCTGCCGGCAGGCTCAAGCTGCATGCCAGGACTGCACACCAGTGTCTGGATCGCCAGCAGCTGTGCATTTGCCTGCAAATAGCAAGCAGCATCAGGACCTGGTGTGAGCATTACTCTTTGCTGTTCAAAGTGCTGGCACCAGTGGCAGTGGTCTTTGATCTCAATAGTGATATTCAAACGCTTTCCAGCTCATGATGAGCTAGGTACATGCAGGACAAGCCTTGTCCCTCCAGTGGTCTGTGGCACGAAGCTGATAGTTTGGTAGCAGAACTAGCAAACAGGCTGTCACTGCCAACTTTGTGCAGCCATGCTTCAGTGTAGACATTTCAACACAAGCAGTCCCCGTGTAGTTTGGCTCTTGTGATGACAAAAGTCCTTGCATCAACGGCCTCACCTGGCTGCTGTTGATGAGGCAGGTAAGGCGGGCAGTGTGGGCGCCAGGCTGGTGTGACAGGAAGCGCAGGCCCAGCAGCTGCCAGCTCTGAGGACCCACCGCCCCTCTGTACCACCCCACACAAACCAATGTCAGCCTGTCCATTCTTAAAACAAAACAAAATCAAAGTAAAGAAAAGCCTACGCCATCCAGCATCGATTTAATGAGAAGCCCAGTAATATACAAGCTGCCCAGGTCCATTCTTCACAAGGCTGACCAATATCGGTCTGCCATGCACATCTATGAATGTGACTTCATAAATGAAGATGCTTGTCAGCTCTGCACCATCAGCTTTCAAAGATCAGCATCAGCACCTACCCGTCAGGACATGTCTGGTGCCGCGGATGATCTTTCAGAGCAGGTGCTGCAGAGCTGAGGCCAGTATGACAGGAGGGGTTGATTATGCAGATGCAAGCCTGGGCAGACTCCAGGTCACAATCAATCATGACTAGCAGCGTTGCCATGCTTCTGCACTTGTGCAGTAAGCTCATTCTTGGACTTGTCTGGAACAGATGGCTGGTTGTCAAAATGCAAGATAGAGCATGATGAGGTGTTGCAGTGAGATTTGCCGACCTTTCGGGCTTGCAGGAGAGTCCTGGGGACTGGGCCAGTCCCTGCATGTCAAATTGCACAGCAGTGTCCCCATGGTTCATGAGCATGAGGGTCTGGTAGGCGGCCTGGCCAGGCAAGCAGGGTGGCAAGGTGACCAGTCTGCTGGACAGCTGCACCTTGGTGTCTGGCTGCTCCTGCTGGTGCAGAAAGGTGTTGCCCACCACCTGCATGCATAACAGCATTACAAGGGCCGGTACCCCCTCACGGGGTAGGGCCTTAGCCTCAGCAGGACTTGCTGGCAACCATCTGGGCATGCCTTGTACAATAGGCCTATCATCAGGATCAAATCATGCATGGCAGCATGCAAGCTGTGTAAAGCTTGAGCCAGCTTCATGGTCAGAATCCTAGTGAGCTTTTGGAGATCTGTGCCATGGCAATGAGACAGCGTCGCAACAGCACGCCTTGCATCAGATCTGAACAATGAACAATGAACAACACAAATGAACATGTTTGTTGAGGGTTTGTAGATGGGTCTAGTTTCTGACCCTGGGAGGGACACTGACTGGGGTAAACAGACAAAGGTGCAGGCAGGCGACACAGCAATCTGTGCGGCACATGGTAGTACGCCTGAACACAGACTGAACCTGGGCCGAGCAAAGTTTGTACACACTCACCTGTTCCTGTTGATGGAACTACGCTTCAATGCAAAGGTGCCGTGCTGCCCATATGCATTTCTGTCTGTTATATAAAGATGGTTTCCTGTCAATGGAACTGTGCAAAATTGCACAGGTGTGTGCTGCCAACTTTATATATATGGACTTTTGTCTGCTGTATAGTATTGACAGAGTTCTGAAGAAGTGCACAGTGTGCATGTGAATGGGCATCAAAGTGTCTGTGCGACTTACCTGCACAGACATGGTCCAGGGGGGCAACACTGCATTGTGTGATAACCCCCTGAAGGAGCGGTGGGCCTTGAAGCAGGCCACCACCTCTATGGTCTGGCTGAAGTATTGCCCATCTAGGGGTGGTCTGAAGGCTACCCTGAAGGTGGCAGAGCTGTGTGCCCTGATGTCCATCTGCTCAGGGAACACCTGCAAAGACACCGAGAGTTGCGGATTTCAGTCTCATGATCCTTAATTGTGGGTGAGGATGAGTGAGTCGCAGCAGCCAATGCAAAGTATCTCAGCTCTGCACATGTGCTTTGCAGCCACTGCCAATGTGATCTACTTGTGCACACCAGCATTGTAGTGTGTCAAATAAGGCTGATTCAGGCATTTGAGAACAAAGATCACCAGTGGGACGCACTCTGCTCTGGCACAGCATTGCACAGCATGGCACAGCACAGCTTAGCACAGCACCCTGCTACAGTGCATGCAAAAACAGGTCAGAAAGACAGCAAGGCATCTTTAGTTCATGACATGCTCACTTCTCCTTTCTGTCTACACCTCATTAACCCTTGGCAACAGAAGCAGGGAGGTGGGGCAGCTTCATTCCCCCTGGGCAGCCCGGTATAATACTTGGCTTCTCATTAGATTGACGCCAAAAGACATAGTCGTGTCTTTTCTTTTCAGCTTCATTCCAGGACAGAGCACAAGACCAGCCTACCTGGAAGACCTGCTGCATCTGACTTTGGCTGCTGAGGCCTTGCCATCCAGGCACCACCAGAAAAGCTGTCACCTTGGCATTGGTACTGTTAGTCACTGTCAGTGTCTTGTGCCCGCCTGGGCTGAGCCTTGCGCAGGAGCCAAAGTTGAGCTCGTGAGCACTGAGTAAGACTGCCTGCTGAGGGTCTGGGCTGACAAAGAAGCCCTCCCAGGCTTCCTGACCTGCAGGATAGCTGGAACCACTGACACAGCAGTTTTCACGTTGAGCAGTGCATGCACTTGAGGTGTTGCAGAGTGAGCATGGCCTGAGGATGAGTTGTATGACCCCGAGACGATACTCTGCTGAGATTCTCAGCCCTGAGATGGAAACAATTCTTAATGCTCTTGCAGGCAGGTTTGTTGTATGCCAAGCTAGGTGATCTGCTGTGATGGGGATAATGGCAATGCTGTTGCTGACGCTCCTGCCACTTGCCCACAAGACGCTTTTGACAACAATAGATTATTGTCCCTGGCTTCACAGGCCCATGACAACCATTCAGCATACACCATACAATGAGGCATTGCCTGAATGTGTACTTCACGGCAATTGCTACAGCTTGAACCTACCCTGTAAGACTGATACGCCTGATTGGTTTGGTCCAGACAGCCCTGATGCTTCTGGCTGAAGTGACACGGCTGCCATGCTTGACTCGGCTTGACCCAAGCTCAGCTCTGAGACATCTGCTGTGAGTGATGAACCAGCCATGCTTGCTTCTGCCCCAAGGGCTGCCGCGGGCAGCCCTTGTGACACACGTAAGTAGGCGCTACCATGCAGAGCCCCAGGGGCAGTTGTGGACGTGCCCTGGCATAGGTACTGAGCAAGGTGGTGAGGTGCAAGGGCAGGAGGCCGCAGCTGATCTGTATAGCAGCTGCCAAGAAGATCAATGGACATCGCCGGACCATCCTGCACCAGAGGCAGAAGACAATTTGGGGTCTTGGGTTCAGAGTATGAGATGTCTTCGGCTGCAGATACTACAAAACCAGTGCAGACTCAAGGACTGGTCTTGCGAGTGACAAGCCATGCAGCAAGACGCTATATGGCCCTGGCTTGCTTGCACTTTCTCACATGCTGTTTCCAAGCCTTGTCTTGAGCGTTTGCAAGGTTGTGCTGTCACAAACTACCTCCCGTTTACGGTCTGCAGCAGTCTCTGCATTGACAGATCACATGCATGAACGTCATCCAGCCATCATCTAGATTTGTCAACAGTGGCTTCCTCACCCTGACTAAGCATGTGACATGCCGCCAGTAGTTTGATGCCTCCTTGGGCTGGAATGTCACAGTCACATGGGCAGACGACATAGCCCCCACACTGCCCCTGACCCTGTCAAACCCAAACACCCCCTGCTGGTCTGTGACAAATTCAAAGTAGACAGGCAGGTCAGCCTTGTTCTGAATGTACACCGCCCTGGCTGATGTGTCATTGGCTGGAAGACTGCCGAAGGAGACACAACCAGTGCTGAGCTGCACTGAGGGAGCAACAGCCGTGCCACTCACACTGAAAGGTACCTGCAGGCATGTACAAATGACTGTACACTTGATTTAGCATCCTTTTGGACGTGCTTGCTGGCACTTGCATGCTACGAGTTCCCACTCAGAGGTGGGATCTCATGGCATGTGTGTCACAAGTATTGACCAGCCCAGTATACTTGCAGTTGCTGGCAATGACATCTTGCAGCAGCCAGTCATGCTTGTTGACTCGAGGCATGCTGGGCATGCGTTGCGTCAACTGCACCAATGCTGCTGCAAGCTGCTTTCAGGTCAATTGCTGTTTTCATCACGCCTTGTTGGTATGGTCAAGCAATTTGTGCAGTGATGCATACTCCTTGTAGCCGCAACTCGCTTTGTGAGTTCATGTCATGCCGTGACAAGCCAACACAGAGCCCATGCTGACCTGTCTGCCGCCGGCTGTATGCACAGCAAAGTGCTCGCAGGCAAAGGTGCCGCTGGTCGTCGGCGTGTAGCTGACTCTGAGCGAAGCTGCTGCACCAGCTGCCAATGTCCCCCTGCATGAAGTCACAGCAATCAGTCACCCTGCAATGTCAGGGTAGAGCGCTTAAGGGATGCGTGCCCAGATTGACTCATGGCATGTGCCCAGATTGACTCATTGACTATGAGCACCGTTGGTTCAAGACACGATGTGTGCTCAGGCGTGCAGCATCCTCCCACAGGCACACTTTGTGGGGGTGTGATTCCAAAAGCTGTCCAAGTCGTTGGCTCATGCATCTGTACTTTCATGATCCAAGATTGTGAGGCACCCATTGTCCGTTGCAGAGTACAGCAACAACATGAGCATCTGCTGAACAGCGCCCTAGACATGAGATAGCTCTTTGGGATACAGAAACGTCATCTTCTCCACAGGCATGTCCCTTGGACAGTGCAGTCCAAAGCCAAGTCTCCAATAACAAATGGGGAGACAGTAAGATAGTGGATAGCTTGTTCACAAACCCCTGGGCATATCTGCAGCGCCCCTTGAAGAGTCCTAACCTGGTGGGACTAACTCTAATTGTGTCATCAGCAACGCCGTCTGAAGCTGGCAATGGCTTCATACAGAAGTCAGCTGGTACCAGGCCTTGATTGAGCAGTTGCACAGCCTGCTCAACCTGCTCGCCCACCAGCACGTCACCAAACTGTAGTTGGCTGCGCTCTAAGGCCAAGAAGGGGTACTTGCCAACGCCTGACACCTGTACAGCAGCATGCAGAGGGTCTTGAAGGTGACTAAGACCACCTGAGGCCTGAAGGTGACTAAAACCACCTGAGGCCTGAAGTTGACTAAGACCACCTGAGGCCTGAAGGTGTGACTGCAGTCTTGTGCATGGCAGCTGACTGCCTTGCATGCAAATGCCAAGCGCTTGGGTGTTGAAAAAGACTTGAGCTAGGGGATGGCAGATGACACTGTGGTTAGAAGTTGCAGGGACAAGCTGTGTGTGGCAGTGCTCCAAGGTTGTAGTGGGGGCTTGACAATGTTGAAAATATGTGCATCTGCTCAAAAACAAGCTTGCAAACCTCGAAAAAATGCAAAAGAGCTGAGGATGAGGGTGCAGAAACCACTGTGAAGCCCAAAGGAGGGGTGCTGTGCAGAGCTGCTGTCATGACATTGGACATATGGCGATTTGCACAGCTGGCCCTGTAGTGTATTGTGCATTTTGGACATCAGTGCGGCGTGAGACTTACCGCCTTTGTCAGCGGGTGGCAGTCCGGAATGGTGCAAATGGACAAGAGGGTGTTTATGAAGCAGAGACCTACAGGCCTCTGTACTAGACAATTGTATGTAACTGATACATAATAGACCCTGCTACATTTTAGTTGTGCATACATTGCTGCATCTGTCACGCCACCCAGCTGTCAGGGTGCTTAGGCATTCTTGGTCAAGATGCAGGTTGGGTCTCACATCTTCTGTTTGCATACCTTGACAGTCGCAGTGTAACCAGTGTCAGCATGACATGCAGCCAAGACAGTGTACACTGACGCCTCCGGTGGCTGGAACCTGCACAGGAAGTCTGCAGATTGACCAGCCTCAATGCTGGCTGCATCAGGACTCATACTGAAAGGGTGGTTGATCTCCCAGCTGCAGTGCACTGCACCATCTCCTGTGTTGTGAATTGTCAGCGTGCAGCAAATCTCGCCTTTGACAGGCGCTAGGCCAAAATCCAGCGCCTCAGGTACCTGGAGCAGCGTAGACTAGATCTGATCTGCCTGCTCACCGCAGCAAAATCCTGAGAAGTAAAGGAAGGGCTTGTGATTGTCACGCTCTTCATGTGCCTGTGTGATGTTTGCGTGGTGATAGCTGACAGCTTTGTAAGCTGTGGCAGAAGCACTGTGCAAGCCTTGACCTGATGGCCAAAAAGGTGTTGCTGCTTTTTCTGCTGGGTGCGGGCTTGTTGCTGTGGACAGGAATGGTGAAATCGTACTGAAGCAGTGGGAGAAGAGCACAATGCATTCGCTGCATGCACAATGCTAGCTGAATGGTTGCGCTCACATCAAGTTTGACAGACGGCAAACATGCTCTCAAGGGCACGCTGAATTGGCCATGCTGGCACACAAATTGGATCTGATCTTCACATGGCTCTTGTCTGGTTGGGCAGAAGGTGACCTACAGCCACAAGCATACTGCTGAGTAAACGATTTGACCAGAATTTGCATTGTAGGCTATTCCTACATGCACCTTTGCCTGTCCACAGCAAACAGACAGCAAACATCAAACGGGACTGCGCATGACCTTCAGGCTGTAACTCATTCCAGGGCTCAAATGTATCGGCTCTGGATATTCCAGCACAAAAGATTTTGTGGCAGGTATGCTCCAACTCAGGTGCAGTAAGTCTGCCGACAGGTTCTTGACAGTGACTGTTCGTCCATATTCTTGCCCTACTCTCCACCCTAGCCACTTCATCTCTTTGCAGCATTCCAGGCCAAGCCTACAAGCCAAACTTTAGCGTGTGCCCTGCTACACACTGATCACACTGTGTGTGCTGGACGCATGAGCCATGCGTTACATGCAATATTTACCGGCTGGCTTGCACATTCGTCCCAGATGCCACAGAACGTGTCTGCGGCAACGCATTTTTAGCGGTCCGACTCTTCGACTGGACTCTGGTAGACATCGCCTCTGCAAGCGTCTCTCTGCAGGCAAGACCTGCCTAAGGAGTCACTTCCAAATCTACATCAACTGTGGTAAGACAACGCATCGTTGCTCAAGGAGCAGCCGTAGCAGCACGGCCAGTCAGGAGCGACTTCGGTACTCTTCTGCAGCATTTGAACTTTAGTCAGTGGGCGTTATGCAAATTACGTGTCTGTGTCTGCCTGTCTGTGTCTGCCTGTCTGTTCTGTTCTGTGAATCTGTCTGTCTGTCGTGCTGTTCTGTATCTGTTTGTGATTCTACTGAAGTGCCGCATTTACTTATGGCAGCAGTGCAACATTCAACCAAAGATGCATGATAGTTAATCCGACAGCATCTACCGGTTTTTAACGTTATTTATCATACTGAGCCCTGGATCCATGATGCTGGGCATACAAGTGGGGGCGGAGCTTAAGCACACAACCCCTGCTGGTGGTGTCGAGGTGATGACAATAGTCATAAGCTTATAACCTCAAGGCCCATTACATGGCATGCAAATGTGTACTGGCGTCTGATGATGGCTGGTTGTGTTGAAATTTGCAGTGCGTTGAACGAACTTCGGTGGACACAAATGCACAAACCGTGACACTGTTGTCCAG
>JAABUW010009575.1_pt1 | contig 11004 bp, 13 predicted proteins | sample 5560081 | NCBI WGS metagenome assembly JAABUW01 (sample SAMN10711882, study PRJNA513363) | rock metagenome | isolation source: Antarctica rocks | place: Antarctica: Victoria Land, Knobhead sud | reverse complement strand
CGCAGGCGTTTTCCGCGCTGGTTTATGCTGCTGCCACATTTGCTGTTGGCCGATAATCCTCTCCGCTCGACAACACAGCCCAGGCGATCCGTGCAAGCTTATTGGCGGTGGCGACTATGACGACGTTCTTGGGAGCTCTGGCATCGAGTGCGTCCATCCAGGCTCCGAAGGGCGCTTGGTCCCGCTTGACGCGCAGCACAGCAGCTCGCGCCCTGTGGATGAGGATCTTGCGCAGGTAGACGTTGCCTCGTTTACTGATGCCGAGCAGCTTAGCCTTGCCTCCTGTCGAGTACTGCCGTGGCACGAGTCCAAGCCACGCTGCAAAGTCGCGCCCCTTGCGGAAGGCAGCGCCGTTACCGATAGCCGCAACAATGGCCGTGGCTACAATCGGCCCGATTCCCGGGGATCTGCCGGATGCGGGTGCAGCCGGCATCAGCGGCGGAGATCCGTTCCAGTTCAAGGCTGAGCGTTTCAATCTGCTGTTCGATCATCTTCCACTCTCCCCACAGCAGATCGATGAGGTTCCGCATCTGCGGCGTCAGGTCCGCATCTGCGTTTTCGAGGATGTCAGGCATGGCGCTCCTCAGCTTGGCCGGTGTCTTCGCGAAGGTCATGCCACGTTCGAGCAGGAATGCCCGCAACTGGTTGATGACGGCGGTACAACGCGAGATCAATCGATCACGAACTCGATGGATGGCCTGCAGGTCCAGCTGATCCTCCGTCTTGATCGGGACAAAGCGCATGTTCTTGCGCTCGACTGCTTCGGCGATGGCTTCTGCATCCACAAAGTCGTTCTTGTTCGACTTCACGAAAGGCTCGATGAACTGGGCTGCGATCAGCCGCACCTCATGGCCTTGCTTCCGCAAGGCACGTCCGAGGAAATGCGCTCCGGAACAGGCCTCTAGTCCGATCAGAGACGTCTGCATGTTCGCGGTGTACGTCAGCAGCTGCCGTTGTGAGAACTTCTTCCGGACGAGCACCTTGCCTGCTCCGCCGAGAGCTACTAGGGAACTTGATCACTGCCGGTTGTCATAGTTTAACCGGAAACGACTACCGGGGCCCTCTCGCGACCGCGCTGTCCTCCCAGGTGGCGACGATGGATTTTTCGGCACACAACTCGATGGGTCGATGTCTGACCCGGATAACGAAGGTACTTCGCTACCAAGTCGATCAGATAGCCGGTTTAGCTACGCGTACTTTAATAGCCACAGGCCGAATATAATCACGCTCGATGCCGGCATTTACAACTTCGTCCCTTCCAGGCGATAGAGTTTGAGTCGATCGTTGGGTCTGCTCCCGCGCAGACACACGTTTTCGATAGAATGGCCAGCGAATCGATGCACACGAAACTGAATCGGCAGTCCGGCAGCCACACTCGAATAGGTGCGGCGGTTCTCGCTACACTACTAACGTGTCTGTTAAACCCTCCGGCTTCGGGCCTGATTCCGCGAAAGTCTTCGCCAGTATGTGCTGCGTGCCTGGACCGCGGAACAAGGCTTGCCTCAAAACTCGATCCGCGCCAGTCTTCAGACACACGACGGGTTTCTGGATTGGCACGCTCGGAAGCCTCGCCCGTTTTGACGGTGCCTCTTTCGTACTCTACAAGGCTGGCGCACCCGGCTCCATCCCGGGGGAATCGATCACCGGTCTTGCCGAGGACCGCGACAACAGTTTGTGGATCAGCAGCGGTGGCGGGCTAACCTGCTATCGCGATAGGCATTCTTACAACTACAGCCGTTGTGGCCCGCGCTCACTGGAACAGTACATAATTTGGTCCGACCCAACTGAGTTTTCCTATCTGCTGCGTCTCCTTCCTCCCGGCAACCATGATCATGAGTCGGCAGGCAGACTGGCCACGTCTGGAACCGGGGTTGGAACGCTGGCCGCAGCTGATGTAGGGCACTAGTGCCGGGCCGGACGTTCTTTTAACCTTGCGGCTTACGAAATTGCAGTCTGAGTGGAGCTTCTCAGAAGATCCACGTCTTGACAATCTCGACGGAGGGGAACGAATGAGGACGGTGCTTGCTGGTTTTGTGACATGTTTGGCTTTCACGTGGTCCCTGCAGGCTGCAAAAGCAGCCGACAGAGTATGTCAACCCGTTCCTTGGGACTGCACCACTGACGAATCCGGCGGACATCGGCTTCAATCCGCCTTGGCGTGTTTGGGCCGGCCTAAGCTTTCCCGGCGCCTCCGTGCCTAACACCATGGTTCAACTCAGCCCGATCACAAAGTTTGGCAGCGGAGCCGGCTACGAATACGAGAACTCTGTTATCTATGCATTTGCGCACACGAACAAAGGGCACTGGAATCTGTGCGACATCCCGGTCCTACCCGTAAGCGGGACGGTCAATCCTGATGATTTTGGTTCGTCTTTTCATCACAGCAACGAAACCGCTCATCCAGGGTATTATCAGGTTCTTCTTGAAAGATACAACATCAATGCCGAACTAACGGCCACACTTAGAACGGGTTACCATCGATACACTTATAAGGACAACACACAGCCGAAACGGCTGGTGGTGAACCTTGCGGTTTCAAATGAGAAGGTAAGAGATTGGAAGATTGATCAGCAAGGCGATCACGCCTTCAAGGGATTTCAGACAGCGAGCGAGAAGGTCTTCTTCTATGCCGTGACGAATTACCAGATCAAACACATCGAACGGCTAAAAAGGAGATAAAAGCGACCTGTCAGTCGTAGATCTAGCCGGTGGCAATGCTCCTGTGGAGTTGAAAATCGGCTTTTCCTTTGTAAGCACAGACAATGCGAAACAGAATTTGGAAGAGGAACTGGCCGGAAAGGTTTTAATATGGTAAGAGCAGATGCCTCGGGAACCTGGAAGAACTTGCTTTCCAAGATCGAGGTCTCCGGAGGAACCGAACGGCAGAAAGAACTGTTTTACTCCTGTTTATACCGGTCATTCCTTTGGCCGGCTTTAAGAAGCAACGGGAATGGAGAGTACCTAGACGCTAAGAACGATGTGGTCAAAGGAAACTTCCAGTACTACACGCTGCCTTCTCTATGGGACGACTATCGAAACAAGCTGGTATTGCTCGGCCTACTCTCACCAGACGTCACGCAGGATGTCATACGATCTCTCATCGACAGGGGCGAAAAGACCGGATTCATTCCGACGTTCTTTCATGGCGACCACGCGGCCGCTTTTATTGCGGGCTCGTATCCCATGGGGATCTTTCAGAGGGAAGCAGCTGGTCATTACGACCCGATAGCAGCGTCGTACAGGTTGCGTTTGGCCACTCGCGGCCCCAATAATGGATGAACTCAGGACTGGATAAATCTAATAAATACGCCACATGATCGGGTACGCGCAGCTCTCTGCCGTTGCAAGCAAACCGAACACCAGGTAGTGGTGCAGTTTGAAATCCACAGGGCTTGCGACCTGCCTACCGGAAGCCGATGATTGAACCATGAAGACGACGGCACTGTTGCATTAACCGGGATTATGATGTTCCGGGCGTTAGCATAGTTCATGTTTAAGCGCCGTCGCTTCCCGGTCGAGATCATCCTGGTCTGTGTTCGTTGGTATTGCAAGTACGGGATCTCCTACCGGGACCTGACCGAGATGATCCAGGAGCGAGGCGTTGAGGTGGACCCGTCCACGATCATGCGCTGGTTTCATCGCTACGCGCCCGAGCTCGAGGGGCGCGTGCGGGCTTATAAGGGCTATTGCTCAACGTCCTGGCGGGTAGACGAGACCTCCGTCAAGGTGGGCGGCAGGTGGAAGTGCCTGTTCCGGGCAGTCGACAAACATGGCCGCTTGATTGACTTCATGCTTCTAGAACGACGCAACACCCGGGCTGCACATCGTTTTCTGAGTAAAGCGGTGAAAACCATGCAGAACTGGCCTCCGACATCGATCACAACAGATAAACTTCCCTCGTATCCTGAGGCGATCGAGCGGCTCAAGCGTGAAGGTCAGCTAGCCAGAGACACAAGACACCGCACCTCGAAGTACCTGAACAACATCATTGAGGCAGACCATGGCGCGCTCAAAAGGTGATAAGACCCACACGCGGCTTTCAGGCGATGCGCACCGCCACAGCCACGATCAAGGGATTCGAGATCATGCGAATGATCCGACGCGGACACTGCCTCATCTGCAAGCCAGGTGTGCAGAACGAGATCCGCTTGGTGAACAACCTCTTCCAAGTCGCAGCATGAGTCCCAAGCCAAGAAGGGGGACACTGCGCCTAGCTAGTTAATGCAACAGAGCCCTCTGGACCAAAAGGAGTTGCGTCAACTTGAGGGCGTTGCTCTCGACAACTGTTTTGTAGACAAGGCTTCGGGCAAAGACCTCCACCGGCCTCAGCTCGAACAGCTCACCGGCTACGTTCGTGAGGGTGACACGTCAAGCGGCAGGATGAGGAATACTTCGGAGTCTGCGGGAGTCGGTTCTGGAGCGGGATGGCTACCGCTGTCGCGTCTGTGACGCTTCGGGACGGGACAAGCGATCGATCATCGTACATCATCGGGTACCTGGCAAATCGGTTCTGGGCCTTATGCTGGCGCTCTGTCCCGGCTGCCATGCAAAGGTTCATCGCACCAAGGCCTTTCTCACCGCGATGCCGCCGCTCCTGCTTGCGTTATGGCGCGAACAGCATCCTTACGGCCATGAGCAGGCCACTCTAAGTTTCTCGCCCGCAGGCAAGGTGGCTGAAAAGATACGACTCTTCGATGAGCATCAAGCAGCTTGATGGTCGTATCAAACCGAATCCATTCACGCCGCCTCAAATCGCGGGCTGAATGACTTTGATCCCATCGGCCCAGATTACAACTGCGTGAGCCTTGCAAACGTCTGAGATACGTAAGGGATATCATTAAGCCATATGCGGTTCAGGTCAATTCTCGCGAGCTTCATAGCAGTTCTTCTGCTATCGATCGCGTGCGTGGCGAACGCATGTGAGACTTCCTGCGATCTGAAGGCGCTTGGATCTGGCTGCCACCACGCTTCAGGTGTGTCTGCCGCGTCCTCGATGGCGGGAATGCATAACAGTGGAATGGACAAGGGCCATCACTCCGCGCAGATTCAGGCTAAGGATGAGTGCAAGCATGCTGTTTGCGAGCAGCAGCCGCAAACCGTCGCCAGCAACAAAACGGTGCTTCACGTTCGATCGGTTGTGACACTCCCTTACACCTAAGCCATTAAAAGATTTGGTTTTTAGGGCACCAGCGCGGGAAGCTAGCTGAGACTCAGAGTGGTGGAGTCAAGCGACGCAATCCGGCGGGAGACGTGAGGTGAACCGTCGGCTGGAAGGTGGGGAAATTAGACGCGAAGGGTCGTCTGTAAAGCTATGAGAAGAGGCGTACGCGGAGGAGCAGTATTCGCCTGTTCAATCCTGACATTGAGGGTGCTCACGGGAAAGAACAAGACCGTCATCAAAGCCTGAGTTCTCAACCAAGCGCGTCTTATCGCAACGAAGCTCTCGACCCAGAGAGCCGCAAGTCTGCCTGGCCTCAATGGCCACGGAAGGATCATTACCCCATGCCGAATCGTAGAGATTTTCTGCAGAGCACCGCTGCCTTGGGAGCGGGTCTGATTACTGCCACGACCGCTACTGCCGAGTCCAGCCGCCGGCTGACTTCCACAACCCAGACCGCGCTCAGTGGCGGGTATCGCGGAGTCAGCAGCGGGTCTCTTTCCAAAGTGGACACGCACAACGGCTCTGTTTCTAACACTCCGGTGGTCACCACGGACGTGGGCGACCTGCCCTACGTGATGGACGGGGATACAAGGTTTTCCGCCTGACGGCGCATGTCTTCAGGCAACAAATCGCGCCGGACAAAACGATCGATGTCTGGGGTTTCAACGGCTCGGCTCCCGGCCCCACCATCCAGGTCACACAGGGCGATAAGGTCCGCGTGATCTTCACGAATGAGCTGCCGGAGCCTAGCTCTATCCACTGGCATGGCTTTGAGGACCACATCGGCTATGACGGCATGCCAGGCATCAGCCAGGAGCCGGTCAGGCCGGGTGGGACGTTCGTGTACAACTTCACGATCAAGCAAGAAGGGACCTACTTCTACCACTCGCACATGGCCATGCAGGAGATGGCTGGAATGCTGGGCGCGTTCATCATGCACCCGAAAGAGCCTTACCGCCCGCACTGCGACAAAGATTTCGCTATTCATCTGCAGCAATACTCCGTTCTCGCGAATTCCACGACGCCGGACACGATGAGCATGAACTGGAACTGGCTGCTCTTGAACGGGAAAGCTGGCCCGGCAGCCACGCCGCTTATCGTTCGGCAGGGGGATCGTGTTCGCATTCGCTTTGTCAATCTGGGTATGCAACATCACCCCATGCACATCCATGGGCACACCTTCTATGTCACCGGAACTGAGGGTGGGCGAATTCCTGAGACGGCTTGGTGGCCTGGAAACACGGTGCTGGTCGGCGTGGCACAGTCGCGCAATGTAGAGTTCGTGGCTGACAATCCGGGCGACTGGATGGTTCACTGCCATCTTCCGCACCACATGATGAATCAGATGGCGTCGCAGGCCGGACCGATGACCCGCATGGCAGGCTTCCCAGGTGGAGCGGGGCTTCGCGGAGACGACAGCCATGGCCGGATGACTCCCCGGAGCGAAGACGGGGACAGCATGAAGCACATGCAGATGGGCAACATGCAAGGTATGGAGATGAAGCATGCAATTCCGAACGCCTCGACGAATCCGGCCGTTCCTTCCGCCGCGCTTGGCGCAGGCAAGCAGGCTACCGCGCCAGACGGTCCACTCGCCAACACGCAACTCAATGCCGGCATGTTGGGCATGATGAAGGAGCAACGCGGCAATCGGCCGGTTTTGAGCGAACTGCAGCAGCGCAACCTGGATGCGTTTGACATGGGCGAAAGCAGTATGAAGCGGCAGATGACCGAGACATCGCCCAATGCGAACAATGTGCCGAACTTCCCACAGGACGCCTACATGGAAGGTCCGATGATGAACATGGACAAGCTTGTCGAAAAGCCGGAGAACCTCGGCTTGCGGGCAAACTGGAGCCGCTTCATGCAGGGCATGATGACGTTTGTCCGGGTACTTCCGCCTGAGCAGTACGACCAGGTCGTCTCCGCCATGCACAATGCCAACCGAAAGAACGATCCATACGCTTCGATCTACACGACATCCGAGCGCGGCGCACGCGGCTAGATCGAATTGGCAGCGGTTCGCATGCTGCCCTTCATGTTTTCGGTAGACCAGAACGGTCCCTTGCGAGAAAAGAGGAAGTAATGAAACGGACTCAGCTGGCGCTCACGGTAGCGCTCGGAGTTGTGGCCTGTACGGTGAGGGCGCAACAGCAATCCATGCCGGACATGCCCGGCATGAAGATGCCCCAAAAACAGTCGCCACCGCAACAAGCGCCAGGCGCTCCACAACCAAACCGCACAAAGCAGCCGGGAGACCCCGTGCCCGCCGATCTTAAGGATATGCAGCAGGACTCCGGCAATCAGCGAGCAAAAGCTGCTGCTGCCAGTATTCAGCATTCGGTGGAACAGCAGACGGACCGCGGAGACCAGAAGCCCGGGCCGGAGAGCGATGCAAGCTCCATTCAAGTTCCCATTCAGGAGTTGCAGGAGCCGGAGGCGATCGGATTCCAGACGGGTACAGACCTGCCTGCCCCGGAGCTGCTGCGCGAGGTCGTCAGTCAGCAGCCAATGACGATCGAAACTTTCATCGACCTCGCAGAAAAGAACAATCCGACGCTGGTACAGGCGCAGCGAAACATCGATCGCTCCAATCAACAGGCTCGGCAGATTGGTTTGCCGCCCGATCCTATCCTCGGGTATTCGGGCGATCACATCCGCGGTGGAGAGTATCACGGCGGCGAACAGGGGGCCTTCTTCTCGCAGGTATTCGTTCTCGGCCGCAAGCTGGCCCTGCGGCGTGAGATCTATCGCGCGGAGGGCCGCTCAAACCAGTATGCGCTGGAGGTTCAGCGTGCTCGCATCCATGATGATGTGGCCCGCAGCTTCTTCCATACCCTTTCCATGCAGCAGTCTGTCGTGATCCATGACCGGCTCCTTAAGGTTGCTCTCGATGCAGCAACGAACTCCCATGAACTCGAACGCATAGGGCAGGCGGATGCCGCCGACGTGCTGACCGCCGAGATTGCGGCGGAACAGGCGAGAGTTGATTTCAATAATGCGCAGCGCATGTTTCTCGCGAGCTTCGCTCAACTTGCAAGCTATGCCGGACAGAAGTCTCTGCTGGCGCATCCGCTGACGGGGAGTCTGGTCGAGCCGCCCGAACTCGATGCAGAGGCGCTGGCTGCGAGCGATATGCAGGAGAGTCCTTCTGTAAAATACGCAGAGTCGAATGTCTCTCTTGCCGAGGCGCGACTGAAAGACGCGAACCGTGAGCGAGTTCCAAACCTCAACGTGACTGCTGGCGAGTGGTATTCCGGGGAAGAGGTGAACAGCGGGCGGAAAGCAGGCTGGGAGAGCTTCGTGCAGGCGGGCGTTCAGCTTCCTCTCTGGAATCGCAATCAAGGCAACACGGAAGCTGCCAAGGCCCTGCTCGATCGAGCCCATCAGGACGTTACGCGAACGCAGCTTTGGACGAAGAACCAAGCCGAACCTTATGCACAGGAGTACCAGACCTCGCGGGCGACGGCAGAACGTTATCGCACGCAGATGCTGCCGCGGGCCCGTCGCGCCTATCAACTGCAGGTGACGAAATATCAGCAGATGGCGCTTGCCTATCCCAATGTGCTGACCGCGCAGCACATGCTGTTCACGCTGCAACTCGGCTACGTCGAGGCGCTCGACCGCGAGTGGCGGGCCGCCATCGCACTTCAGAACTACACCCTGATGAATGGACTTGATTCGCCGATCGACTCCGGTAACGACTCAACCACCCTCAACCTGCCCACGGGGGGCAATCAATGATGCAGCGGATTGTCAAAATCTGGGCAGGTGTTGCGCTTGCGGCGCTTATCGTCGTCTCGGTCGTTGGTTTGGTCATGTGGGTCCATGGCTTCAACTCTCGTGCCACGCCATCAGAGATGGAGGCGATCGTCGCCATGAAAGTCCATGACAGCTCCATCCCTGACCGATACGAGACGATGAAGAATCCGCTGGCAAACGGCGGAGTAAACCTCATCGAAGCTGGAGGGCAATACGAGGAACATTGCGCCGCATGTCACGGGGACAGCGGCAACGGCGAGCCGAAGTTTCACGGCCTCATGTATCCGCGGCCATCGAATCTGCGTTCCAAAGATACGCAGGAGATGTCTGACGGTGAGATCTATTTCATCATCAAACAAGGAATCCGTTATTCCGGAATGCCTGCCTTCGGCAAGCCCGGTAACGATGACGAACACGCCTGGGAGATGGTCGCGTACGTTCGGCATCTACCGAAACTGACGCCTGCCGAAGAGCAGCAGGTTCTTCAACAATCCCAGGAACCCATGGACCATGGGGACGCTCCTCACGAACATTCCCACTGAGGTACATCATGCTGAACACGGTCGCCTGGATTTCTCTAGGTATTGCCTTTACCTGCGCCATCATCGTCGCCATCGACGAGGTGCGCCATCCACAGAAGATGTGGATCATGAACATCGTCTGGCCGGTGACGTCGCTCTACTTCAGTGTGTTTGCGTTATGGGCTTATTTCGCCAAGGGCCGGCAGATGACCAAGGACTCCATGCACGGCCTGTCAAAGGACGAAATGGAGCAGCAGAAAAAGCAGAAGAAAAAGTTGGCCCGCAAAAGCCCGACCTGGAGCATGACGGCGCTTTCGGACAGTCATTGCGGCGCGGGCTGCACGCTCGCGGATATCGTGACGGAGTTTACTGTCTTTGGCCTCGGTGCGACATTCCTTGGGATGGAACTCTATGCAAACTTCCTCTGGGACTTTATCGCGGCCTGGTCGCTTGGTGTCGTCTTTCAGTACTTCACCATCAAACCCATGCGCAACCTGTCTGTGGGTGGAGGGATTTGGGCGGCGATCAAAGCCGATACCTTGTCCATCACCACCTTCCAGGTCGGGATGTACGGTTTTATGGCGCTGGTCTACTTCAAGCTTTTCCCGTCCCCGCACCTTCACGCGAACGATCCTGGATATTGGCTGATGATGCAGATCGCCATGGTCTGCGGATTTGTAACAGCGCTTCCGATCAACTGGCTGCTTGTAAAGATCGGCTGGAAAGAGGCGATGGGCTGATGCTGGAACCTCAAGCAACTGCAAGGGAACGGACCTCAACCTTAACGGAGCTGCTGCTTGGGCAACGGGCTGCGTTCCTGCGTTTCCTCGCAGCAAGGGTGGGGCCGGAAGCAGCGGAAGACATCCTGCAGTCTTGCTATTTGAAGCTGGTCGAGAAAGGGCCGCAGCTCCAGAAAGACGAGAGCATTGTGTCCTGGTTCTACACCGTCCTGCGTCACGCGACAGTCGATTACTACCGGAGAAACGCAACGCGCGACCGCGCCCACGAGCAGTTTGCGGCGGAGGCTTCGGTCAGCTATGAGCCGGAGGTGAAGGCGAACCTCTGCCAATGCCTGACGGGTGTGCTCGAAACGCTCAAGACCGAATACCGCGACGCCTTGCAAGCGGTGGACCTGGATGGACGATCTGTTGCTGAGTACGCGAACTCGGAAGGCACAACCTCCAATAATGCGGGTGTTCGTCTCCACCGTGCTCGCAAAGCTGCGGCGAAGCGACTGACGCAGGTCTGCGGAGCCTGCGCGGAACACAAATGCCTCGATTGCACCTGCCGGAGATCGGCGGTGTAAGAGATTGGCGCGGCTCGCGTCTTTAGATTGGAAAAAGGAGAACAACCTATGTGCTGCTGTGGAACCAAGCCCCAAGCTGATGTGAAAGGCGCTCTGACCGATGTTGTCTGTGGAATGCAGGTTGATCCTGCCACCGCCGCCGGCGCAAGTGAGTATCAGGGCAAGAGGTACTTCTTCTGCGGAGCTGGATGCAAACGCAGCTTCGACGCCAATCCCGTGCAGTACGCCTGAGCTGAATAGACCAGACGGAACCC
>JAABUW010009573.1_pt1 | contig 11005 bp, 10 predicted proteins | sample 5560081 | NCBI WGS metagenome assembly JAABUW01 (sample SAMN10711882, study PRJNA513363) | rock metagenome | isolation source: Antarctica rocks | place: Antarctica: Victoria Land, Knobhead sud | reverse complement strand
CGCACAGGCTTTCTCAACGTCGCCGAACGCCCAGAACATGGCAACAATCCCATGCGCCCTTCTCGACAGCCTCACCGAAGCCGCTTGCTACCCAGCCTGAAAAGGCCAAAGTCGAGCTTAGGTGTGGAACTCAAAGAGCGCTCAATCGATCTGAGACGATTGAGGAAGACGATGGACGGGATACACACATTCTTCGACTGTATAGACACTGACCTGGTTGAGCGCCGCTCCGTTTAGCCACGTTAACTCAGATGCCGAGCGCGTTGGGAGTCATGGCGGCAAACCGCCATAGGTGCGCTCGACGAAGGCGTGCGCCGCCTAGGCAGAGTCAGGAACCAGCTTTGGCGGCCACCATAAGATCCTGCTCATCCAGAAAACGCCTGGCCTCGGCGGCAATGCCAGCCATCGCGGCATCAATCACCGGACTGCCGTGACGCTCGAAGTCTATGTCGCCGGTGCGGTTCAGCGCATAGACCTCCTCCAACGCCAGGATGTGGTCGAGCAGCGCCTCATGGAATGAAGGGTCGTCCATGACCTTGGCGATGCCCTCGATCTTGTGGATCAACATGCTCAGCGACATGGTGCCGGCCTTACAGTCGCCGACCGCGTCCAGGATCAGATTGGCTTGCGTGGATGGGTCCATAGTGGCCTCCTAGTAAACCGTTATCACCTTGCCGCCCTGCCCGACGATCACGACGGTGCCACTCGCACCCCGGTGCCTCATCGTCCCTGGCGTCTTGCCCGGCGTCGCGGTTCCGTTCTTGACGGCATCCTCAACTACTGACGCAGGTATGCCCCTCCCCTGCATACGGTCAATGGCGTGGCCACTGTATAGCCTGCCGTCAATCACGGCCGGCACATTTGTTCCAGGCTCAATCTCGATCGGGTTCTGCTGGCGGCCTGTTGGCGAACGCGCCGGGGGACCGTCTTCCTTCACGGTTTGGCTGTGCAGGCGCAGGTCTCAGGCGGCGGCACCGGGAGCATCGTGTTTCAGGCCACCGCGGTCTGCTTCGTCCCAATGACACCATCAATCCCGTCCAGCACCTTCATCCCCATGGCGTCCCGCGTCTCCACCGTCGCGCTCCCCAGGTGTGGCAGCAGAACCACGTTCTCCAGCGCCAGCAGCCCGGCATCCACCCGCGGCTCGCCGTCGTAAACGTCCAGACCCGCCGCACCCACCTGCCCCGATTGCAGGGCTGCGATCAGGGCGGCGTCGTCCACCAGGGTGCCTCGTCCGGCGTTGACCACCACCGCGCCGCGGGGCAGCAGCGCGATCCGGTCGGCATTCAGCCAGTGCCGGGTTGCCGGGCCGCCGGGGGCGTGCAGGGAGAGGACGTCGCATACTGGCAGAAACGACTCGTCGGTCTCGTGGAAGACCGCGCCGGCCTCCTGGTCCAGTGGCAGGCGGGTGCGGTTGCGGTAGTGGACCGCCATGCCGAAGCCGCGGGCCATGGTCGCCAGCTCGCGGCCGATGCGGCCCATGCCGAAGATGCCCAGGCGGCGGCCGCTGACGCCGGTGCCCAGGAGCTGCGTCGGCGCCCAGCCGGTCCAGCGGCCGGCGCGGACCAGGCGCTCGCCCTCGCCGGCGCGGCGGGCGGCGGCGAGGATCAGCAGCATGGCAAGCTCGGCGGTGGCGACGCTGAGCACGTCGGGGGTGTTGACGACGGGGATGCCGCGGGCCTGGGCGGCGTCCAGGTTGATGTGGTCGGTGCCGACGCTGAAGGTGCCAATCACCCGGATGCTGGCTGGCAGGGCAGCGATAAGCGCGGCGTCCAGGCGTTCCGCCGGGCAGCACAGCAGGGCGTCGGCCCCGGCGGCTCCGGCCAGGATTTCGGCGGCGTCAACGGGGTGGTCGTCGGGGTTCAGGCGGGCGTCGTAGTCGCGGGCGGCGCGGGCCTCCACGGCGGGGGGCAGGCGGCGGGTGACGTAGAGGACGGGCCGGGTTACGGGGGTTAGCTCCACAGGGGGTCAATGGCCGGCTTGCCCGACGTGACGGCGGCGATGTTGTCCAGGGCGCGGAAGCCCATGGCGTTGCGGGTTTCCAGGGTGGCGCTGCCCATGTGCGGGGTCAGGAACACGTTGGGGAGCGCGGACAGGCGCTGGTCGAAGTCGGGTTCGCTGCGGAAGACGTCCAGGCCGGCGGCGGCGAGGTGGCCGGATTGCAGGGCGTCGAGCAACGCGTCCTCGTCCACCAGGGTGCCGCGGGCGGCGTTGACCAGGACGGCTCCGCGGGGGAGGAGGGCGAGGGTTTCGGCGTTCATCATGCGGTCGGTGGCGCCGCCGCCGGGGGCGTGCAGGGTCAGGATCTGGCTGCGGGGAAGGAGTTCGCGCAGGGAGGGGACCCACTCGGCGCCTTGCTCCAGCTCCGGCGCGGCGCGGGCGACGTCGGTGTAGAGGACGCGCATGTTGAAGCCGCGGGCGCGCTGGGCCATGGCGCGGCCGATGCGGCCGAAGCCGACGATGCCGAGCGTCTTGTTGCTGGCCTGGGTGCCGAGCATGTCGCGCATGCCGAAGGACTTGCGCCAGCCGTCCTGCATGACGCCGTGGTATTCCTTGGCCCGGCGGCAGGCGTTCAGCAGCAGCAGGAAGGCCATGTCGGCGGTGCAGTCGGTCAGGACCTCCGGCGTGTTGGTGACGATGAGGCCGCGGGCCTTGGCGGCGGGGACGTCAATGTGGTCGAAGCCGACGCTGCAGGTTGCGGCGATGCGGACGGTTTCGGGCAGGCGGGCGATCAGGGCAGCGTCGAGTTTGAGGTTGCTGCTGAAGAACAGGGCTTCGGCGCGGTGATTGGCCAGGCGGGCGATGACCTCGTCGGCGCCGAGGTTGCGGTCGTCGGACAGGTCGGCGTCGAAGTCGGTGCGGGCGCGCTCGGTGACGGCCTCCGGGACGGGGCGGGAGACGAGCAGGCGGGGCTTGGACATGGGGGACTCCTCGGGTGGTGGGGCATCTTGGCCGGGGTTGCCGCGGGGAGGAAGGGGCGGCACGGTGGGGGATGGATACTCGACTGGCCGTGGATATTGGCGGGACCTTCACGGACGTGGCGCTGGAGTATGCCGGGGGGCGGCTGACGGCGAAGGTGCTGACGACGCCGGCGGCGCCTGAGCAGGGGGTGCTGGACGGGGTTGCGGCGATCCTGCGGGGCGCCGGGCTGCAGGCGGCGAATGTGGCGCTGGTGGTGCATGGGACGACGCTGGCGACCAATGCCGTCATCGAGCGGAAGGGGGCTCGGACTGCGCTGATTACGACGCAGGGGCATCGCGACGTGCTGGCGATGCGCAATGAGAGCCGTTACGACCAGTATGACCTGAACATCGAGCTGCCGGAGCCTCTGGTGCCGCGGCACCTGCGGCTGACTGTGCCGGAGCGGTTGGACAATACGGGGACGGTGCTGCTGCCGTTGGATGAGGACGCGGTGCGCGCCTTGGTCCCGGTGCTGCAGCGGGAGGCGGTGGAGAGCGTCGCGGTCGGCTTCCTGCACAGTTTTACCAATCCGGCGCATGAGCGGCGTGTGCGCGAGATCCTGGCCGGGCTGCTGCCGGAGTTGCCGGTGTCGCTGTCGTGCGAGGTCAGCCCGGAGATGCGGGAGTGGGAGCGGTTCAGCACCACGGCGGCCAACGCCTATGTGCAGCCGCTGATTGCCGGGTATTTGCGGCGGCTGGAGGCGGGGCTGCGCGGCATGGGGTTGCAGGCGCCGCTGTTCCTGATGCTGTCGGGCGGCGGGTTGACCGGGCTGGAGACGGCCTGCCGGTTTCCGATCCGGCTGGTGGAGAGCGGTCCGGCGGGGGGCGCCATCTTTGCGGCTAGTATCGCCCGGGCCTGCGACCTGGCTCAGGTGCTGAGTTTTGATATGGGTGGGACCACCGCCAAGGTTTGCCTGATTGACGGGTATGAGCCGCAGGCGTCGCGGACGTTCGAGGTGGCGCGGATCGGACGGTTCAAGCGGGGTTCGGGCCTGCCGCTGCGGATTCCGGTGATCGAGATGGTGGAGATCGGCGCGGGCGGCGGCAGCCTGGCGGGGGTGGATGCTCTGGGGCGCATCGCGGTGGGGCCGGAGAGCGCGGGGGCCGATCCCGGCCCGGCGTGCTATGGGCGCGGCGGGCGGCTGCCGGCGGTGACTGACGCCAATTTGGTGCTGGGCCGCTATGATCCGGCGCGGTTTGCCGGGGGCAGCTTGGCGTTGGAGCCGGGGCTGGCTGAGGCGGCGCTGCTGGAGCGGGTGGGCGTGGCCATGCACCTGGATGCCGGGCTGTCGGCGCTGGGCGTGGTGGAGACGGTGGACGAGGCGATGGCCAATGCCGCCCGCGTCCATGCGGTCGAGAGCGGCAAGACCTTGGCCGGGCGCACCCTGATCGCCTTCGGCGGGGGTGGGCCGGTGCATGCCTGCCGGGTGGCGGAAAAGGTGGGGATCAGCCGCGTGCTGGTTCCTTCGGGGGCGGGGGTGGGCAGCGCGATTGGGTTCCTGCGCGCGCCCGTGGGGTATGAGGTCGTGCGCAGCCTGTATGCCCGGCTGGGGAGCCTGGACGTGGCTGCCGCGGATGCTCTGCTGGCGGATATGGCGCGGGAGGCTGCGGCTGTGGTCGCGGCTGGCAGCCTGGGCGCGGACACGCGGCAGAGCCGGACGGCCTACATGCGCTATGTCGGTCAGGGGCATGAGATACCGGTCTCGCTGGCCCTGGACGGCATCGGTGACCCGGCGGCGTTGCGGGCTGCGTTTGATCGAGAATATGGCCGCATCTTCGACCGGCCCGTGCCGGGGTCGGATGTGGAGATCATGAGCTATGCGGTGACCGTTGCCACCCTGCCGGCGCCGGCGCCGGATGCGGTGGCCCCTGCCCCACTGCCGGGCGCTCCGCGCAGCCAGCAGGTGCGCGACACCGCGACTGGCGCCGTGACGCCTTGGACCATTCACGACCGGGCTGCGCTGGGGGCCGGCATGACGGTTCCGGGTCCGGCCATCATCGCCGAGGATGAAACCAGCACACTGGTCGGGCCGGGCTGGACTGCTACGCTGGACCCGCGGGGCTATCTGGATTTGCGGAGAGCTGCATGAACGACATGCCGGGCGTTTCGCCCCTGGACGCCATTGCCGATATCCAGCGCGGGGTAATGTGGAACCGCTTGCTCGCGGTGGTGGAGGAGCAGGCGCAGACGATGATCCGGACTGCGTTCAGCACGACGGTGCGGGAGGCGGGGGATTTGTCTGCGGGGATCTTCGACCTGCAGGGGCGAATGCTGGCGCAGGCGGTCACGGGCACGCCGGGGCACGTGAACAGCATGATGGAGAGCGTGGGGCACTTCCTGCGCAAGTTTCCGGCGGAGACGATGCGGCCGGGAGACCACCTGATTACCAATGATCCCTGGCTTGGGACGGGTCACCTGCATGACTTGACGGTGGTGACGCCGGCGTTCCATGGCGGGCGGCTGGTGGCGATGTTCGCCAATACGGCGCACGTGATTGACGTGGGCGGCCGTGGGATGGGGGCGGACGCGCACAGCGTGTTCGAGGAGGGGCTGTATATCCCGATCGTGAAGTGCTTCGAGGCGGGCGTGGCGAACGCCACGTTCTTTGACTTCTTGCGGATGGGCACCCGGCTGCCTGTGGAGCTGGAGGGGGATGTTTATTCGCTGTGCGCCTGCAACGACGCCGGGGCGCGGCGGCTGGTTGAGATGATGGCGGAGTTCCGGCTGGAGGATTTGGACGCCCTGGCGGCGTTTATCCTGGACAGTAGCCGGCGCGCGACTCTGGCGGAGATCGCCGGCCTGCCGCCGGGCACGCACAGCGCTGAGATCTGGTCGGATGGGTATGAGACGCCGGTGCGGCTGGCGGCTAGGATGACGATTGGGCCGGACGGGATCTCGGTGGACTTTGCCGGGACCTCCGGCTTGTCGGGGCGGGGGATCAACGTGCCGGCGGCTTATACGCGGGCGTATAGCGCCTTTGGGATCAAGTGCGTGGTGGCGCCCGACATTCCGAACAATACGGCGTCGCTGGAGCCGTTCCGGTTCAGCATACCGGAGGGCTGCATCCTGAATGCTCCGCGGCCGGCCGCGGTCGCGGTGCGGCACGTGGTCGGGCAGTTGCTGCCGGACCTGATGATGGGCTGCCTGCATGGCGCCGTGCCGGACCGGGTGACGGCGGAGGGGTCCTCCTGCCTGTGGAACCCGCCCCTGCGTGGCGGGCCTGGGGTCAGTGGGCAAGGGTCGCCGCTGACGGATTTCGAGGTCATCACATTCAACTCGGGCGGCACTGGGGCGCGCGTGGGACGGGACGGGCTGGATGGGACGGCGTTTCCCAGCGGGGTGCGGACGATGCCGGTGGAGGCGACAGAGAACGTCGCGCCGGTGGTGTTCTGGCGCAAGGAGCTGCGGCCGGACAGCGCTGGGGTAGGCCGGATGCGCGGCGGATTCGGGCAGGTGATGGAGATCGGCGCAAAGGGGGATGCCGAGTTCGCCTGCAACGCCGTGTTCGACCGGGTACAGCATCCTCCGCGCGGGCGGGATGGCGGCGGGGACGGCGCGGCGGGGGTGGTGCGGTTGCGGAGCGGCGCGACGCTGCGGACCAAGGGGTATCAGGTGGTTCCGGCGGGCGACCGTTTGGTGCTGGAGCTGCCCGGCGGCGGCGGCATCGGGCCTGCGGCCGAGCGAGATCCGGCTGCCCAGGCGCGGGATGTGCGGGATGGGTTGGTTACTGCCTCTTCTTTCTCCGGGAAAAAGCCGGGGTGATATGTGTTTCGGCACTGCCGGGATTTGCCTGGGGGTGGAGGTGGCGGTATTGCGCCGGCGCCTACGCTGCCTTCGTTCTGGTGCATCCGGCCGCCCTGCGTGGTGCGGCACCGGTTCAACCACACGGCATGCCGCGGGCCGTATTCGACCTGGAACAATGGCCGGCGCACCGGCTGGCCTGACCGGGAGGCGTCGCTGGATGCAGGAGCAGGTGTTGCTTTAGCAACACTGGAAAGTACTTGAGTGTGACATGTGTGCACATCGCATTGCCGTGAGCGGCCAGACGAGCAAATATGGCAATGTTCGGTGCCGCCGAGCCCCGCCCTTCTCGTCAAAAGAGCCAGTCAATGACCCTACGCACCTTGATCCTTGCAACATCTGCCTTCGTCGTGTCCGCCGGTTTCGCCGCGTCCGGGGCCGATGCCGCGACGTCCCATGCCCGCCGCCATGCGGCCATGGCCCACCACGGCGCAGCGAAGCATACCGCGATGCGCCATGGCGCCATGGGCGGACGCATGTCCCGTGGCGGCGACGCCCAGAACTCTGCCGTGGACCAGCTCAACGCGCAGAGCCTGGCCACTGCCCGTGGCGGTGCTGCTCCCGCTATGGCTCCCGCTGCCGCTCCGCAGTAAGGCCTAAGCCGGCGGCGCGGGCCTGACCCGCGCCGCCGTCCCTTTCCGGTGGCGGGGCTTCGTGCTGCGCTGACCCATGCCGCCGAACCTTCTGGCCTTTGTGCTGTTCGCCATCGCGGCCTCTGCGACGCCGGGGCCGAATAATACGTTACTTGTGGCTTCGGCGGCGGCAAACGGCGTACGTAGGACGCTGCCGCAGGTGTTCGGGATCGCGCTGGGGTTCAGTGCGATGGTCGCACTGGTAGGGCTGGGCCTGGCTGGGCCGCTTGCCGCCAGCCCGGCGCTGCACAACATCCTGCGCTGGACTGGCGGCGCCTGGATGCTTTGGATCGCCTTTGGCATTGCACGCAGTGCAGTGGCCGGCGGTGCCGAGCCGCGGCCACCGATGAGCTTTGCCGGGGCGGCGCTGTTCCAATGGGTGAATCCGAAGGCATGGGTCCTGGCGGTCGCAGCGACCACCACCTACACCGCGACGGCTGAGCCGATGGTGCCGCAGGTGCTGACGCTCGCCGTGGTGTTCGGGTTGATCGGCCTACCGGCGTCGCTGCTGTAGTCGCTGATCGGTGCCGGGGCGGCTCGGGTCTTGCAGACGCCCCGACAGTTGCGCGCCTTCAACCTGGCGATGGCCGGGCTGCTGGCACTGTCCATCCTGCCGTTGCTGGCCTGAACCGGAGGCTCGTTTCATGCTGTTCGACTTTGCCGCGCTTGCGCCCCAGGACTGCTACAAGCTGCTGGTGGCAACGATCACCCCGCGGCCGATTGCCTGGGTGGTGACGCAGGACCTGGCGGGGCAGTTGAATGCCGCGCCGTACTCCTTTTTCAACGCGATGTCAGGCGATCCGCCGCTGGTGGTGTTCGGCATTGGCGGGCGCGAGCCGGGCGACGCCAAGGACACCGGCAACAACATACGGTGCACCGGCCAGTTCGTGGTCAACCTGGTGGATGAAGCCTCAGCCGAGGCCATGAACGTCACCGCCATAGACTTTCCGCACGGCGTGGACGAGATCGCCGAGGCCGGGCTGCACATATTGCCGAGCACGCGCGTGGCGCCGCCGCGCATCGCCGAAAGCCCGGTGGCGCTGGAGTGCGAGCGGATGATGGCGATCGAAGTTGGCGCAGGACGCACGATGGTGGTCGGGCGGGTGCTGGCGATGCATGTCCGCGACGATGCGGTGATTGACCGGGACCGCTGCTACATAGATACGCCGCGGCTTCATCTGATCGGGCGGATGCATGGGGCTGGCTGGTATGCGCGGACGAGCGACCTGTTCGAGATGAAGCGCGTCAACCCGGCGGCGCACGTCCGCAAGAGCTGATCCATGCGCCTGCTGCAGCCGTTGCGGCACCAGGCGATGGCGCTGCTGTGGAGCGGGCTGGCGCTGTCGGCGGTGGGGGACCAGGCGTATAACGTCGCGTTCGCCTGGATCGCGACGGAGGCGTTTGGCGCTGGGGCGGGATTTCTGGTGGCTCTGGGGCCGATGGCTGGGCTGCTGACGCTGGCGTTCGGCGGGCGGATTGCCGATGGGCTGCCGCCGGGGCGGGCGATGGTGTGGGCCGACCTGGCGCGGGCGGCGGCGTTGCTGGTTGTCGTGGCGGCGTGGACAGCGGCCGGCAGGGCGCCGGCGTTGGCGCTGATGGTGGCGGTCGTTGTCCTGGCCGTAGGGATGGCGGTGTTCCGCCCGGCGCTGCAGGCTGGTGCTGCCGCCGCTGCTGCCGGACCACGGGCTGCTGCCGGCCGCCAATGCCCTGCTGGATGGGACGGAGCGGATTGCGCGACTGGTTGGGCCGGCGTTGGCCGGGTTATTGTCGGCGGCGCTGCCGTTGCAGCATTTGCTGACGCTGGATGCGGCGACGTTCTTGGCCTCGGCGGCGGCGATTTGGGCCATCGGGCGGCGGCACGACATTCCGGCCATCGGGCGTGCGCTCCCTGGCGGGGGATTGGCCGGGTTCTGGCACGGCTTCCGTGCGGTGCGGCGGCATCCCGTGCTGGGCTATGTCACAGCGACGTCCGGCGTGCTGAACGGCGCCTGGTATGCCGCCTATTTCCTGCTGCTGCCGTTGGCGACGCAGGCGGCTGGGCTGCCGTTGAGTGCTTATGGCCTGGTGATCTCGGCCTATGGCTGCACAAACCTGATCGGCAACCTGGTTGTCGGCAGCCGGCCGATGGCGGCGAACCCGGCGCGGCAGATTTTCTCGGGCAATCTTTGCCTGGGGTTGGGCATTCTTGGCGTGGGGGTCGCCGCGGCGCTGCCGGCGGGATGGCTGCTGCCGGTGGCGATGGCGTCGTCCGGCCTGGCCGCCGTGGGGGGGCCGATGCAGGACATCCCGGTTGCGGTGCTGCGGCAAACCGCCCTGCCCCGCGGCGACGTGCCGGCGGCGATGCGGGCGAAGATGGCGAGCAGCCAGTCCGGCGTGCTGGCGGCACTGGTGCTGGCGCCGGTGCTGGTTGGGGTGCTGCCGCTGGCGGGGGTTATTGCGCTGTGCGGGGTGGTGGTCTTGGGGGTTGGGGCGGAGGGGTTGCGGCGGCTGGGGTGAGTGGAGGGTTTAGGGGCAAGGCCGTGTCCTGGTGCGCGGTGCTCACCCGCGCCTGGCCAATCTGTGCCGAGGCGGGATTGTCCGCCTTGCCGTCCGGCGGTCAATTTGTCCGCTTCTCCGTTCTTGGTCCAGGGTTGCCGGACGGATCGGGCCTGCTCGCCTGGGTAGTGGGTCAGTTTGAATTTCTTGGCTGGGCAATGGGCAATGCCGGGTATCTGAGGTCTCGGATCGAAGTCTCGTCAAAAGTGATTAGACCATCACCCGAATATGCCAGCTTGAACGCGATGCTGTTGCCGCCTGGACCCACGGCCCAAAAAAGAGGAGCTCGCCTAGCTCGAAGCCCCTTGATCTTCCGATAGGCGTTCTTTTCTTGGTCACTTACAGTATCGCTGGGAGGAAGCGCCGCAAATTTACGCATTATCCTGATAAGGCTGTTCCTTTCTTTGATAGTCTTTTTTACCTCACAGGCAATGTATTCATTGGTAGTATCTGAATCGACAAATGCCGTAGCATCAAATGCATGATCGACTGATTGCGTCCCCAATAATTCTTTCGGCCATCCAAGCTCGGAGTGCAGTCTATACAATGTTGCTATTGTTATGATTGGTTCTATCCAGAGGGTAATCGGTCTCGGCTTTAAGTTCTTTTCATGCTCCCAGAAGAACTGCTCACCCGCGCGGCTTTGTGGCGCTCTGTATAAGCGACCGACAAGCTCCACTAAGCCGGCGTCCAATCCTTTCAGAAAGTTTTGAGCATCAATGCCCTCCACTTCACGAAAATTAGACTTAAATCCCGCAATATCGTAACATCGAGCGGGGTGGTTGCAAAATTCTGGAAGCAAGTCATTTAGAATACGATCTTCGAATACTTCAGATGACATTTGGAATGCTCCCCGAGCGTTTCTGATGTGGTTCAAGTCTTCCCTATGCGGTATCCTCACGCTTCTTGTATGGCCCACTCTTTCCCGGCTTACGGTATGCCGCCTCGACTAAGCAGCCTTTTTTAGGTTGTCACACGGATGTGCCTTCATGCGTTCTTTGTTGAGCGTCTTGACGGCGGCGTGGATGGCGCTGTTGAGGTCGTCGGTGTTCTTGAACGTGTGGTGGGCCAGGTGG
>JAABUW010009572.1_pt1 | contig 11006 bp, 2 predicted proteins | sample 5560081 | NCBI WGS metagenome assembly JAABUW01 (sample SAMN10711882, study PRJNA513363) | rock metagenome | isolation source: Antarctica rocks | place: Antarctica: Victoria Land, Knobhead sud | reverse complement strand
AAAATTAAATAAGTACTTGTTTTGTTATAATTTGTATAGATAATAAGTTTGTTTAAAGTTAATAATCTTAATAATAAATAAGAAGATTTATATAAACAAAAGCAACAAAATTTGTTATAAATTTAACAATTCTAAAAATAAAAAAATAAAATTGTCTCTTAATAATGCGAAAATTAAAAAAGAAATTGTAAGAATTTATCTTTAATAAAGAACGCAAAATTGTATTCGAAATTTTATAATTACAATAACAACAATAAAATTAAATATTAATTTTTTGTTAAAAAATAAAAAGAATAGTAAATCGAATTAAACAATAATAAAGATTTAAGAAATTTAATTAAAATAAAATTCTTTTAAACAATAAACGCTTTAGAAGCTTTTAATAAAGCAATTAATCAAAGTAATTTTAAAAAAAATTAAAAAGAAAAAGAAGTTTTCGAAAATTAAAAACATTAAACTTAAGAATTATTTAAAGATAAAGAACGTTTTCGCAATAATTAATCTTAATTTAAAAATTACTAAGTATTAGAAAAGTAAATCTAAAAAGAAGCAAAAAACTCTTATAGACTATATATAATAAACAAAATATTTAAAAAAATGTTACAAATTATAAAGAATTAAATCAATTTTAAAATTTTAACTTAAAGTATTTTTATCTTAAAAATAAAAATAAAAATAATAATTTTTTTAAATTTTTGTTCTAATTTAAGTTGCTCTTTTTTTGTTCTCTTTTTAATAAAGAGTTTAATACTATAATAATAAATTTTTTTTTTAAGAAGTTTACAAAAAAAAAGAAAGAAACAATTTGTAACAAGTTAATTTATTATCTTTATATATATTACTTTTTGCAAATATTTATAATATGCAAATATTTTGCAAGTACTTTTAATATAATTAATTTAAATTTTGTCTTGTTACAATAGTATTTGCACTTATGTTTCGACTTAATATAATTATTACGTTTGAGCTTTAAAATTAATTTCTTCTATAATTATTAATTAGACAATTCTAAACGCAAATTTGACGTTGTGTATCTTAAAGAGATCTAGTAGTTTATGTTGCATATTATGTTATTGCACGTAAATATACTAGAATTAACATAAATATATTAAGTATAATATGTATTCAAAAATTGCTATATTGTTGCGACAATCTTTAAGCACGTGTTAAGTACTATATTAATAAGATCTTTAAATACGCAATATACTAGGAATTTTTCGATAATTCTAGCGTAATTCTAGATTAACTCTTAAAGAAATCTACGTAAAAAAAAATAAAATAAAAACAAAAGTAAAAAACATTATAATAAAGAACATTTTTGCAATAATTAATCTTAATTTAAAAATTACTAAGTATTAGAAAAGTAAATCTAAAAAGAAACAAAAGACTCTTATAGACTATATATAGCAAACAAAATATTTAAAAAAATATTATAAATTATAAAGAATTAAATCAATTTTAAAATTTTAATTTAAAGTATTTTTATCTCGAAAATAAAAATAAAATTAATAATTTTTTTAGATTTTTGTTCTAATTTAAGTTGCTCTTTCTTTTGTTCTTTTTTTAATAAAGAGTTTAATACTATAGTAACAAAAAGAAAATTTTAGAAGTTTACAAAAAAAAAGAAAAAAACAATTTGTAACAAATTAGTTTATTATCTCTATATATATTACTTTTTGCAAATATTTATAATACGCAAATATCTTGCAAGTACTTTTAATATAATTGATTTAAATTTTGTCTTATTACAATAGTGTTTGCACTTATGTTTCGACTTAATATAATTATTACGTTTGAGCTTTAAAATTAATTTCTTCTATAATTATTAATTAGGCAATTGTAAACGCAAATTTGACGTTGTGTATCTTAAAGAGATCTAGTAGTTTGTGTTGTATATTACGTTGTCGCACGTAGATGTGCTAGAGTTGGCGTAAGCACGTTAAGTGTAATATGCGCCCAAAAATTGCTATATCGTCGCGACGATCTCTGAGCACGTGTCAAGTACTATGCCAATAAGGTCTCTAAGTGCGCAACACACCAGGAATCTTTCGGTAACCCTGGAGTGACCCTAGATTAACCCTAAAATAACCCTGAATCTCGGGACGAGATTTCTAGAAGGAGAGATAACTGTAACGAGTTAGTCTACTATCTCTATATATATTACTTCCCACGAATGTTTGCAACGCGCAAATATCTTGCAAGTGCTTTTGACGCAATTGATTTTAATTCTATTTTGTTATAATAGTGTTTGCGCGTGTTTGCAATGCGCGAACATCTCGTAAATGCTTTTGGCGCAATTGGTTTAGATTCTATTCTATTACACAATTGTTATTATAAAATTAATTAATGTTAAATCTATTAAAATTGTTTATTTTGAAAATATTGTTGCGAAAGTAAAATCTCTTAAAATTTTGTATTTCGTTGTTTGTTTAATTGTATAAATGCAATTAAAAAATGTAAAAATTAAAACAATATTTAATAATAATGCAAAAATTAATTGCATTAGCAAGAATTTTATAAATAAAATTAGTTTAACTATTTAACAAGATATTCTTATCTTATTAGTAAAGATTACAAGAGTACGTATTTGTTTTAAAGAAATAATAAAAAATGCAAAAATATTAATTAAAAAAATAATAATTTATATTTTTATCTTTGTTGTTTTCTGATTCGATTATAAAATTTTATTAAATCGATCTTTTTAACAAAATGTTCAAATAAGTTTTGTAAATATAAACAACGATTTCTTAAAATTAACAATTTATTTTAAAGACGAAACAAAGCGTATTAATATTTTAAGAATACTTATTAATTATTTTAGTAACAAAAATAAAAATATTATATTTTTAAAGAAATCTTTAAATCTTTAAATAATTATTTAGTTAATATAATTGTTCGATTTCGCGAATTTAATTGCAAGAGATTTTCAAAAATAAAAATAAAAATTATTAGAATAACAATATTGCAAAATAAAATTAAAAGAAAAAATTAACAAAATTTTGATTAATTAAAGTAGACAAACAATATTAGTGTTTGTTTGTTTATTAATATAATTAATTAAAATTAAGTAAATATTTGAATTAATATTATATTTCGAACATCTTTAAAATTATTAATAATTCGAACTTTTTAATTATGTATTATAAAAGAGACTTTTGCTATTTAATTGTTTAAAAAGTTCGATATTCTTTGTTAATTTTTTATTGCGTTGCGTTTATTTGTTTAAATAAATACAATATATAAATAAAAGACTTAAAAAACAAATTTAGTAAATATAAACAATTTAAATAATTTAATTTTAGACAAGTATTTAAACTAAAAAGAAATACTAAAGTTATTAATTACAATTTTTTTTAAAAGAAATTTAACAAAAGATATAATTTCTTTTTAATATTTAAATTCTTAAGCATTAAATGCAACTCTTATTTTATTAAAAAACGTATTTAGAAATTAATTATAAAGTTTAAACTTTTTTTGTAAGAACAAAAACTCTTAATTACGATACTCTTTAATTGTAAAATTGTTTTAATATAGAGCTTTGCTAAAATAGACAAAATTAAATTAGAGATTATATCTAATTAGAAAATTCGCACTATAAAGCACAAAATATAATAAATTTTAAAATTTTCGATTTCTTAAATATTAAATTCTATTGTAATTAAGATGTTAAAGAAACATTTTTAAACAAGTTTGTTAAAATATTGTTATAATCTTTATTAAAATTCTTAATTTTTAATAAATAAAAAGAAGAAAAACAAGTATTGTATAATTAATGCAATTATAAAAATAAACAAAGTAATTGTTTAAAATATTAATATGTCTTTTAATATTAAAGAATTTGCGAAAGAGTTTGTTAAAATAGTAATTGCATTATTGATTAATTTCTTTTTAAGATACAATTAAATAAGTTTCGCATTAAAGAGTTGCGATCTTATTGTCTTTATAATTTCTCTTAAATTATTTAAAATAATTTGTCTATTGCAAGATGCTACTAATTTGATTGCTTAATTTGTAAAAATTGTAATATATATTTTTAAGAATCTTTTCGACAAATATTGCTTATTTGTAAACAATATAAATGTAAAAAAATTCAAGTTAAATTATAACAACAAAGAGACAATTCTAAAGATTAAATTGTTTGTTTTGAAATATATTTAATAATTAAATACAATATTGATAAATGTAAAATTATCTAAGTATATTATATTTAACGAAAAATCTTAATTCTATAAATTAAAAATTAAAAATGTTAATTTTGTATATAATTTTAATAAACAATCTTTTAATAATATTAAGATTATCAAGATTGTTAAATAATTATTGTGCAAAAATATTTTTAAAATTAGAGTCTTTATAAAAGTATGCGTCTATTATTAGATTTAAATATTAAAGTTTGTAATTATTATAAAGTTAATTTATTATTTGTTTAAAATAAAATATATCTTTGTTTAAGATTTTGAACAACAAAATGTTATAAATAAATTAAAGATTGCTTTAACAAATGCGTTAACAATACGTATCTTAAATTACTTTATTTTAATTAACAAAATTATTTTAGCTATAAATTCTAGTTTAAAGAATTAAAAAGTTGTATTAATACAAATTGATACAATAACAATATTTTTTTTATAATATAAAAATAAGCTTTGAAGCAAACAAAAATCTTAATACAATGTTAAAAAACAAAAATATCAAAAACTTATAAAATTAAAAAAAAAAATGCAATTTTAATTGTATAAAATTCGATTTACAATTAAGATTAATACAAATATTGTAATAATTTAATTTAATTGTTTTGCGACAAACTTGTTCGACGCTTTAATAATTTATTAATTAATTTAAATTTGTCTCTTCGACTTTAATATATAATATATATTTGATTAAAAGCATATAATAATTAATAAATTTTTAAAAAAATTAAAAGAGTTGTTCGACAATATTAACAAAATTAATAAGAAAAATATTAATAATTTTATTAATAATTAGTTGAATTATATTTGCGTTTGTTTTGTATAAATAATAATATCAAAAAAGAATAAAAACATTTTTAAAGACAAATATTTCGATAAATTCGAATAAATTGTTTAGTATTTGATTTTGCTACAAAAATCAAATATAAATTAGAAGAATTTTTGCAAATTTAAAAACTATGCTTTTTATTTTTTAATAAAAGAAGAGCGTTTGTTTTGAAAAATAAATAAAAAAATATTTTTGCGTAGAGTAGTAAATTAGACAAAAAACAAAAATTAAATTATAAAAAGCTTGTACAACAAAAGTAATTATAAAGAGAAAAAGAACATTTATTGACGTATTGCAAATTAATATTAATAATAAAATTTATTTGATTTTTACAAGAAATATGTCGCAAATTGCAACAAATATTAGCGAAAAACTTTTAATAAACAAAAGAAAATTATATATTCGATTTATATCTTCGATTTGTAAAAAAAGATTGTTGTAAATTGTATTTATATATTAATTGCAAAAATATTTGTTAAAGTAAATTTAATAGTTGTTCGAAACAATTTAATTAAATAAGTAAAAATTAAGACAATCTTAAATCTTAAAGTATTTGCTATATGTTACGAAAGCAAGACAAGAAATAGACAAAGCAAGCATTAAGCGAGTTGTAATAGATAGTTAAATTAATTATCTATCTAGCTATGCGCAAATTTATCTTTATTCGTCGAACTAATTCTTTTAGAAACTAGTGCAACTTGTCGAATAAAACTCGTCGAATAAAGCAACTTGCTAGCTAGATATATAACAAATAACTCTTTCGAAAAAAGAAAACAACGCTTTTGTTAATAATAATCAACAAAAATGTTTGTCGAATAGACGTGTAGTAATACGTCTATAAAACAATCAAAGCACGTCGCAAAAATAAAAAAAAACAATTATTCTTAAATTTTTGATTTTTAATTTATTTATAAATCAATCGACTTATTTATTATTTATTAACTTGTAGTAATATATTAATTAAACGACAATTAAAGCAAGATCTTATTTATTGACAAATATTTATTAAATTATATATTGTAATTTTTTAAATAACAAACAACTTATTCTTGTGTTGTTATTATTATTTGTATTCTTATTTTTCTTAATTTTTTTTATTGTGTTTAATAAATGCAACAAATTAATTTTTTATAATAATTAACAAATTGTAGAACTTAAAAGATTGTTTTTAATAAATTTTTTCAAAGACTTTAATGTATGCGTTGTGCATATATTAATTAATAAGATACACATTACTTTGTATAATTTGTTTGTTTCTAAGAATCGAAGTTAACAAATTTAACAATTTTTAAACAAATTTAGCAATTCTATTTAAAACAACGTCTTTGTATATCTTTGTAATACTATTGTTTTGTGTTGTCAAAACACTTATTACAATAACTTCGAATTTTGCGTTAGTTTTTTAAAATTTGTTGTATAATTTGTCAATTAAAGTGCTAATAATTTTGAAGATTTTTATAATTTCGATTTTTATAAAATTAAAGCAAATAAAGATTGTAGTTTTTGCATTATTTGTTAACATACTATGCGAAAAAAATAACAAAACAAAGATTTATTGTCGCAATCTCTCTTTATTGTTTATTAAAAAAATGTTTATTTTTTGTTTCGAAAAAAACTTGTTATTTTTTGCGTCGTTTTGCGAACGCATATGCGCTAATCTACTAAAACAATTAATTTTGATTTTGTTATTAAATAGATCGACGAATTTGTAATATTTAATCGATTTATAATTAAAATTAAAAGTATATATTATCTTTTTTTTCGCATATATTTTAATTAATATAAATGCGTCGAATGCTTTTCGTAACTTTTGTTCAATTAAATTAATAATCTTCTTTAATTAAAATTTACTTTTAATAGTTTTAAATTTAAATTTAACAAACTTAATGCGAACAAAATCAATATAAAGATTGTTATAATTTATTAAGCTTATTTGATTTACAATGTTTTGCGTATAAATTTGTAGAAACTTCTTAATTATAAATAAAATTAATACGAATTTTGTCGTTGTATAGATTTCGCTTTTTACTAGATTTATAACTACATTATTAATTTTTATTGTATAATAACTAGCATTCGATACAATAGACGTAATATTAATTTTTCCGTTATATAATTAATATTTTTGCTTATAAACTAATGTGTAAAGCAATTTTTTGTGCTTTATAATCGCAAAAATATTAAGTGATTTGCGAGATATTTGTAAATTGTTATTAATAACGCAATAAAAGTCTAAGATTAAATTGTTTTGTTGTTGTTATTAATTAAGTTAACAAGTTTAGCGTTAAACTTAAATCAACTTAAATGTTACACTAGTATTTTCTACGAAAGTATAAGAGTAAATTGTGCTATTGAAGAGATTTGTAGACGTCTTTAGACAATGTAAGCAATTACTTAATAATAAGAATTGCAACTATAAACAATTTTTAGATTTAATAAATCTTAAAAGAGATTCAATAAATTAAAGTAACAATAAGTAAAAATCTATAATAAGTTAAACACAATTTATAAAAGAGTTGTATTTTATTTTCAATATATTAAAAAAATATTAATTGTTTATTTTGTTTGTTTGTTAAATAATGCGAACATAATTGTTTGCAATATTTGTTTGTCGAATATTGCGAATATTATATTTAAGTTGTTTGCTTTTTAAATATAACAAATATAATAATAGATTTACTTAAACAACATAGAATCTAAATTACTAATATAGCTTTAATAAGTTTGTAATACTATTTTTTTTCTTTAAAGTTTTCGTTTCGAAACTTAATGTCTTCTTATTATATCTTTAAAAAAAATTAATATCAAAAATTTCTTTTTTTAAAAGAAAGATTTTTTCGATACTTTAAGTTTAATATTTTTAGCAATACGTTTTTGTCGTAATTGTACAATATCTAGTAAAATTTATTGTGTAAATAATAATTTTAAAAAGTATATAAAGTATATGCGATCTAATTGTAATTATAATTTGACAATTTTTTTTATATTAATTAAATAAATTTATAAAGAACAAATATATCTAAAGAAAGAAGTGCGCAATATATATACAAAATTAAGTTAATTAGAAAAATAAAAAGAAAAAAATAATTGTAACAAAATAAAAGAACATTAACAATTTAAAAATAAATAAAATATATTTTGTTAAATTTGTTACAAAGACTTTCGAATTATTGTTTAATATATTGTTTGAATAATTTTAATTTTTGATTAATTAAAATTAAGATGCTATTTTTATATCTTGTTTTAATAAAATTTCTTTAAAAGATTTTAATAACAATTAAGATTTTTTTTTAATTTTTATGTGTTTTTTAAAATAAAATATTCTTTTTATTTAATAAGATATTTTTGATTTTTTTGTTGTAAAATTTTTTCGATTTCGAATTGATTTTTTTTTTTCGAATAAAAATAAAAGATATTTTATAAAAACGTAATTGAGTTTGTTAACTTCAACAATAAAATATAAAATATTAGAAATATTTTAATGTTTTTAAGTAAGTCAAATTTGTAATTAATTGATTTTTTAGTTTTTTTAACAAGAAACGATTTGACTTTAATATAATTTAATTTCTTGTTTAACTTTCTTGTTCTAAGATTTTTTGTAAAAAAATATATTTTATTTTTCTTTTTTAGTTAAGATATTGTTTTTCGTTTTTTATTTTAATATTTAATCGATTTTTTTGCATTTTTATGATGTTGTTGTGTATCTTTTTTAGTATTGCTACTTTTTTAATAACTAATTGCGTTAATAGATGCTTACGCTTTTTCTTAAAAAGATTTAATTTCTTGTTATAATTAACAAAGAATAAAGTTATTTTAATAATATTCGAAATCTTTGCATTAAGTGCTAGTTGTATTATAAATAAAAATAATACTTAATTACTATAAGTATTATTAATATAGTATCTTAAATATTGCTTAAAACTCTAGTTTGTTTGTTTTATTTAATTATTTATAATTAAGTAATAAACAATAAATATTTAAAGTCTTGTATCTAATATTAAGAAAAGCGTTTTTTAATAATTAGACGTAAAAAGCTTGTCTTTGTTACTAGTTAATCTTTTAAATATATTATAATATTGTATAAGTTGATTTAATATAATATATTTTAATTGTTTTGCAATAAACTTCTTTTTGCATACAATAATATATAAATATTTGATAAACTTATTAATTATTACTAGTATCGAATTATATTTGTCTTTAATTGCTAGATTTGTCAACTTTAACAACTTAATAATAAAATTTATCGTAATTTTATTTTATAACGATTTAAATAATTTTTAATATTAAATTTCGTTATAATTCGTATGCGTATTATGCTTGTTTTGTTAATAATTAAAATATTGTTTAATATATATTTCGACAACTTGTCTTATTTGTAAAAACTAACAATATTAATGTAAAAATTAAAGAATTTTTGTTACTTTTAAGTACTTTTGCAATAATTTATTATAATATTTTTTTATATATTTGTTAATTTTGTTAATAAATATTTGAAGTTTTTCTTTTTTTATTAAAAACTTTTTTGTATTATTTTGAAATATTTGTAATATAGTATTTAGCTTATATTTGTTTGTTAATAATAATTTATTTTTATTAATTTTAAGTATATTATAATTAAACGACTTTTTTGTTTTTATATAATTACTTTTTCTATTAAGTGCGTTTGCTTTATTATTATTTTTATTTAAAATATATTGTATTTTAAACTTATATTGTTTTAGTCTTTTTAATTATTGTATTTGTCTTCTATTTAATTGCTTAATAATAATAAAATATATAAAATTTTTATAATTTGTAAGAATTGTAAATTTGAATAATTTTTTCGTATATACTTTTTATAATTTTAAAAAAACTACTATAGCAAATAACTTTTTGTTGTAAACATTATAATTTTATTTAATTAACAAAAGTTTTTTAAAATGTATATTATTAAATGTTATATATTATTATGTTTTTAATTATAATATATATCGATAATAAAATTTAATATATTAATTTCAATTTTGTTTAACAATCGCAAATTGTATATTTTTAATATTAGTTTTTTTAAGCATTTTAATTTAAGATTCTAAAATAATTTTTCTTTTGCGAATTTTTATAATTATAACGTATTTTTTTTCGTAAAATTCGTTAATAATATCGCATTTACTAAGTAGTTTTTAATAAATTTCTTATTATAATTTATAAAATCTAGAAAAAACTATACTTTTTTAACGTTTATTAATAATTTTTATTTTTTAATTGTTTGTAATTTTTCGAAATTTATACGTATTTTATATTGTTTAACAACAAATTTAAGAAAATTAAATTTTTTTTAATAAAATTCGCATTTCTTTAGTTTAAGATATAATTTTTTTATATTTAGATATTTTAATATTTTAAAGATATAACTAATATATTTTTTTAAAATTTTTAAATAAATTATAATATTGTTTAAGTATGCTATAACAAATTGATTTAAATATTGTCGTAATATATTATTAATTATTTCTTAATATATTGTCGAAACGTTTGTAAATTCGAACAACATTATTATATATTTGTATAATTTATATTGTATACAAAAAGCTATTTTTTATTTTTTCTTTGTTTTTATTTTAATTTAGTTGTACGTTTTTCGTAAATCTAATTTAATAAAGTATTTTACTTCGAATAATTAATTCTAAAGTTCGCTAATATTAAATAATAAATATTAATTTTTAATTGTAATATTATTTAGCTTTTAATAATTAATATATAGATAAAAAGTTTTATTCTTTTTTAATATAAAGAGAATCGAATATTTTGTTTGTAATTAAGATTTTTTAATAATTTTTTTTTTTCGTTTTTTGTTAGATATTTGCGAAATACTTCGAACTTTTTTTTAAATAAAATATATATAAGTTTAAACATAAATTGTTTGTTTAATTTAAATTTAATTTCGTAATTTTACAATTAATATTTAAAGAAAATTTTTATTGTTTTTTTTTAAAAATAAATGCTCT
>JAABUW010009571.1_pt1 | contig 11007 bp, 14 predicted proteins | sample 5560081 | NCBI WGS metagenome assembly JAABUW01 (sample SAMN10711882, study PRJNA513363) | rock metagenome | isolation source: Antarctica rocks | place: Antarctica: Victoria Land, Knobhead sud | reverse complement strand
CTGTTCCGTGGCCAGAGATAGCTTTGAAGCAGCACCGGACATGAGCAAGTCGGCCAAGGTGTGGGCATCTGAACGGATCAGAATGGAGAGTGGAGGCGAGGCGGTGGACCAGCCAAATACTGATTGGTTGTACTGATCCTAATCGACTGCGCACATTTCGCCTTGCACGATTTGAACCGCCCATCTGCCAAGTTTCACAGATGCAGCGCCTATATATGCCTACCAATCTTTATCAACAGCTTAAGCTTTCGAATCGTCGCATCAATCACAAGTCGTTCGAATTCTTGGCGTCTGTCTTCACGCTCGTATTGTGCTGGTTTGGCTGGCTCGCCCGCTCCGCGTAGAGTGTTTTGCTCTCCGGAGCAACTCTATACCACTACATGGCGGATGCCGTTAGTACAAAGAATGGCCGATTACATTAGGAACAGTATGTTTGGTAACGCCAAACCTATAGGGATGTGACAGAAACAGTCCCTGGCCGTGCACCGGTTGGGTGACCGTTTTGATCATAGCACTCAGGGACATGATCTGACTGGACCATTACTTAAACTGCTCCCGCTGGCCGCCATAGAAGTTTCGGCGTTGCTGTACTCTCTACTCTGCCTCATCTGCTCCTGCTCCTAAGGGAAAAATGCGAAACAACAGGTCGGTGCGAGCTCGACCATCTGCCCAGGTAATATGGCTGTGCTATCTCGACCGGATCCAACCACTCTGACGTTGTACACAGACTCTGAGTCAACGCGAAAGGCCGAGCAAGTATCGGCTGGCGTGGGAGAATGCCGAGACCCTCAAGAAACTGGCATCTCAGTCCCCAGAGTCAGCCTGGCAATCACTATTTGAACTGCACTGGGAAGATTGCGACGCGAATCCGCACCCACCGGATGTAAGTGACAGAATCGATTTTCAGTGCACTTACGCACCATCTTATTATACAACAGTTGCAGGATCACGGCCTTCTTAATATTCATGGCTTCACACCCCTTGGACCTGAGTGGGAGTCCATTGACGTCTTAGTTTCGCACTCAGAATGGCGCTCTCTTCCGAACCTTATGCGGGGGACATATGGCCAGGCACTCTTGTCGGAATTCTTCGGAGTTGACTTACATGTCATGCAACAATGGATCGAATCCAAAGGATACCCCGCCGCCCCGCAAGGACATGATCTAGTGTTGGATGTGGATAATGCAGGTCAACTTCGTCTCATCGGGTATTCGTCAGACCCACCTACCAAGGTAGAAGATCTGATGCATAGTGAGATCGGTCGAATGCTGGTGAGATCTGAGTTGACTGAGGATTCAATGAGGAGGTGGCGACGCAGCAGTCACGCTCAAGAAGTGGTTCAAGCTCTAGTCGCTGCGAGGGCTGCAAAGCAGGATCAGAGCTGCCGGAACGGGTGTTTCGAGATGCTCCGTTGTGCGATGGGACGGGTAGTGGCTCCTCCAGAGGCAGCATGAGGTAAGCTCAGCAATCCAATGATCTACACCGCACAGCGTCGTGCATATCATGGTTGCTGGAAGCTTGAATCATGCTGCAGGATCTGAGGTCCAGTCGAGGATAATTCGGGAAGGAGGAATCATAATAAACCAGGGTCTCTCGCTCAAGGCTTATCACTTGTATGTACAATCTGCCGGCCAACGACAAGTGGAAGACATTTTGCATCGACTGCTGGATAAGAAGTTTTCTGACTTTCAGAGCCGTCGAAAAGTCAAGGAAGAGGGCTGGCTGAAGGCAATCGATCAGTTATGCCGGGCTCAGGAGGGTTTGGCCGATGAAGTGTATGATGTCCGTTTACAGCTCTCGCAGCTAGAAGGTCCTCACCACCATGCCATGCCAGTGGGCCACAGTGTAACGTCTTCGTTCAATGTCGGACTAGGCTACGGCATCACGCAGCCGGAGCAATTACTGGGTAGCACGGCATCCATGTTGGACAGAATGGACTATAATCGATGGATTGGTTGTCGAGTCCGTTGTACTACTACCGTAGCTTTTGTGCGCAGCTGACAACTTCGGTGTCACGATTTCGATGGGAGGTTTATCACTCGTTCAATGCCTCTGCCCAATTTCACCTCTCATCAGGGGATCCAATTTTTGCCACATCTCGCCTTTCTTTGTCCAGTGACGTGGGACTTCGGCATCCCGCGGTGATAGCGCAAGGTTTGAGGCAGCAGTACTTCGGTGATCCACAACTAACGTTGATCGCGAAGCGACGAAATGCGAGCCGCATTCACGATGCTGGTTCATGCCCCGTGCGATCTACAGTGTCAACTCGCCTGATGTCTTGGCCGGTGAGAGACTATAAATTCCCTTCTGCGTTGTGCCTACTGCTTCGCAAATCGATCCAGTTCCTCCCATTTCCAATCCAGCGACTGCTGGTCAGTATATCCACCTCCGTTCGAAGACTGATATTGCTGATGCATGCAGTCTCATCCGTCGGCCTTGATCACCAAGATTGCCATCGAATTTGGATCAAACACGCCTTGATATGACGGAAGCACGCGGAGACAGTAATGTTGATCCAGGATCGATTCTGAGCGAACGGATCAGAATGGTTCCCGAGGAAGTTGTTGAAGTCGCGCGCTCTGACGGCACTTGGATGTTCAAGATCGAATTTCAAGAGTCGACTGTACCGTCGTCGCTTCTTATCCGGCACCAGCTGGACGATCACCTCCCGTTGACTTCCTCTAAGTCGATCCGCATCGTGTAGAATGAGCAGTGGATGCACGACGTTCCTGAAGATCTCGAGGGAGATCGCTACTGGAATCTGGCCAGGACCCTTGACACCATCATTGATCCCAGCGAGGATGTTGTTTGGTTTCCAGAATCGACCTTATATGCTGTTGGAGACAATCGGAGGAACCACATCTGTTTGGAACGGGCCTGTCTCGAGAGCAAAGGCACGCAATGTCCTAGACTTGCTATTGGCAGTATTTCACAACAGCTCGCCGAACGAGTCAGCGCAGATGAAGATGGGCGAGCAGAAAAGTTCAAGAGCGCGGTCGAGCACCTTGGAAAAGTGGTGCAAGACACCTATAACAGCTACCCCTACGACACATCGAGGATGACTGCAGCGATGCTTGCTCTTGCCTCGTCCGATAATCCGTTCCGGCGACTGATGCGGGTTTGAGTGAAGACGGAACTTGTTGGAGGACATGCTCTTGAGTCTCCTTTTCCAATGCAGATGTAGAAAGAAAAAGAGATGTTTTCCGATACGGTAGCCCCTCTCTCCCATGCTGTCTTGCTTGATCCACGTCCACTGCGGCTCACCCTGCTGAAGCCTATAGATGAACGGACAGGCGCCTGGTGCACAAATCTCGAACAGTCACTCATTGCGGTAGTCCCTTGTCCATTATGAGATGCATTTTGAACCGAGGATAGATAGGCGTAGCGAATCGAATCTGAGTAGCGATGTGAATCAATTTGCGCACGGGATTCGGCCTTTAAGTGTGCGATTCCGAGATGATTCCAATGATCAAAAAGACGTGAGTCTGGTGGAAACAGAAGACAGCCCAGACGATGAGAAGTGCTCGCGGGGTCGGTACGTTCCGCTGGTGTGCCACATCCGCCCATCGTCATTTTCTGCCAAGTGTCATCCAGTCAAGCGCCTGCGGTTACGAGCTAGTGTGCCAAGACGAAATCGTCGCGAGACGCCATAAAGCCTCCGCGCTTTCCTAAGACACATCGCTTCGCTCGCGACAGACACGACAAATATCATGAATAGGCGCACACGGTCGGCGCTCAAAGCTGTTTGTCAGTATAACCAAACGGAGATGCTTGACTTAAAAGCTGATATATTATCGTAGCACAAGGATCCTGTCGAGTTGCGAAGCCTCGAGCCGTAAGAAGAAGCAAACGTTTAGAACAGCACGTCAGAGGAGGTGTCACCGCAGGCAACGACCAATATCAAATCTATCAGCTACCTTCTCCTGAAAGTGATACGCCTTTCAAATTAGTATGTTACCAACGTATGCCGGAAAAGGCACGTTGCTGAAGATGTCGTAGGACTCAAAAAGGAAGTGCGTACAGGACGCCCAAGAATCTGTCGGGGACGAGCCGCCGAAAAAGAGGGGCCGTGTGAGCGACAGGGAGGCTCCGGCAAGGACCGATGAGGCTCTCGCACACGGCGAGAAGTACGATCCAGTTGCCCACTAGGTGACGCACGACTCGTGGCCGCCGAGAAGAGATCGCGGTCGACCAGCTACACGCAGAGCGTGAAGGATGGGGAGAATCCACCAGCACACTCGCGGCGCCACGAGGAGAAGATGGAAGAGGCAGGCTTGGTTATTGCGGACAACCCGGCTGGAATAAATGAGGCGTGTAGAAGGTTCTGCGAGGATCTACTGAGTGCGGAGCCTTCAATCGTTCAAGGCACGTTTTCCGGGAAAGAGAGGCTTGCTAAAGTACTGGATCGGGTTCGATATCGGAACGAGGCGAGGATAGTGAGAGACGTGACATCTGTTCTTGTTCCTTCCGCGGAATTGCTCCATATCGATGGCTTCCCTGGGCTGGAGCACGCGACTGAGGCAATGAATGCGTTGCGGGAGGGGATCGCGACGTTGTGTGGCCCCATGCCGAAACCGGACTTGGTGATAGGGATATCCCCCTCGGCTTTCACGACCGAAGAAATTGAAGATGCACCACATGTCTCATTGCCCGAATCGCTTTCCGGAAAGTATGTACTATCCGTTCTTGATATGCGAGGTCGAGTGCAATGACAAACTCAAAGAAGCGGAGAGGCAGGCCATGCACAGCGCCAGCATTGCGGCGAACGCTATCATCCAACTCTACAAGAAAGTTGCACGGGCGCACGAGCTGAATCGACAGCTTCTTACGATTTCGGTTGCGCACGACAACAGCACGGTGATGGTATTTGGCCATTTTGCACACATCACGGATGACAAGGTCACGTTCTTCCGGCATAGCATATACGAGACCAACTTCGGGGCCAACCTGGCGTACGCTATCGCCGCTACGCACGATACCGGGGATTGGCGGAGAGCGTACAAGGTTGCGATGGGAATATATGAAAATGTCTTCCCTAAGCACCTCACGAGGATAAAGAGCGCTGGTTCTCAGTTGCGTGATCGGGCGCTGGACTCCTTCACTTCCCAGCTTGGTCTGGACAGTGGTGGAGAAGGAACAGGTTCGCAGGAGTCTAGTCGCAATGTCTGTCGTACGCCAAGCCCCACAGCCGCAGATGTGCACGTGTAAAGCTGCACAGCTATGCGTGCGCATGACTGATAACCTCGGGAGCATCCAATTGACAGAGGTACAATACAACGCGAGGGCAATGTATACATATAGCTATTAGACATTACTGAATGCACAAAAACGACCAAAACAACCAAATGTTCCTTCTCAAACGCCCGCAGCCCTTTCTCAACGAACGTGAAGTAAGCAATTCGCACTCCTACAGACTCCGCTTTGAAGGTCGGGCGTCGTGCACATAGTATACACCATAGGGCATGGGGAGAGACACAGCACCAAACTTGGTCGAGCAGATGTGACGCTGCTTTGTCTGTACTTATGATGCCGCACAGATCTGCTTGACGACTGCCGTGCGCCGTTCGAGCGCGATGAGGTCCAGGAGCTGCGTGAAGAAGATGAATTGTTGGTTGTCGCTCCCTCGCGATCATCCTGTCCTCCAACACTTATGACAGAATTGAGAACCTCGCAAATTTACTCGTCGCGGAACTACTTTGTCTTTGCGTCTAAATCCTTCTCCAAGTCACTGAAGAAATCTGCCGCAACCTGATCTGCATTATCTGGTGCGGGATTGATTTGCAAATCGGCCTCAGCCCAGACCTTGTGCGAGTTTTTTGCCGCCATGGCTTTCAACGTGGGATTTGCCGCCTGCTTGTTAACCTGAAGCTTATAACGTCGGTACTCCTTCCCACTCTTGGTGAACTTGTCGCCATAATCCAGCCGAAGGCCAATCTCTGCGTCGTCCTTCCCGGTCTGAGCAGGTACCGCTCTCGTGCCAGCATCGCCTTGTCCATTGACAATCTTCGTCAAGCGTGACTTCGTTGAGGTGACGTATTGCTGCAACTTCTGGAGGCCGTCCTTAATGGCGCGGCTCATAGTGTGCGGGTAGACCTGGGATGGGTGTTAGGTAATGAAATCTCTAGATATTTGTGCTTACGTCTGCTAGGAGGTATAAAGCGCCAGAGAGTGTAGGAGACTCGACAGGAACCAGAGCTTCTACTAGGACTGCGTCGTCTTCGAGGGGTAGCGCTCGGAGGGCGGGGAGTTGGTTGTACTCGTGAAGCAGACATGCCTTTCTATGGCCTTATATAAAGAGCCTGAGCGCTTAGTGAACATCTGGCCTAGATCAATCACCACATTAACAGAGTTGTTGTGGATCAGCTTCAGGTTTATGGCGCTTAGGTTGTACCATCAGCGAATAGCAAGCAACTCGACATCTCGTGATCTAGCGCCTCGGCGTTTCAGCTCCGCCCACTTTATCCTCGCGACACCAACAGATTTTCAATCTCATGCTCCGCATGAATCACCAACGACCTCGAATCAGACTCCCGTTCCTGACAAGCCACATGCAACTCTTGCAATGGGCTCGAGCAACACGGTGGTGCCGCGCCCTCACCGAGCACAGCTTTCTGATACACTGGGCGCGTAGTTACGCATGCCGCACATCCACCAAAATTGCAAAACGCTCGTTCGGCGAGACTGTGAATCAGTTGAGCACGCCATTCCAAGGCGCATGTGCGTCTGGCCTCCAGTATTGATGTGGCACTTGCACTGACCTTGCATAGCTACAATGCACGAGAATGAGGACTTTTACCACTTCTCCCGAGGTAGATTTGTGCAGAATGAGGCCTATGAAATGGCTTCCCGATACGCTCGCTTTAACGTGGACGAGCTGGCGAGGATTGCGGCTGATGCCGTGGGCGCGAAATCCTGTGTCCATGTCGAAAAGTTCGCAGATGGCATGCACAACAAAGCACTACTACTTACCATGGACGACGGCAAACAGGTGGTCGCCAAGATTCCCAACCCCAATGCTGGTCAACCTCACTTTACTACCGCAAGCGAAGTGGCCACTATGGACATCATGCGCAATCTCCTGGAAACCCCGGTGCCCAAGGTCTACGCATGGTGCAGCCACGCGGAGGACACTCCCGTTGGAGCCGAGTACATCGTCATGGAAAGGGCCGCTGGGGTATCTCTGAAGTCAGTATGGCATAAGCTGGAGCTTCCGGATCGATTCGCCGTCACCAAAGAAATTGCTGCCTTCCAAACAGCGTGGTCATCTGCTTCCTATGAAGGTTACGGCAGCATATACTATGCTTTTGACCTCCCAGAAGAGCACCATCTACCGCTCCACCGCCGTGAGCGTGGTTTAGGAGCAGACGACAGATTCGCTCTAGGCCCAATCACTGGCAGAGACTGGATCGATGATGGACGGCAATCTGTAACTTTCGACAGGGGCCCTTGTACGTCCGCCCTTAGTTAGAGCATTACAAATTTCAAGACTGATCTGGTATTTAGGGAGAACAATCGAAGGCTACCTGGAGGCAGTTGGCCGCCGGGAGATGGTCTGCGTTAAAGAGCTTCCTCGACTCCCACCGACCCAAGTTACACTCTGTGGTCCAGGAACGTACCAGCCGACGAGAGAGAAGAAATTACGGGCCCTTGAGTACTATCTACAGCTTTTCAAGCATCTTGCACCTTCCGACTCTGCTGTTCGGAAGCCTTCTGCGTGGCATGGAGATCTGCACATCGAGAACATCTTTGTCGATCCCAGCGAGCCGACAAAAGTGACTTGTATCATCGACTGGCAGTCGACAGAAGTAGCACCTCTCTTTGTTCAAGCCCGCCAGCCATACATTCTTGACTACGAGGGCCCTCAGACCACTGGAGTAGATCGACCACGCCTTCCTACCAATTTCGCTAATCTGTCGTCAGAAGAGCGGAAGGCTGCCAACCGATTACTTCTCGATCAGTCTCTCTGTGTCGGCTACAAACGCTGGATCAAGAGCCAGACCCCAGATATCTGGAAATGTTTCAAGTTCCAGGAAACGCCTGCCTTTCAGCTCTTGCTGCTCGCCCGTACTCTTCTCGTCGACGGCGAAGCCATCTACACGGCTCGTATTATCGAGTACCTCCAATCGAGCAATAACATTCTGGAATATAACGGACTTTCCATACCGGAGCATGTCATAGCCGAAGTTGAGGCCGATAGTGAAGGTGCGCTTCGTGGCATGGAAGCCATGGCAGGGATTCAGGAAACCATGGGCAATTTATTCCCGGAGCGTGGGTGTGTGAGACCTGAACACTACGACGAGGCCAAAGACGCCCTGCGCCAGTGCAAAGAGCAGATCATAGACATGTTCGCAAGTACGGCAGCCGAGCGTGCTGCCTGGCAAGATTCGTGGCCATTCGATGACTAAGTTGGAGGATCATGGACTCTGCGGTCGGCTTCGAGCATCAGTACCACGCGTGTCCCAGATTGCAGACCTCGTGCAGTGCTGGTCTCTGCTTGCGTCATCCCAGTTGAGTCGGATAGTCCAGTGATAGCGACAAAGATATATATATCGCCTTCTGTTCCCCACATCCTTGTCGCCGGCCTTTCTAGCCTCGTGAACTTGCAGATACTGACGGAGGTAGGTCGTGCGCTAGGTTTGAGTGAAGTAATTCGGTCGCTATAGGTCTGCGAGCGCGTTAGAGACATCATACGGGTATCGATGCTGTAGCCTACCTCGCGCATATAGTCCGCGATCTGAATACACGTCCGTGTCGGCTTATAACTAATGTACCCGATCTCCTGCGCTTCAGGTGCCGCGCTCAAGATTTCTTGTGCTGTCGTTTCGCAGAGTCCTCGCGCAACGGCGCGACGGATAATGACCCAGTTCTCTCCCTTCGATATTTCGATTAACGGAGGAGTATGTTATCGGCGTAGATCCCTACATCTTCGTGGAGGTCGTCTAGTCGCAATGTCTGTCGTACGCCAAGCCCCACTACCGCAGAAGCGCAGAAGTCCATGTGACTGCACACGTGTAAAGCTGTGCAGCTGTAGAGCTGAAGCTACATGTACTGTACATGACAAGATAGCCTCGGAAGCATCAGGTGGCAGGAGGTACCAATGTAACGTAGAGGAAAATGTATACATATAGCTATATTAGACATTATTGAAGGCACAAAACGCCGAATCAACCCTTTACCGAATAGCAAATAAGCACATCGTTCTCTTACAGCTTCACACAGGAGTGAGACAACTGCGCCAGCGCCAGCGCCAGCGCCAGCGACAAGCATTTCACAGTTCTCCCCAGGTTTCCTTTGCGCCCATCTTCGGGCCAGTCGTGGAAGATGTAGCCCGCTGAAAAGCTACTTGGCGTTGCCAAATTTCTTCGACTCAACAGGCGGCTCAACAGGCGGCTCCACAGCGGTTTGCTGCTCACGGCCCGACTTCTTGCTCGACTTCTCTCGCGACGTCTCGGTATTGACATGATCAAACAACCATGGAGTACTATCCTTCTGGTCATTGCGTAGAGGCTCCTCTGTCTCTGGATGAAGGCCCTTCTTCTTCATTTCCTCCAGGTACAGGCGATTAGAGTGCCAGATTTCGAGGAGTCCTGCGCGTGTACGTTCTTCGTATTCCCTGCCGCATAGAGTTATCATGTCTGATCGAGTGACCCATGTGTCCTCCCCAGCGGACTTCCATGCTACAAGAAACTTGGTGATAGGCTCTCTCGTGCGATGCTTCACATTACTCTCCACTTCTACGATCGCTTTGACGGCTCGGACTTCGATTGCTGTTCGCGTTTTGATCCCCTCTGTCTTCTTGGCAGCACGTGTCTTGTACAGCTCTGCGCACGTTCCTCGCCCAAACGAGGCTCCAGGCAAAATTCTGTACACGGGTATGTTGTCCGTTCCGACATTGACGATGGCTCGGTAGCCCTCCCTCCCGGTCGCCTGCACTTCCGTAACCTTACCCAGGACGGTGATGCCGTTGTGAAAGACGGGTCCGGGTACAGCAGAAGTCCGCAGTCCCGTCCAAGCCGATTGGAACGGCTTCCCTCCAGGCTGAGGATCAGCGCGATTCGGGTGTCCAGGGACGGTGTAATCTTTGCTTGTGGTCTGCACAGATTGGGGCGGTTTTTCTGGAGTTTGAGGTCGTTCAGCATGCGTAGCTTGAGACGGTGTATCAGGAAGGGTGCCGTCTTGAGTTGTGTCGCTGTCGCAGAATAAGGGTTCCTCGCTCGTCGATCCGGCCGAAGCACCCGAGGATGATGACTCATCGCTCGTTGCCGCGGGCTCGGATTCCTCTCCGGGCTCGGGATCCCGGTACTTAAGTAGACGTGGGGTGATCATCTCCAAGGTTTTCTGCGCCGCCGGAGTCAAGACAATCTCTTCCACGACTACACCTTCCGGGACTGCTGCTTGTGCAAGTGCTGCATAGCCAAAAGTGCTGAGCTGTTTGGCGATCGTCTGTCTTTTGTCCGTCAATGCAAGGCTATTCTGCGGACCAAGGCAAAGTTTCAATTGGTTGACGGGCAGCAATGTGTTCTTGGCAGTCTCGCCCAGTCCGAGCGACCTGTTGTATTGCACCAAGTCACTGTTTATGCGATCGACAGCTTTCCACTCCTCTTTGGCGTCACTGAGTTTCTTCTGATCGAGGCACTTGAACAGATTGCGCAAAGGCTTCTCCGCCTGCTGGGCAATCTTGTGCTGGGCAGCAGATGCGAGCTCCCAATCCCTCTGGATATAAGTGACCACCTTCTCGGCCACACCGTTGCTCAACAGAGGTGCTCCTTCTCTCGAGATCTCCAGCAGGATCGATGCTACTGGCTCGGTGACCAGCAGTTTCCATGACAGGCCAGTTGGAGCGAGGCCATCGAGCATGTTAGCAACGGTCATTGTGGTCTCTTTACTGTACGCATTCTGGGTCTTGAGGTCCTTTCTGATTTTGGACAGACCCCATCGCACGGCATGGTTGCGAACCTCCGGGATCAAGCTCGTGAGCATGGTATACGGGATCTGGTGTGCATCTAG
>JAABUW010009570.1_pt1 | contig 11008 bp, 12 predicted proteins | sample 5560081 | NCBI WGS metagenome assembly JAABUW01 (sample SAMN10711882, study PRJNA513363) | rock metagenome | isolation source: Antarctica rocks | place: Antarctica: Victoria Land, Knobhead sud | reverse complement strand
GTTCAAAACCAACTTTACCAGCACAGCTTCCACTACCCATGCACCAGAAGTGACTGTGGACAAAGTACAGATTGTGTGTGTAGATGCTAAGGTGTTTGATGCACAGTCATAAAGGCAGCAGGCAACCTTCTTGGTGCTACAAGCGTATACAGTACTCAGCATTTAGTCAGTCTGCTTGTCTGAATGCAACAACGTCCGGCATGGCGGCTAAAGCTCACACCAAGGTCCAGTACATCCACTGGGCTCACTTGCTACATCATAGCATATTGGGCTTCAACAGACACTGTCGTAAAGGACAGACATGTCTGAGATGCCGTCCATACGTTCTCTGGTCAAAGGTACAGACTGTTAAGGTTGATGATGTACATGTAATACAGCAAACAGCCACACATGAGCATGCATGCTATCAAGCCCTGAAACATCTCGAGGGCTTCTGTTTCATTGGAATAAGCGCGACATTGGAGCAAGCGTAAAATGGGGCTGCTAGCAAAGTATAGACTTGTTTATTTACTTTTACACAAGGCAATTGCAATATATTATATAATCACTTCCAGCTTGCAAACATATTTTCTAGGTCGAACAAGGCTCATCACATCAAGTGGTATCTGCACAGTACCGTTTACATGTATTTGACTACTGCTGCAGCAATGCATCTGCAGATAATTCAGCAAATGATTTCAAGCGCGGATGTAAATTGCAATTCACTGTGCTAGATTGATTATACAGGCAGCAGCAGCTGTCGCAGGCCCTGTGTAAGCGCAACAGTCCTTGCGCACCCAGCATGAGCGCCCGTCAGCAGAATTGTTGTGCCAGAAAGGTGAATTGAGACCGGCATATCACGCAAACGTTGAGACTTGCGTACTGATCATCGCTGAGATCACACTAGTCAAAAGCACATAACCGTATCAGAGGCTTCTGGCAGCTCCTACATGTGGGAACTGCCAACAATGGCGCAGTCAATTCACGTTTTTCTGCTTGTTGAAGCCCTGACTGTACCAGCAGCTGCCCTAAGAGCTTGACAAGCAGATGCAAGTATCCGGTACAGCGTTTCAAGACCTCACCAACACCAATAAGCAAAGACGATGGCAAGCGGTTGACCGGCTGCAGAAAACCCGTGGGCAGACCTTCATAAGGCCTGATGTTCTGGCGCATGACGTCCCTGGTGGACTGCTGTCTACCACCAAAAGTGGCAAAGCTTTAGCAATTCAAGCTGAGAAATCAGCAAGCACATCTACTTCTGGCAGCTTGCAACAGCTTCAGGTGCCAGATGAGCAAAAGCAGGCACGCCGGCTTCATCGCAAACGTGTGGCAAGAATTGTGGTAGACCAGTGGAAATGGTTCACAAAGGAGAGGGTCAGATTGTATCCAGCAATACGTCACCACAACCACAGGCTGCAGCTAAGCGCTTTTTTAGCGTTGCAGACACACTCAGCGCACCGGCAGCTGGAGTGGCGCAGAGCTGCAATTTTCAATCACAGGCGCCAGTACTTGATGCAGGGGAAATGCTTGCTGCTCTGGCATGCTCAGCTGGATTACAGCAAGAAGACACAGCTCAAGCTAAACAATGCGCGCCAGACTAGAAAACTCCAGCAACAGAGGTCTTGCCTGCAAGCTTGGCAGGATTACAGGGCTTACAAAGCACAGCGCAGAAAGCAGTACCTGCAAGCAAACTTCTACAGAAGCTTTGTCCTGCTTACCTCTGCTTTGCAGCAGTGGAAACCATGGGCTGCAGTGTCTGCTGTCAAAAGGGCCAAGCAGGGCACAGCCCTTGCCTTCTGGGCTAGCAAGCAGTATGCCAAAGCATTCAGCTCTTGGACCTTGGGTGTAGCACTAAGACAGCATTCACGCCAGATCAAGGAGGAAGCAAACCACATGCGCAGGAGACATCTGAGTACTGGTGTTCTGCTGCATTGGCAAGGAGCTGTGACACAGATGCAGGAGGATAGGCAAGCTGGATCAGAGGCGTTGCAGGTGCAGTGTCAACCCAGCCAGACATACACGTGGCCAGTTTCAGACAGCAGACATGTGTGATGCCATGCAGTCTGTCCTGAGATTACTTTGAGCTGCATGGTGTGAGAATGCACATCACCCAGGCTGTCACTCGCTGCTGCAGATTGTTGCAAGGAACCTGCAGACTGGCAGATTGAGGCAGCTGCTGCAGTCCTGGACAATCACTGCCATGGCGCTGCATGCTTGGAGACAGCTTAAGCAGCAGGCTTGCAGGACTGGCAAGCAATCACTGCTGAAAAGAGCTCTTACTGGGTATGCTTGCACATCCCTTTGTAGGTTGAACACACTTGCGCATTGCACATGCCCTGCCTATGCTGTCGTCCCACCCTGCACTCCAAGACTTACTGTCAATGCATGAAGTGTTATGCGAAAGGTCTTTGAACAAACACATATGTGACATGCGTTTGCCTACAGGTGGAGGGCAGAGGTCCAGCAAAGGCATGCCTTGCAATCTCTTGCTAGTCAGCTGCAGCCAGTGGCAAGGCGTCTGCATCTCCACGCTGCTTGGGATGTCTGGGCAGCTCAGTACCTATGTAGTGTAGAGCACCAGAGGGCAAACATGCGCAAGGTGATCCAGTCAACACTGCCTGCTCATTGTAGGTGATGCAAGCACTCACAGCAACGGCCTGCATCATGTCAAGCCACATCACCATCTGCTTTTTGAATGACAGGATGTCGCAGCTGAGCATAAGTACTACATGTCTACAAGCAAACCATTTGAAGACCTCCAAATGCATGCCTGCCATCACGAATCAAAGGGATTGTCCTATGTAGCAACACTGTTTGCACATCACACCATGAGGTTACAAACAGCAACAATCGAGGGAGGAGTGCCTTAAAGAAGGGCTGCAAAGATGTCAAGTTCAGCTGAATACATGAGAACGGCAGGCTAAGCTTGGCAGCAACAGAGCAGCTGCTGATGAGCAAACACGCCTTCAATAGAGCCTGCCTCAAATCAGACTGCTGTCAGGACAGCCAAGAGCCCCTCAGTCAACAGTCTCTCTGTAGTCAGTGCCTTGCTGAGTTCTCTATGACGCACAGCTTTCTTGGCCTGTTCCAGGCGGTGCTACTGAGAGCAAGCTTGAAGGCATGGCGGTGGACAACCGCCCTGGAGGTTGCTCAGCAGGCTAAGCTGGCCAGGGTGGTCAAGCTCATGAATGCCACCTGTCTGTGGCGATGCCTGCAAGCCTGGAGAGCTGCAGCGGACGACCGCCAGAAGAAGAGGATCAGGTACATACCAAATTAAGCTACCATGCATGCATTGTGTTTTGTGGTGGGTTTTGGTGGTATCCAAGCATCACACCAACTGGGGTGAATTCACAACAACTGTACGGGTGGTCACAAGCCGCAGGACCATCTGACCTGATTTCGCTGAGGGACAGTGAGTATCTATGGCATGGGAAAGGATGGCATGGACCAGTGGCCATTGCCCATCACCAAGTACACAAACTCTTCTGCCCTTGAGACATCTCAGACCTCCCGTCAGCCATGCAGGAGCAACATGCAGGAGCAATATGCTGCTATCCATGCAGGGTAATTTAACTAGTCTTAGAATGTACTCTCATCAGCCTGTACCGACTGTCTGATGTTCTCATTGCATGCAGCTGCCAACAGCTGCGCCATGCTAAACGCTATGCACGTCACCGCTCAGAAATCATACTCTTGTGCATGCTGCAGGAAGCAGGCTGCAAGCGACTTCTACAGTGACAAGCTGCTGAGTCAGAGCCTGCATCAGTGGCAGCAGTGCGCAAGGTGGAGCAGAGACTCAGGCTGGAAAGAGGACCTGGCTTTTGGCCACCGGGCTGAAACCCTGCTGCTGAAATGCATGGAGGGCTGGCATCTGGTGAGAGACTGTTGTCTTGTGTACTGTGCACCTGCTGTGATCTTGCAGGATGCTACTGCAGCATGATCCAAGACATCACCCTCAAGTAGACGCACGTACCACTGATTCCAGGGCAATTCTGAGCGTACTATGAAACTATGAGGCAAGTGTTTGTCTGACAACAGTGACTCTTGTGCATCCCCAAGAGGTTGCAATGACCCTGAAGCACACAAGGCTGAGGCAAGCTGCAACAACGCACTGCATGTCCTGTGCTAGGGCTTTGAATGCACAACTTGTGCCATGTAACAGAGCTTGACCCAAAACATGCATGATTCATGCATCTGCACATGACTGCACGCTGTTCATCTGCTGCTCAGCGTTCGAGTTACACTCACCATGCATGACCCACCAGCCAGCCAGCAGATGTGCTGCTGGCTGCCTACTATGCTGATGCAACGGCGCTTGCTGGAGATTTGCTGCTCATCTCAGGCTTTGGGCACGCGCAAGCAGCGCAACAAAGCTCAGCAGTGGTGGCAGCAGCAGCTGCTGATGTCTGTTGTACATGCGTGGGAGGACCACACTCTGTACAAGCTGGACCGGCAGCGCCAGCAAAGGAGGGCTGTGCGTCACAGGTGAGCCCTTGCATCAGGGCAACCCATGTTTGTGTGTGAGGTAGGATGTTTTGCACTGCCTGCGCTGCTCTGTTGCTGCCAAGCTTAGCCTGCAAGTCTAACATGGCTGAAGTTGACATCGTTGCAGCCCTTCTGTGCGGCACTTCTCTGTAGAGGTACATATCTACAAGCCTTTGTTGCTGTTTCAAGATCCATGGTATGATGAGTGAACAGTGTCAAGTACGTGTGTTGCTGCACCTCATGCTCTGGCAATGCTGCAAGCAAGGCAAAGCAGCCGGCCTGGTATCTTTCCCTCAGATGGGTCGTCATTTCAATGTGCAGCGTTGCTCCTAGACCACATTGCAGAACACTGCAAGCAATCCAAGGATATCTGAGAGTGTTGCAAGTTCCTGTGCATAAATGACAGTTGCTGTGTTGCTCTACAGATATTTTGCACTTCTGAGGCAGGCCTTCACTGCTTGGCTAGGCTTTCAGCTGCAACGACAGAGAAAGAGGCACCAGCAGAGGCAGCTGGAAGCTGTGCACGCCTTCTGGATGCGCAAGCAGACTTGGGCAGTCTGGAGACAGCAGTTCCTGCCAACCGCAAGGGAGAAGAGCAGAGCTTATGCAAGAGCAAACAAGCATTGGCAATCAAACGCTCTCTGCGGCGCAATGCATGCCTGGGCAGAGGTTGGTACCTTGTCCTGTACGGAGGAACGCATTTCAACGCCAAGCCCATCAACAGATAAAAGCTTGCTGTTCAGTAACTTCAACTGATGCATGAATGAACGAGTGAGCGATTGAGCCTCGATCAACTGATATGATAGACCATGACAATTCTCCTCAGGCTCAAAGACAGATGGCGCAATGCACCACACAGCCCTATCCTCCGTGCAATTTCAAATAGGCTCTGCACCTTCACAATGTACGCCCCACTTCCCACAATGCTTCACATACATTCACAATGTTCCCATTGCCATGTTTTGCTTCCACTGCATGGCACTGATCCCCATATCTCCCAACTGCATATCTGCTGCATTGCAGGTGACAGAGCATCTGGCGGCGCGAAGTGCACAGTTCCGGGAGGCAGCCGTGCACTACCAGCTAGGGCTCATGGCCAAAGCCATACATGCCTGGTATATCTGGTTAGGCAGGCACTTGTCCAATGCAACTACAAGGCAGGAACATCTACTCACTGCACAGGTCAGACTTGTGGTCAATGCAAAGCTGCTTAGCATGAAAGCTGCAACTGAAATCACAGCACACATGAGCTCAACCAAGCCTTGACAGCGGTCTCCTTGCGATGTCATGGAATCGAGAGAGGCAGTTTGAGACTGGAATGGTTGTTTAGGAAAGCATAACCAAGGTGTGCCCTCACTTGTAGCTGTATCATTTGCATAGACAAGAACTGCATATGTCAATGGATTGCTCACAAGCCATGCTTTGATGACACAGGAGACATTGGCTAGGCACATACGGCGCAGGGTGTTGACAGCATGGCATGATGTGTACATGCATAGAGTCATGAAGCGCTTCCAGATGGCGCGTGCACAGGGGCTGTTCAGAGAGCACGTGGAGCAGCGTGTGTTGCTGACCTGGCGATGCTATGTCAAGACACAGCTGCACAAGGCTGCCAGGATGTCTGCAGCAGACAGATTCAACAGGTGGAGTAGCATGCACATGCAGGTTCTGCCTAGCCACAAATGTTGTGTCTTGAGACACAGCTCAAACGCATGCGTGATTTCCTGCCATGCCTCAGAGAGGTCCTCAGAGTTTCATCAGTGCTCCATCATTTGTGGTGTAGTTTATCAGGGCTAAAATGCACTTTCGACTTTAGCCCTGATAAACTTGATGTGGCGTTGTGCACGTTTCTGCATTATTCGTTTGTGCGCTGAATAATGTGAAGCCCTCACAGGCGGTCTCAGCTGCGCCGTGGCCTTGTCTGGTGGCAAGCAACCACCAGAAGGCATTTGGCAAAGGCTGCTGCACATGCTGCCAGCCTGCGCTGCTGGTCTGTCAGGATGATGCACAAGGCTTTCGGCAGATGGAAGCTGCAAGTATGGTCCTGTTCTATCCCCCTTCACCTCTGCTTTGACATGTCAGTCTGTCCTGAACACTCACAGTCCCAATCAGAGGCACTTGCCTACATTTGACCTGTGATTGTATTTCAGCATGGCCGTGAGTGAGCATGTACGCATTTCTTGACTCCCCATGCATGGCTCCATGATAAAGCAGCTCAGTGCCATGTTGAATGTCATTCAAGGCATTGCTTGACACAGCACGTATCTAGCCAACACATCCAGCCACGCCAAGCCGCTGTCTCAATGGCGACAGCAGCTTATGCAAAATCAGCAGCGTACAGTGTACCTGAGCATGATTTTTGTTGTATAGACAAGGACTTCAGCAGCGCAGCTGGTCTTGGTGGCACCTTATGCCTGGCACTGGCGCAGCATCACCCTTCAGAGGCGCAAACATGCACAGGCACAGGCCAGCCAACATGCTGCTGCTGCTTATGGCACCTTTGACTTCTGTCATGATGCTTACGTCCCTGATATGCACACAAGAGAGGTATCGCTTGCAGCAACCTGCATCTTTTGCATACAGCTTGTCCTGCCTGCTCACTGCTTGGCATGATTACTGAGTGAGCGTACAGCACGACGTCTGCATGGCTACAAAAATGTACACAATAGAAGCTACTGTGAAACACCATGTCAACTTGCTGGTATGTGTGAGCTTTGGGGTCGCGCTTTGCAATGTGCTATGAGGCAGCTCAGCAGCAGTCATATGTGTTGAGTCATCTTGGATGTGTCCCTTATGTGTAAGACTGATGAAGCTTTCACTTAGAAAGGGAAGCATGCATGCACAGATCTGTAGCTGTCATTTCAATCTGCACAGTGGAAGTCTGCCAGTCAATAAGCATTCTCATACAAGAGAACCTAGCAGACTGTTGTGTAGTATCACACATGGATTGTGTGCATTCTTAGGCGCACCTTGCCGACATGGACAACACTCATTCTGCTGTTTGCAGACGGGCAATGGATCAAGGGGGATTAGCAGTGTGCCATGTGACCTGCCACAGCACACAGACACAAGCAGTGTCTTGCACAGAGCCTGCACACATGACACCTCAGACAGAGGTGGCTACTTGCACACTGGCTTAGCACAGGGTACAGACGGAGGCGGCCACTTGCATACTGGCTTTGCACAATGTACAGACAGAGGTGGCTACTTGCCCACTGGCTTCGCACAGGGTACAGACAGGGGCGACTACTTGCACACTGGCTTCGCACAGGATCCAGACAGAGATAACTGGTTGAGATGGAAGCCCATCATGGTTCGTCAAGAGAGGTTGCAGGTGGCTGACTTGACTTCAGCCAGTGGCTGATGACCCATCTGGCCATGCATGAATTCAACGCAGTATATGTAAGAGGCACACCATTACAGCAGGTACTACATGATGTCAGAAGACACATGACCTCAGGAGAGTGACTACTAAAGTGCCTGACGATGGCAGCTTAGTCAAAAGGCCTCCTACACCTTTTCAACCCGGCCTGGTCATCTGATATATCCTGCATGGCTGACAAATGCAACAAGGTTCATTCGCCTGTTCAGTACACATAAGTCTTCAAATATGTGCAGTCCTGATTAGCTTTCTGCATGAGGTCCTGTATTGAAAGTCAGCATACCAGCAATAAACAGCCATGAGTGACCTCAGCAGCTTTTCCATCTGTCGCACAGTTTGCTGCATTGCTGATCAAGATGCTGCCCATAAGATCTGCTAGACCTACATCACATACCTAGCAACCTCAGATGCTCTATCATGGCCCTTTCACCAAGAACTGCTTGCTTTATTGCAGCTTGAAGGCAACAGCAACAAAAGTTAGTAACTAGATATGGCAGGAAAGCTATGTATCTTTGCAGCAATAGTACATGTTGTTCCCACTGCACTGGTATAGCAGCACATACGAGCATGTTTTGAGTTCTTGAGCATGTATCTTACTTTTCCTGTTTGCATATGCAGCCAAGAAGGCGTGACTTCACTCGCAGCAGTCAAGGTCTGTCGCAGCTCTCCTCTGCATTGCACGCTGCCAACCTGATGAACGCCTCCCCACATCACTACCCCGTTCTGCCCCGAGACCCCTCCTCAGCCCTGCCCAGACCCCATCAGCGCCCAGCTACCGCAGCCACCTGCCCACCTCCAGGCTTCTCACCTTCACCTGGACCCCGCTCTGAGGCTGGAATCACAGCTGCTGTTCTGAGTCTGGCTTCAAGATACATCCCTGAGGCTGTCACCTCAAGTGGCTTCCACCACACGTCTGAACACCAGTTTCAGGGTGTGCCTACCTCTGGTAGGGCAGGTGACTGGAGTCAGCCTCTCAGCCAAACCACAGCGTCACAATGCCAAGCTGGCTATGGGAGAAGACATGACTCTGCTCAAGGGGCTGGCATGTACAGCGGTAGGTCAGACCCTGTCTTCTCTGATGTGGCTGCAAATCAGCAGCCAAGCAGAAGGCACAGAGATGCCATTGCACACTCAGATGCAAGGCTGAGCCAGCATGCTAACAACACTAGAGGTGGCGACAATACATGGTCAGTAAGGCGTCAAGTCTGGCCAGCTGGTGATATAGGAAGGCCTTTCCCTGAAGCAGCACGCAATGGCTTGCGGCAGCCAACAGCAGCTGAGTCACAGACAGCGCAGATTTCACAGCTGCAGCAGCAGCACAGAGCAAGTGGGCTTCAGGAATCCCAATCTGCGCTGCAGTCCCTTCAGGTGCAGCATGAGAGCTTGTCTGTGGGCAATGCTGAAGGGCCTTGCTACAGCCACCACCATTATAGCCTCCAGCCTCCGTCTCAACAGCGCACTGGCAGCTGCTTTGACTGGTCAGGTTGCCATCAGGCAGCTGCATCACAGAGCAGCCTTCCCATGCGCCCAACTGGCTTGCATTCAGCTCAGGGGCTGAACTATACGCAAGCAGGACACAATGCACATGGGCACTCAGGCTTTGGTGCAATGGTTGAGATGGGTACACAGGGTTCACAGCAGGAAACGCAGAGTCTTGTGGGCGCTGAGGTGGCAGCTATGGAGGCTGTGCTTGCTGACTACACAGCACTGCGTACCCAGATTGCTGATGCTGAGCGCCAGCTTCTTGCTTTGCAAGGCAGTGCATCTCAAGCTGAGAGCTTTGGGATGCAAGGTCACCAGGGTCACTGGAGGCAAATGCCTGGTTGGCACTGTGAAAACATTTTGCATCCTGCCAGGCAAGATGCTCATGTGGAACTAGCAGCAGTCATGAACACATTGACACAGCTCAAAGCTGCTGCTGCAAAGCAGAAGCCAGCTGTGGAGGCCATCGCGAGCAAACTGCAACGTACCCTGTCAAGGACGCATGCCTAAGTGATGAGTCACATGGCAGAGCAGACTTCAGCATTCCTGTATGGCATTGTGCATGCAAGTGTTGCAATTGCTAGGTTTGCTTGAGCAGTTCAAGGTTTGTTTGCCTCAGTGAGCTTCAAATATAGGAATATGTGTGTCTGCTCTAGCAGGGTGATTTTTGTTTATTCAATGAGACCCAGTGAAACAACTCATTTGATGCTTTTTGACCTACTCATAGTCGGCGCAGTTCTTTTGATAGGTTGGATCTCAGTCAGTACCCGCAGTCAGACTCTGCTGCATGGGAATCGAACTTTGTGCGGCATTTACAAGCGACTTTTAGGTTGCCAAGTAGCTGAACTGATTCACCTCAACTGCAAACACCATCATGCCTGAAGGCACAGATGCTGTGTTGTCTACTGAATGGAAGATACAAAGGTACAGACTAAAAATAGCTTCAAACAGGAGGGTTCAATGGTTCAACGAAAATTTTCCTACCACTTTACCAAATCATTTGCCCATTATGGGCAAGCAACCAGCTGTCAGCCGTGAAAGGCACTCAACGTCCTAGTGCACACCTGAGTCCGCAGATAATAGCTCGAGCATTGCAGCAGAAAAAGCATGGCAAGCTCTACATCTGAAAGATAGCAATTGCCAAAAGGATACTGGGCAAACTGACAGGCCTAATTAAAGAGTATTAAATGTGCAAAAGCCCATCATCAATGCTGAGTCTAAGAGAATCTGAACAATGATCAGAGCATGTTCTCATTTTGAGTATAGCAACTGCCAGGCCCTTGCATCCAAAAACATGCTGCATCAAGCGCACAGCTCCCATTGTGGAGGCACCTGCTGTGTAGAGTTATGCACAAAATCACTTCACAGTATTGCTGTCTGCTGTTTGCGGCCGTGACATCACTGAACCCATCAACAGCTCTTCTAATGCATCATGAACAGTGGACAAGCGTGTCATGGCCTCCAAGACCATGTTCTCACTCTGTTTCATCCACACCATCTCTTGCACTTGCTGCCGTGCCTGCAATCGAAGTCAGCAAGCTGCGTCAACACAACGCAACCTATAGGAAAGCATTGCCTCTGCCGGACAGCAGATGTGTGCCTGTACATCCACATGTCAACTCACATGCAACCAGCTTGCCGAGTCACATTCTACAAAGACAGCATATGTGAAATTTCCTC